>Ga0208747_1000070_pt1 | contig 25980 bp, 29 predicted proteins | sample Knorr_S7_td_AAIW_FD_185597 | JGI IMG/M metagenome (GOLD analysis project Ga0208747, IMG submission 185597) | Marine microbial communities from Southern Atlantic Ocean transect - Knorr_S7_td_AAIW_ad_750m_LV_A (SPAdes) (version 2) | ecosystem: Environmental > Aquatic > Marine > Oceanic | place...
ATATCTTAGACAATATCTATACAAGTAGATGTAATTCTTTAGATAGTCAATTAGAAACAATTTCAAAGATTGAACAATTTATTAAAAATAATAATATTACATGTGTAATGATAGATGACATAACAAGAAATTTTACTGAACATCAATTTGAATTAAAGAACGAAATGATGGACATATTAATAGAATATGTAAGAGAATTGTCTAATTTAGCATGGAATAAGAATATTGCAATAATAACAACAAACACAGTACGGGCAAGAATAGATGATTCAAATATGAAAGAAAGAGAAACATATGATTTCTTAATAAATAGATTAATACATTTAAAAGTGAGTTTAAAAAGAATGGATAACTTATGGTTAGCAAGAAATAACGATGGAAACCAATGTATTTTTAATATTTCTGAAGATGGAATAGGTAGAGTGTAATGACAAAAGAAGCGATTAATGAATGTGTAGAAAAAATAATTGCAAAGGATTTTACTAAGGCAAAAGCAATAATAGCTGAACATCTGAAAAATTCTTCGAATAATAAAATTATTGGATCAGTTTTTGCTCTTGAAGGAATTATAGCAAAATATTCGCCCAAGAATGTGGATATGAATGATTCAATAGACGATTTTAAGATGATGAAAAAAAGTATTAATTCTAAGTTATCTTCGGTTTGGATTGATGATTTTGAGAAAGGCTATTTTTCAGTATGGAAAGTATTTACAAAAAATGCAATAGAAGAATTAGATAAAGAAAGTATTGTAGAAAATCCAGCTGAAAAGGAACAAGCCAATGAAGCTTCCCACACCAGTATATAATAGCTTAAGACGTTCATCTTCTTTAATCTTTGAATAATACATCTGACGTACAAGTGCCAAAGTAAAAAGATACATTGATATTCCAAATAATATGCCTAAATTAGCATTGGGATTATTAGATGTGAAACCTAGTAAGCCAGCAGAGAAACCAGAAATTATGCCGAAAGCGACTCTTAGCCAAAAGATGGTATTAAATATAAATTTAGAGTCAGACACGGTTAACAATTTAATATAAAAATACAAGAAGATATAAAACTATATGAATAATGTTATTTGGGATTTAAAATGGAATTATCGTCTATTGAAATATTCAAGATAATTTCAGCATTGAATAAAGAAATAGAATCAGACAGCATTTATTTGAATAATATCTACCAAGTGATGAATGATTCGTATTTATTCAAGTTACATCAAGTAGGTAAACCAAAGAAATACGTAATGGTAAATCCAAAAATTGGAATATGGGTTTCAAAATATGACATAGATAAAGATGAATCCATTGGATATGTGACCGCATTAAGAAAGAATTTGCTAAGAGCAAAATTAATCAAGTTTGAACAACCTCCAGGAGAAAGAATATGCATTATTCACTTTGAAACTAAAAAAGGACTGAGAAAAATAATTTGTGAATTTTTTAGAGGAGGAAATATCATAGTTATAGATGAAAATAATAAGATTTTATCGTGTTTAAAAAAATTAAAAGTGCGGCATAGAGAAATATTTCCTGGCAGCATATATGAATTTCCGCCATTAAAAGCAACCAGTATAGAGAACTTTCAAAAAAATGATTTAAAAAATATCAATGAAACAGAATTAGAAATAGCAAAATGGATTGGAAGAAATTATTCAATATCAAAAAAGTATATTGAAGAAATACTTAAAAAAATAGAAATAGAAAAAGAGAGAAAATGTAATACTTTATCAGACGAAGAAATAGAGAATCTAGAAACAGAGATAATCGGATTAATTAAAATAATGAAATCCGATGATATGAGTGTATGGATTGCAAGAGATGGAGAAATGATCGATGATATTTCTTTGATAAATTTGGGTATCAGTAAAGAAAAGACATATCATAAATCAGAATCGCTAATGAGTGAACTAGATAATTATATTACATTGAATTTGTCAAGAGTTCAAACTACCAACAAACAGGAACCATTAAAAAATAAGATAACCGAGTTAGAGAAATCAATTAAATTGCAAGAGGAAGCCTATAATAATAATAAGAATAAAGCTATAGAATTAAGAAATATAGCAATAGAATTGAGTAAAGCAAACAGCTATATAGAGATATTAAAAGGGAAAAACATCGAAATAATAAAATATAGAAATAACGTTATTAAAATCCCATTCATTGATTCGGAAAAAGAGTTAGAAGAGAATATTGCACCTATAAAATTATCATCTTTATGTTTTGATTATGCGAAAAAGATGGAAAAGAAGATAAAGGCAATTGAGATTGCGTCAAATAAACTAAAAGGGGATTTAGAAAAGATTAGAAACAAGATAAATGAACGTGAAGAGATGAAGTCCACAATAAAAGTGAAAGAAGAGATGTTATGGTTTGAGAAATTTAGATGGTTCATAGCGCCAGAGGGAATATTAGTAATAGGTGGAAGAGATGCGCAATCAAATGTAAATATAATAAAGAAATATGCAAAACAAAATGATTTAGTTTTTCATTCAGACATAGTGGGATCGCCTTTTTTTATAATAAAAGATGGAATAAGTGAAATTTCAATTGCTGAAATTGCAACAGCTACTGCATCATTTAGCAGAGCATGGAAAACACAGACTTCAGTAAATGTATATTATGTAAAATATGAACAAGTAAAGAAAGGTGCACCCAGTGGTATGTCCATGTCAAAAGGAAGTTTTATGATTGAAGGTAAAAAGAACATATTGAAAAATGTAAAACTGGAACTTGCAGTAGGAGCAGTAAAATATCAAGACAAATATACAATAATGAGTGGTCCTGTAGAAGCATTAACGAGAGAATCTTTAGCATGGGTAAGAATACAGCCAGGTAAAGGAAAATCTTCAGATATTGCAAAATTGATTAAGAACAAACTTATTTCAAAATTAAATAATGATATATCCGAAATATACAAAGGAAAATCAATTGATGAATATTTACGAGTGCTACCGCCTGGAGGATCAGAAATACTAGATAAGTAGGAATGAATTGAAATGAATCTAAATATAATAAATGGAAGGGTGTGGATAAACAGTAATCTAGAAGATATTATAATATCAATTAAAGATGGAAAAATATCAAAACTGGCAAATCAGGACAACATTCCTGAAGCGGATGTTTCAATAGATGTAGAGAACAACATCGTATTTCCTGGGTGCGTAGATGTGCATTCGCATTTAAGAGATTCAGAATTTTCATATAAAGAAGATTTTATTTCAGGAACGCAGGCAGCAGTGGCAGGAGGATTTACAACTGTATTAGATATGCCGAATACAAATCCACCCATAATTAACGTAAAAGAATTAAAAAAACGACAAAATAATGCGAAAAATAGAATTTTTTGTAATGTTGGATTCTATAGTTCACCTATCAAATCTGATGATGTAAATCAATTAAGATTATCAAATGCAATTGCATTCAAGATATATTTACATAAGCCATTCGAGGAACAGGATTTATCAGATGTAAATTTGATTAGAATTATGAATAGAATAAGTGAATGTGATTCAATATTAGCAGTGCATGCAGAAGATCACCAACTATTTGATAAAAATAACAACCATACAACCGAATCAGAAGTTCATGCCATAAATAGAATTATAAAACTAGCAAAACAGACAGATTGTAAGATACATTTTGTACATGTTTCAACAAAAGAAGGTATTGAAGCGATTAAGAATAACAAGTCGATTGTAGACATATCATGTGAAGCAACGCCACATCATATGATTTTGAATACAGAAAAAATAAATAGTGAAAAACATTATTGTGAGCCTCCTTTAAGGGATAAAGAAAATCAGGAAGCAATATTTAACAGCGTGGTGGATGGGGAAATTGATATTATAGGAACTGATCATGCTCCACATTCATTAAGAGATAAAGATGAAGGAAAACCAGGTTTTCCAGGTCTAGAAATAACTCTGCCCTTGATGATTGATTTGTATATGAAAAATAAGATTACGCTACAGAGAATCTATGAGATATTGGTAGATAATCCAATCAAAAGATTTGGATTAAAAAATATTGGTCAGATTAAAGAGGGGTATAATGCAGATTTGATAGTGATTAATGAGAATAAGATGAATACAATAAATGTTAATAATTTTTTGTCTAAAGCAAAGAATTCACCATTCGATGGCAATCAAATTTTAGGAGTAATTACAAAGACAATAATTAATGGTCAAGTAGTATTTGATGGAAAAAAGATAATAGCTAGTTCTGGAACTGGCAGAGTGTTAGAAAAAGAAGTCGATTTTTGATAACCTTGATGTGATAATGTGTTGAAAAAGAAAGTATATTTTCCTACATATGGATCAGGAGTAGGACATGCAAATAGAACATCATTAATTGCAAGTTCATTGAATAAAGACTTTACATATACATTCAGTTCATTCAAAGATGGTTATGAATTTTTAGTGGCAAATAAATTTCAATGTAAAAAAATTCATCCATTAGATATATCTTGGAAAGACAATGGAACAGTATCAGCGACAAGAACAATAATTAGACTTCCAGTATTAGCAGGAACTTTTTTATATCATCTAGAAGAAGAATTGCGATTCTTGAAAAAATATAAACCAGATATAGTATTTAGTGATTCAAGGCTATCTCCGGTTTTGTGTGCGAATAAGCTGGGAATACCATCAATTGTAATTCTTAATCAGATCAAATTATTAATAGAAATCAGGAATACACGTAAAAGAAGATTAGAGAAAATCAATGGACAGTTATTAGCCCATTTCTGGAATTATGCAGACGAGATATTTATTCCAGATTTACCGCCTCCTTATACAATATGTAAAGAGAATATAGAAGGAATAGACTCAATAAAAACTAAATTAAGATATATTGGATTTCTAGCCAAAGAATTAGATGAAAAAAGAAAGAAATCAATAATTAATGAGTTGAAGATAGATGGAAAAAAGAGTACAATATACGTACAAGTAAGCGGACCAAAACAATCAAGATTAAGTGTGTATAATAGAATTATTGAACAAATTGAATCAATAAAAGACGAGTATAATATTATAATTTCCAAAGGCGATCCAAATGGAGAATCTATACCAAAAAAGAAAGGGTATTGGACTGAATTTGAATGGTGTCCTTGGAGAGAGATGTTCGATATATCTGACTGTGTAATAATACGAGGAGGTCATTCGAGTATAGGGAATGTAGTATCTTTAGGAAAACCATCAATAATAATACCAATAAAAGGGCAAAGCGAACAGATACAAAATGCAAAGAGAATTGATGAATTAAATTTAGGAATACATATGGAAGAAGACGATTATTCATTAGTTGAGAATGTTAAATCAGTATTAAACGATGGTAAATTTTTAAAGGCTACAAATAATTTTAGAAAATTAACTTCGAGATACAATGGAATAGAGATTTGTAAAGAGAAGATTCAAGAATATATAAAATAATTATTTTCTATTAGATAATTTCTTTTCTAATTTAATCAAATCGTCGTGATTAACGAGTTGATTGAATTTATCAAAGGTAATTAATTGATCTTCAATACCAAGAGAGGTTTGGTGTTTCTTTAGATAAGACAAAGAATCAAATACAGCCTTAGTAGATGCATAAAGAGAGGTCAAGGGAAATAAGATAATTTTAAAACCGATTTTTTTTGCCTTTTTCATAGAGATTAAAGGAGTGCGTCCTCCTTCTAATTGGTTTAATAATAATGGAAGTTTCACTTGTTTTGCGATAATTTCTAGTTCATCGACTTTGTTAGGAGCTTCTATAAATAAAATATCTGCGCCAGCTTTACTATATCGTTTAACTCTATCAATAGCCATATCTACTCCTTCGACTGCTAAACTATCAGTACGTCCTACAATCACCAAATCTGATTTTTCTTCTTTTCGACTTTGTGCAGCTGCAATTATTTTTGATTCCATCTCATCGATGGGAATGACTAATTTTCCTTCCATATGTCCGCATTTTTTTGGCCATACTTGGTCTTCAAGAATAAGTCCTGCTGCGCCTGAACGAATATAATCTTTGACAGTCCTCATAGTATTCAGAGAATTACCGTAGCCAGTATCTGCATCGGCAATTACAGGAATATCAATAGAATTACAGATATTAGAAACTCTTTCTTTCATTTCCGAAAAACTTACAAGACCAATGTCAGGAACGCCAAGTAAAGTTGCGGCAGTTCCATATCCCGTATGAAAAACTGCATCGAATCCTACTTGTTGTGCGATTTTTGCACTTAATGCGTCATATATTCCAGGTACAAAGATAGTTTTGTTTGTTTCGAGAAGTTTACGCAGAGACTTGGATTTATCCATAGTTTACAATATTATTAGTCATTATTAATTATAACACAGTAATAGACTAATATTTTATAATACAAGAATTATAAGTAGATAGACATGGAATTCAATGGGGATAGTTATAGACGGCCAAGGGTTCCACAGGCAAAATGGACTCTGAGGTTTATTGGAATATCAGTTATATTTTTTATATTGCAAAATATTCTTGGCCCAGAGATTTGGCAATATTTTGCATTTTTCCCTGCACTGGCAATAAAATGGCCATGGACTTTAATAACTTCAGTATTTCTTCATGCAGATTTTAATCATTTATTGTTCAATATGTTTGCATTATTTTTCTTTGGGTCATATTTAGAAAGATTGTTGGGAAGTAACAGATTTTTGATAATATTCATATCTGCTGGAATAGTTGGGAATATAGGATATCTTGTGACTGCGTCAAACAACATGATACCAGCAATAGGCGCGTCTGGTGCAGCTTATGGGCTAATGGGTACATTGTCAGTTCTAGCTCCATTTATGTCAGTATATATTTGGGGACTATTACCTGTGCCAATAATAATATTAACTGCAGTATATGCGTTCATTGACGTTGTTGGATTGTCTGCCCCTTCAGGAATAGCACATGGCGCACACTTAGCAGGATTAATTGTAGGGATAGCATTTGGATTGTATCTAAGACCGTATTTTGGCTATAAAAGACAAAGAGACACAGATCTATAATTATTTTTTTGTATAGGCACGTCCACGCCAAACAAATGAAGAATTTGAATATATTTTAAAGACTGAAACAATCATACAGTAAAAGAATATCAGATTAGTAATTGGTTGAAAGAGTATATACAACTTGGAATGATTAATATCAGCAAATTCAATAAGATACGATATCCCCATAAAAGTTATAGTGAGAAGAATTAAGACAGAATATGAAATTTCTAATGAAGTTATAAAAAAGATTAGAAAATAAGGAAGTACAAGGCCTATAAACGCGAGAAAGATAGATGTTAATCCAAGAAACAAATGAGATTCTATAAATGATGCAGATGTTGCACGTTGTATAGCATCAATATTATTGGTAAAACCAGTATTAGAATAGGTTGTAACAAAATTACCAGAACGTATCAGTTTTAAATTATAACCAGATTTTTTAAGACGTTCACCAAGAGATTTATCTTCAACAAAGGACGATTTTATACTTTCATGACCGCCAATATCATCATATATCTGTTTTTTAATTAAAATAAAACCACCAATAAGATAAGCAATAGATGTACTTTTTGAGTTTAATAATAAAGGAGAATACAATATATTAATCATAGAAATCAAGATAGGCAAAATAAGTTTTCCCCAGAAGTCAGAACATGTTAATTGAGGAAACATAGTAAATACATCAAGATTACTATTTTGCATATAGGATAAAGAAGATTTGATTGAATGAGTTTGATGTTCCGTATCAGCGTCGATAAATAATAATAATGAACCATTGGATATTTTAGATCCTTCATGACATGCACGGTTTTTTCCAACCCAGGTTTTATCATCATTATTTAATTTTAAAAGCGAGAATCTATCATCATTCTGACAAAACTGGTTGGCAATATGATATGTATCATCAGTAGAATTATCGTCTACAACAATTACCTCAAAATTACTATAAGTTTGTTTCTTTATGGATTCTAAACAACGAAGGATATTTAATTTTTCATTTCTAGCGGGAATGATAATTGAGATTAACGGATTATGCAAAGGGTTTTCGTCTAAACTTAATTTATCTATATTGAAAAAACTGAATATTCGGAAAAGAAGAATAATAAACCAAGATAATGCCAGTATCGGAATAATAATTTCCAATAATGTATAAAATATCACAGTATTATCTGGGTTTTAGGTTATTTATCTAACAAGGTTTATTTATTACCATAGTTGAGTGGTAATTATGAGTGAAGATAAATTTCCAGTATCAGGAATAGCATGTGATTTACAAGGAAATATAACCGAATTCGGCAAAGGTGCTGAAGAATTATTCGGGTATACGAGAGACGAATTAATAGGCAAAGGAAATGTAGGAATGTTTCATATCGAAGCAAACTTACAGACTTTAGTCCCATTATTACTCCAAACCGCTTCAGAGAAAGGTGAATGGGAAGACATAGTAGAATTAGTACGAAAAGATGGATCACATTTCAAAGGAAAATTAAATGTTAAACCATTGATGCAAGATGGTCAGCAAATTGGCTTTATGGGAAAAACAGAGTTTGTTGAGAATATCTAGAAAAAAATAAGGTGATTAATTGAAACTAGAAGTCTGGGCAAAAGAATTAAGAATTCCATTTCTCAGTCTTCCAGCAATTTTTGTGCCACTTGGAATAACTGTCGCTTTACTAGATGGATATTTCAATTTAGTATATGGCATATTAACACTAATTGGAATTGTATGTATACATGCAAGTGTTAATGTCTTAAATGATTATTTTGATTTTAAGAGTGGAATAGATACAGCTACCACACCAACACCATTTAGTGGCGGAAGTAGAGTGCTTCCAGAAAATCTTTTAACTCCGAGAAGTGTTTTGATTGGAGGAATAATATTACTGGCAATCGGATCTTTGATAGGATTATATTTTCTTTATATATTTAATTTTCCGCCATTATTAATTGCATTAATTTCAATTGCAATAATTACATCGGTTGCATATTCGCCAGTGCTATCAAAAATTGGGTTAGGAGAAATTTTTGTATTTTTGAATTTCGGTCCATTGTTATTCACAGGTATATATTACATTCAAAGTGGTGGTTTAATCAGTACAGAAGCAATAATTGTTGGATCAATAGTAGGATTAATGACTACAGGAATACTGTATATTAATCAATTTCCAGACACAGATGCAGATAAATCAAAAGGAAGATTTCATTTAGTTGCAAGATTAGGTAAAAAACGTGCTGCACAAATATACAAGTACATAATTAGTACTAGTTATGTCATAATAATAGTTGGAATAGTTACATTTACAATACCACCAACAACAATAATTGCACTAATCACTATTCCGAAATTCAGAATTGCAAATACAATATTACAGAAAGAATATGAAAAAATCATGGAATTAATTCCTGCAATGGGAAACACTGTAATGGGAACAATACAAAGTGGAATATTATTATTGGTAGGTTATTTGATTTGGTATTTCTTATCAATATATTTCCCTGGAGTGACGACAATTCTTCCTGAAAATATTAGCTAATTTTCTAAAAAACTAATAACAAAGATTATATCGAAGAATGCTTTTCTGATTATTATGAGACAGTTTAAAATTATAGCAGAACAATCTAAAAAAATATTTGAAGGAGAATTAAATAAATTATCAGAAGATGGGTGGGAGATAATTCATTATGGTAGTTCAGTAAGTATTGGTTCAACACGTTCAAATACAGTAGTATTATTCAGTGCTGTATTAGAAAAAGAAAAAGCAGTATCAACAAAGAAAAAATCTAAGACTTCATCAGGCAAGAAAAATATATCTGCAAAAACTGTTAAGGATTCTAGTTCAAATACAAATGAATTTTAATTAGATTAATTTTCAATAGGAAGATTGTCTCTAGTACTCCAATCAGCAAATGAGCGATCATAAATTTTAACATTATTGTATTCACAAAGTTGTAATGCAACAAATGTATGAGATGCTCTTTCTCCTACTTGACAATAACAAATTATTTCTTTATCTTTTGTAATACCAAATTTTTCAAATAGATTATTTAGATTTTCAATGGTTTTAAAGATGTAACCATCATCCCCAACTGCCAATTCCCAGGGAAAGTTTTTTGAATTTGGGATTCGACCGGATTTCGGTCCAGCGGCAATAATTCCATTGAACTCATTAGGACTACGAGTATCTAGTAAGATTGAACCAGAGTCATCAAGTTTGGATAATACATATTCATGATCAACTTTGAAATCAAGTTTAGATTGAGTTATAACAAAATCTGTATTATTGATTGCTTCAACTTTATCAGTAACAGGATAACCTAGAGACATCCATTTAGAGAAACTGAGATCAAGATATTTTACTTTAAGACCATAATATGTTAATGACCAAAATAGACGTGAAGCAGTTGCACCACCGCGATCGCCGCAAATTACAAGAATAGAATCATTTTTAATGCCAAGAATACTAAGCAACTCTTCGATTTTTTCCTTAGGAGCTACGTCAAAATACGAAGAATCTGCATTAATGTCTAAGATTTTATCGTATGGAACGAGCTTGGAATTAGGAATATGTGCTGAACTATATTCTCTAGGAGATCGAATATCAAGAACAACAATATTAGAATCAAGAAGATTGTCTTTTAGCCATTCGGCGTTTAACAAAATAGACATTATTTTTTCCTCAAAATAAATTTCAGATGATTATTTTCTTCTTTAATTTCAATTATTTCATGTCCGACACGGTTGGCCCACGCAGGTATATCTTCTTTAGAAGCTGGATCAGTAGCATATATTTCAAGAACCTGTCCACTTTCCATCTTGGAAATAAATTGTTTAGTCTTAAGAACGGGAATTGGGCATACAAGTCCTTTTACATCAAGTGATTGATCTATCTTCATAAGAATCACCAATTAAACAATTAATTATTGTTATTTTTTATGAAAATTTTGAATACGCCTTCATCAGTCTCTTCTGAGCTAAGAACTTCATGTCCATCTTTTTTAACAGCTGAAGGAATGTTTATCGTAGAAGGTAAGTGATCAACTGTAACTTCTAATATTTCTCCAACATCTAATTTTTTAAGTTCTTTGACAGTGTTAATCACTGGCCAAGGACATACTTGTCCGACAAGATCGAGTTTTTTACTTTGTTGTTGCATAATCATTCATCTCCTATTGTTAACTGATTTAATAATATATCTGACGCAATCATGTCATTTACGTCTTTCGAGATTTTTACAGTTCCGTTTCCTTTTCCTAGAACAGTACCAATAATATGTGGATCGTAACCTGTTGATTTAAATTCAGAGCTAATATTTGATATAATATTAGGAGAAGCGATTACCGCTACAGCTCCATTAGTGCCTGCAGTAGCATTATCCATAAGAAAGTTTTCAGTAGCATATTTAACGAATTCAGGATAACGCAAAGGAAGATTATCAAGAGAGATGTCAACACCTGCATTATTAGCATGTTCTTTGAATATCATAATACCAGGACCAGATAGATCGCCAGTAGCTAAAACATGTTCGTTAATGTCAAAAGAACTGCCAAATTCAGGCAAATACTTGTTGATGATCTCTGCAACCTTCAGATTAGGTTGATTCATAGTACTAATAACAGAATCTTTAGCATTTTGAACGTCATTAAGGGAATAGCCAGTTTTTTCCAAGTTCTGAAGAAATGTTTCGTCGGCAACGCATGATAAGAATACATTGATTGGAGCTAAATCTCCGAAAGGTCTAGTAACCAAGATTTGCATTCCAGTATCTAGAAGATCAAGTTTAGTAGGAGGTTCCTTTCGCAGTGTACCAAAAAGTGTAGCGCCAATCAATAGCTTTCCACGTTGTGGTGATTCTGAAGGAAGTAATTCCATACCGTATTTATTAGAAAAGGTTTTCATATTTTTAGAGATATTATTTTGAATTTCTTCATTTGGCGCATCGACAACTGGAGAAACTTTGAGTTCTTCGTAACAGCCAAGGGAAATTAAATCGTTTAAGGAGTTAGATATAGCAACATTAGTTTGTTGTTCAGAAGATGGATCGGCGGTTGGATCAATAATTTGAATAGTATCATTATTAGAGAGACACCATCCATCAGATCGTCCTTCTTCATATGAAATAAAATCAAATAATGCAAATTCAGCGTCTGGAAAACCGGTAATAATTGAATGTCCTTTTCCAACAGTAAAATGAACGTCAGATTTAGATATTGATGTATAAAGAGTGTTTAACAATGCTTGAAATTTTTCTTGCTTCTCGGCATTTTTCTGAAAGACTTGTAACAAAGAGATTGCACGTTTTGGATTAATCTTTTTTAAATCGTCAAGATCAATTTCAGGATTAGAAGGATTATAGATTCTACGAGTTATTACAGGACCATTTTCAGTTAATGGAAATATATCGGCGTCAACGCGCTCTCCTAAGGAGATTCCCATTTGTTTAAGGCTAGGTTTTAGATTGTGCAAACTAGGATAAACGACAGTATCAAGATCTACTTTGACAGCACATCCTGCCACCCATCTAAGTGGATCCATTCCCATTTCTCTATATTTGGAGACATTGTCCCAAAATTCCTGTTTTGTACTCATGTATGAAACAATTAATCGGACGTCGAAAAGTATATAAATATAACGGCATTATAAAATAACGATATAAAATGTCAGATACAAACGTAAATCGAAGAGATTTTATCAAATATATCGGGGGAGCAGCTGTCGGTCTAGGAATTGGAGGAGCAGGTTATCTGTCTGCTAATTCTCAAGTAGGCACAGTAACAAGTGAACTCAATGAGGTAAAAGAAGAACTTAAAGGAAGAGGACATTTAGGCTATGTCTTTGGTGCTGAAGGATCAATTGCAACAATTGACTTAGCTCGTGGAAAAGTCTTAGCATCATCAGGTCCAACTTGGATCGCTGAAGCAGGAAGTATAGACTGGTGTAACCATTATCCGGATGCAAATGGAAACGTATGGGGACTAGTAAGAAAACCTGGTCAAATAGGTTCTACAATTGCAGTAAATCCAACTACTAATGAATTAGTTCACGATGTTCCATTAGAAGGAAGATGGAGAATAAGATTAGGAGAAACAGATGAAGAAGGAAAATACGGATATATGTTAAATGGATATATTGCAGACAAATATGATTCAGAAAAGTTCAATGCATCTAGAGATGAATTTGAAATTCCATATAATGACATTGATCCAGGAGAAATTCATAAAATTGATCTTCTCAAGGGAGAAGTAGTCGATGTATTACCAGTTCCAAAATTCTGTTGTGACGTTGCAATAGCACCTGATGGTAAATTGTGGCTTGTAAATCAATTAGAGAGTTTGATTTCAGTAGTAGATACAAAGACATTTACAATTGAAGAACATTTAGCTGTAGATTACGCTGACTATGGTGCAAGTATGATAACAATTTCGCCTAACAATGATGTTGCATTTATCGAAGTAAATTCAGCAGGAAATTGGTCGAATGCAGGTGGATTCAAGAATTTAGATCCAATTGAAATGGTGTGGGATATTCAGGCTAAGGAAATAGTAAAAGAATTTCCAATGGAATCAGGTCCACGTACTAGTGAGTTTACGCCAGATGGAAAATACTGTGTAGTTAGAACTAGACCAGCGTCAATAGTATATGAAGTCGAAAGTTTGACTGAAGTCACGAAGATAGAAATCGAAAATACTGGACATCCAGCATTTAGTCCTGACAGTACTCTTGCATATATACCAAATCCAGGAGACAGTTCAGTTGATGTGTTCGAGGTAGGCTCGTTTAAGAAAGTAGACAGTCTGAAATTACCTTATTCGCCATCAAAAATTGTTCCAATAAATACAAACAATTACTAAGTGGAATAGTTGTCAGAACAAAACAATCAGAATCTGCTATTAGTTAGCGCAATAATAACAGCGCTAACAATAGGTTTTTTGATTGGTGGCACGTTTGTTTATCATTCGAATAATGATATAGAAATTGAACAATATCAAGCAGTGGTATTCAATACTATTGGTAAAACAGCAACTGTAATAGATAATTATCTTCTTACTAGTTTAACAAATATCAATATTGAAATCGATTCTGGTCAATATGGTGCACATTATAATGAAAAGAATAACAAATTATATCTTATTCATGATGGTGAATCTGAATTGTTAACATTAGATCCGCAATCATTAGAAATACAATCAAGAGTCAGAGTTGGTCCAAATCTTCAACATGCAGGAATATTTGATGACAAAGGAGATATATTTTTCTTAATAAGTAGAGATTCGAATTCCTTGGTAATGATTAATACGACAACAGATAAAATAATATCAAGAATTGAAGTGCAAGAACAGCCGCATCACGTAGCATTATTATCAGATTCTGTTGCAGTTACAAATACAGAATCACAATCAATATCCATTGTAGATTTCAGAGAATTAGAGGTAGTAAATAACATTAAGATCGATGCAGACCCTTTAATGATAGTGTCAGATAAAGATGAAAGAATTATTGTTGGAGCAATAAGACCTGCAAAGCTTTTCTTCATAGATAATGAAGAAGTAAAGAATAGCATAAACTTAGAATCAGATCCACATGGAATAGCATTAACTGCAGATGGGGAAAACGTTATTGTCACGTTGCCTGAAGAAGATAAGGTATTGATCATAAACATGAAGGGAGAAATAATTAAAGAGCTTCAAACAGGAGATTTTCCTCATAATATAGATATCGACCCTAATGGAAAATATGGATACATCAGCAACAGTAATGATGCAAGTGTATCAATTATGGATTTAACAAACTTTGAGATTGTTGCGACGATAGAAACAGGAAATGGATCTCACAATGTGCAATTTTACAACATAATGAATAGTAATACGGGATTAAATGTGGCAAAAGATGATGCAAAAATTGTTAGTGCGAATTTCAATTGTGGAGGTTAGAGCATGTTAGAATACAATAATATTTTATCATTAGGTGCAACTTTACTCATTGGACTGGGATTTGGAATACTTCTACAAAAAGGACGCTTTTGTTTTACTAGTGCATTAAGAGATTTTATTGCGTTCAAAGATACAAGAGTGCTAAATGGAGTAATTATTGGAATTGTAACGATGATGCTTGGCACAAGTATAGCATATGTGTTAGGAGTTTCTAGTTCTAATTTTTGGGTTTCGAATTATGGTCTTTCTAACATAATAGGAGGATTTATATTTGGAATAGGAATGGTCTACGGTGGAGGATGTGCATCAGGTACATTATATCGTGCGGGAGAAGGATACATACATTATTGGTTGTTATTGATTTCAGCGTGTGTGGGATACATAGCATTTGCTGCACTATTTCCAGAAGTCTTTTTACCATATTTCTTTGTTCCATTACAAATTTTTGATGGGTACAGTTTAATTGCAAGCTTAGAATTATTAGCGCCAGTTGTTCCAATAGTATTAATAGCAACATCAATAATTTATTTAAGAAATAAAAATAAATTGATAATAAATCAGACTATACAAAGTATAAAGATATCAAATATTTCCTCTGAAAGTCTCAAAGCTGAATGGGATACAAAATTAGTTGGATTAGGAATGGGGATATTAGCCACTTTATGGTTTGTCGTTTGGGGGACATTAAGTATTACAGGTCCGCAAGCAAAATGGACAGGTTTAATTTATAGTGAGATAGTTGGATTAGAAACACTTCAACAAAACGTATACTGGAATAATGTTGTATTTCGTGATGGTATATTTTCAATTAGCTTAGATATGATATTATTTGTAAGTTTAATTCTAGGAGCTTTCATCTCAGCGTATTTAAGCGGAGATTTTAAGATAAGAGTAATAAAGAGATCAAGAATTCCAAATGCAGTAATTGGGGGATTGGTTATGGGTTTCGGTTCAAGAATGGCACCAGGTTGTAATATCAGTAATACATTTAGTGGGTTAGCATTTTTGTCCGTAGCAGGTTTTATAACATCACTAGGTCTATTATTAGGAGTATATGTTGCTACTCACTGGATGTTTAGAAGGTCAGGTTGTGCAATTTGATTATAGGTGAAATATAATGGAAGAAAGAAAAGTGAATGACGAAGATATGAAAGAGATTGAACAAAATGCAGTAATAATAGACATGGAAGGAGAAGTATGTCCTTATCCGCAGATTATTGCAAGAGAAGAAATCAAAAAAATTGATTCTGGAAAGATTGTTATTATCCAAACAGATCATGTAATGGCAACTAAAGCAGTGCCTCAATCAGTAAGTAACGATGTTTCAGAATATGGAATATGGAAATCAGGTTCAGGACAGTATAAAATAATATTATGGAAAAAGTAGCAATAATCAAGAAGAGAAAAGACTATATTAAGAATATATTATAAAGAAAGTTGTTTAATTGACATTAAGAATAGCTTATGCAGGAATTATTCAGCTAATTGCGCGGTTTGCTACATTAATTACAGGACTAATTTTCATTACATTAGTAACAAGAAATCTTCCTGTTGATGAATTTGGTTTATGGCAAACATTAGGAAGTTCAGTAGGATTATTGCTGATACCGTTAGCCCCTTTAAATTATTGGACATTAAGATATTCTGCCAGAGGCCAAGACGTAGCAAGAACCTCTTTATTGGCAGGAATTATTGCAGTGCCAATTTTTGTCATAGCATACTTAGTACTTGCATTGACAGCATCTTCGTCAATAGAACCAATATTGATTTATGTATTGATTTACAGTATACAAATTCCAGCTTTATGTATTTGGGAGGTGGTTAAGCCAGTTGCAAGATCATATAAACCGGAATATCTAGGATATGCAACGATTGCTTTAGAAATTGGAAAAGTATCTGGTGCTTATTATACAATAGCAATTCTAAAACTTGGTTTAATTGGTGCGATATTATCATTAGCGTTAGGGCAATTTTTACAATTAGCTATTGTTATCTACATAATAAGACCGAAATTAAGAGGCTCATTTAAGAGTTCTACTATAAAAAAATGGTATAAAGCAGCATGGATACCAATATCGAACATGTCGGTTTCAAGATTATCGATTTCTGATTCAATACTTGTAGCAATAATTCTTGGTTCAACTACAGTTGTCGGAATATTTCAAGCAAGTAGAGTATTTACATTAATAGTTCGTTATAGTGAAGAATTTTTACGTGTTTTATATCCAAAATTAATTCGTGATAATAGAAATGAAGATATTACATTGACATTGAGACTACAGAGTTTTGTCGTAATTCCACTTGCTGTTGGAGCATTGATGTTGGCGGAACCACTGTTGGGAATTTTGGGTGAACAATATGTAAAAGCAAAACTTGTTTTAAGAATTTTGACAATAGTGGCAGTAATTGAAGGAATAGAGTATTTCATGTGGAACATATTAACGGGTTTGGAAAAAATTGATGAAAATATAAACAATCTACAGTTTAAGAAATTGAGAAATAGTTGGTTAGTAAGGCTGCCATTAATTGATTTAATGAAATATGCAGGATATTTCTCAATATTGGGAGTAATAATGTACACGTCACAAGGCGTTGGAAATGAATTGATGCTTAGTACGTATTGGGCAATAACATTGTTATTGATAACAATTCCATTTACAATATATAAAATACTATTAGCAAAACGCGTAATGCAATTCGACTTTCCTAAGTTATCAATATTAAGATATAGTTTTTCAGGAATAATAATGGCAGGATTTTTATATGTTTATCAAGAATTAATTCCTTTAACAGGGACTTCAGTTGGGTCAATAATTATTTATATCATACCTCCAGGATTCATTTCTGTATTAGTTTATACTATAATTGTTTTGAGTATAGATTCATTTATTAGAGAATCAACAATAGATTTTATTAAAAAGATTAGGAGTTAAGAGGTCAAATTAATACCTATAATATTTTTACTATTTCATCTTTTAGTTGTATGTTATTTTTAACCCAATTCATGTTATTATTCCCTTCTTGTTCGCCTCGCCTAATAATTATTGATTTACATCCAGCTTTCTCGGCTGATTCAAAGTCATTAATTCTATCTCCAATCATCAATGTTTCAAGTGCATCAACATCAAATTTCTTCATTGTATGTATTATTTGGTCATACCGGTTGATATAATTGTCTCTTGTAAATATGTTTGAAAATAGATTCTTTATACCCATAATCTCTAGAATCTGATTTGCAGCGCGTTCGCATTGTAGAGTTACCATTGCAAGTTTCTTATTTCGAGCATGAATTTCTTTTATTACTTCTATTGCGCCTTCATGAATCTCTAAATTATTTATTGAATTACATTCTTCTTTACAAATAAGTTCAAATGCATCTCTTTTTAATTCGTCTTTTCCTTTTGTACTATCTACTATCATAGGTATAAGGAAGAATTCCCCTTCTATCTTAAATTTGTCTTTTAATTCAGTTCTAAGCCAATCATATCTTACAGGTAATTTAATTAGTGTTCCATCTAAATCAAAAATAACTAGTTCAATCAAAGTATCTTTACCTTATATCCATCTTCTTTCCAAATCCATGTTCCTGTGTCTATATGCCTGATTAAATATAGGTCATCTGGATAGATATCGGTACCAAGACTTTCGGGTTCTACTAAATTCATTCCTATTGCGCAATAATAATCTGCCAAGTTTTTCTTAGAATCTAATCCCAATCTGTCTGATACTATTCCCCACAACGCAGTAGTAGTGTGGAATTTTCCTGAATCAATTTCAGTTACAATTGGATTGTCTTTTACATCACCTTTCAGATCAACGGCATAACTTCCATGAGGCTTTGGATCTGACGACAGAATTGCTTTCTTAGAAATATCATTTACATTTTCATCTATAACAATTCGAGATACAGTTGGTGTTCCAGTAATTCCTGATGGGGAAATATGTTTGAATGGATATTCTAATCTCTCTCTTGTAAATGAAGCAATTAATTTTCCATTATGCCATAAGCTATCACATGCAATATTTCTACCTGGAAGATACTCTTGAATCATAAAATCTGAATGTTCTGCAATTCCTCTATTCACCCATATTCTAATCCAATCTTGTATTTGTTCTACAGTCTCACACAATAAACTTAATTTTCCTCCTGCGCCGCTTTTCATTCGCACCCAAACTTTCTCATCTTTGAATTTTTCCTTTGTGGGTTCGACTTCATCTAAAGAATTCACTGTTTCGGTTTTTGCTACAGGAACGTTGTTTCTTTTTAAAATCTCCTGAGTTTGTAATTTATCTCTAATTATGATGTCGTATCTAGGCAAATATGTTGCGGTGTTTATCTGATCTATCTCCTTTGCAATTACACTAGCTTCAGAATGTGGACTTGGATGTAGAAAATCAATTTTATCTTTATCAATTATTTCTTTAATCTTCTCTAGAAATTTAGGATCTGTATGTCTTGGTGTTCTGTATTTAGAATCTAGATTCGGTAACTCTAAATAATATTTGTTAAAATCAGTTCCTGAAATTATGTATTCTCTCTTTGCAATCTTCAATGCATTGACAAAATTTACTCCACCGATCCCGCCAGAACCTGTAACCAAAATATTTTTAGACATAAAATAACTCACAATCTCCTTCTAATTCAATACTATAATGTATTTCTCCATCAGCTTCTGATTTATCAATTATTCTTCCCGGTCCATTAATTGAAATACTCTTTGTTGAGTCAAAAATCTTTGCTTCTATGCACATGCCCTTTGCGGCATTGTTTATAATGCATTTCCACCCTTTTTGGCTATCTTCGACGATTGATATCTCGGAATTATTTCTATTGTTCCACCATTCTGCGATAGTGATTCCCGATGATACAAAGCAATTTTCTTTAGATAATTTTTCTAAAATACGTGTATAAATCTCGCCTCTTTTCATCAAAAATGCTTCTTGATGCCATAATATTGTGAGAAGGCCGCCGAACTTTTTGATATTTGCAATGTAATATTCTATTATTTTCATTCCAGATTCTTCATCTAGATCCATGTATCCCCATAAACTTGTGTCCATTATGATTAATGGTAACTCTATTATCTCTCTTCTTTCCCAATTCTCTTTTGGAGGATAAAATGGCATAGATGTTCCTAAAAAGAAACCGGGATGTTCTCTAAAACCTAATGTAGTATCATATACAAATTCATTTCTTTCTAAGAAATCTAATGTTTTATGATAATCAAATTGTAAGTAATGTTCACGCACGCCTCTTGGTCTATATCCTAATTGTTTCTTGAATTCTACGATATCTTCTTTCATCTTATCTTCATTATCGTGTGTGCCAAATCCTGCATGTAATCCTATCTCCCAACCATTCTTCATTAATTCGTCCAAAACATCCTTGTATTGTTCAACATTATATTCACTTGTTAGAAAATAAAAAGACGATTTGAATCTAAATTTATCTTCAGCTTCTTTGATTCTTTCTATATTCCAATATAAATTCTTTCGTCCTTCTAATGCTTCCTTTAAATCGCTTTCACTAAAACGATCTTTAACTTTCTGTAAATGTTCTTCTGTAACCTCAATACTATCTGAATCATGTGTTAATGCAACTGCAAACCTTTTATTATTCGGCCATTTACTTTTCCAAACCGCAGGAATATTGTTTTCTTTACACACTTCTTCATAAACTTCTTGAGCCCATTGTATGAATTCATCAACTATTGGAGAATCGTCCTCTTCAAAAGTTTCTGTGTGTACGTCTTTCCCCGTTAGTGCAATAGATATCTGTTTAACTATATCGTCAGGAATGTCTTCATATATGGATTCCAACCCGTTTGGAATTCCTATAGATTGCGATATAAATGAAATGACGTATTCCTTTGTTTTAAGCAAACTCACAATATCTATAAATCGTTTGCATCTATATTTGATTTTATATTCTAGTGATTACAAACTGTATGTATAGGCCCGTAGCCTAGATCGGATTAAGGCGTCAGCTTGCGGAGCTGGAGATCGGGAGTTCAAGTCTCTCCGGGCCTGTTATCTATCTATTTGCCATTCAATAGTTTTAGAAAGTCCTTGATTAAGTTTAACACGAGGAGTGAAGCCAATTATTTGTCTGGCTTTAGTGATTTTTGGTAAACGACGTCGAGGGTCGTTGTCAGGCATTGGTAAATATTTAACTTCAGATTTACTGTCGGTTAACTTAATGACCATATTTGCCAAGTCAATAATTCGTGTTTCTTTAGGATTTCCAAGGTTAATGGTTTCACCTTTGGTTCTTTTAACAAGTAAAGAAGCCATTAATCCATTAATCATATCCGTAATATAACAAAATGATCGTGTTTGTTTTCCATTTCCCCAGATAGTAATTCTTTGATTGTTTATAGATTGCCAAATGAATCTAGATAACGCTCTGCCATAATTGCCATCGCCACGAAGTCTTGGGCCGTATGTATTGAATAATCTTACAATTCGCAAATCAAGGCCATAGGTTCTGTTGTAAGCCATGCATAAAGATTCACATAATCGTTTACTTTCGTCGTAACATGATCTAGGTCCAGATGGATTTACATTTCCATAATAATTTTCAGGAGTTGGAAAGACAGTTGCCTCACCATAGACTTCAGAAGTAGAAGTGAATAGAAGTTTTGCATCAGTTTTTCTGGTGAGTTCAAGAATTTTTCTAGTTCCTTCAGTATTCACGTCAATAGTTTGTATTGCATTATTTAGATAATCATCTGGAGAGGGTCTACTAGCTAAATGAAAAATATAATCGGGTTTTACATTAAGAGTATTTTTTGTGATATCGTGTTTTTTAAAAACAAAAGATTTATTCTTTAATAGATGTTTAATATTTTCAGCACGGCCAGAAGATAGATTATCAATACAATATACTCGAGCATTCTTTGCTATTAGAAGGTCACACAACCAACTTCCTAAGAAACCCGCACCTCCAGTAATCAAGAATTGTTTATCTGAGATACGAAATTTTTTGTTGTCAGATAGAAGGGTTGCTATGTCAGAATTTATTATGTCGCTCAATTACATCCAACCTTTAGTAGCAAGTTTTTTAGAAGATTGTTGAGCATGCCAATAAGTATCTGGTGTGCCAATATCAAGCCGTGTACAAGAATGATGATATTCATATCCCAAAACATCCATTTTTGAATCAATCATATACTGTATTGCATCAGTAATCTGTATTTCTCCTCCATATCCAGAAGGGATTTTCTTTAAAATTTTCATGACGTCAGGAGTAAACTTATTTAATGCCATAATAGCAAGGTTAGAAATTTTTTTCGATGGTTTTTCAACAGCTTGAGTTACTTCGTATACTTTTTCATTTAAAGGAAGAGAATATTTTTTTGTGCGTTTGCCGATTACGACACCATACGCACTTGGTTCAGAAATTTTCTCTAATGCTACAACACAATCAGATTTACTAGATAATTTATTCAAGACAGTAAGATGTTGTCTATTTGGTTGTACAATCAAGGTATCACCAGCATGTAAAATGAAATCATCGTTACCAACAAAAGAAGAAGCTAATGAAACAGCATGTCCATAACCTAATTGATGACTTTGATTAATCCAAGTAATATTTGACTTTTCTATGCGTTTGTAAAATAATTTCATATCTTTATATGAAATATTATTTTTTTTGTTAGATAGGGCGTCAAGATATTGATAATCTAGAGAAAAATGATCTTTAATAGCGCGTTTTTCTTGGCCAACAATAAAACAGAAATCACGAATACCAAAATCAAATAATTGTTCAAAGATAAGCTGAACCATTGGTTTTAGTAATATATCGCCTTTAAACGAAGAAAAAACAGGAAGCATTTCTTTGGGTTGAACTTTTGTAGTAGGAAGTAATCGAGTTCCACGGCCTGCTACAGGAATAACTACTTTCTTTAACACTATTAACCCCTATAATATTCTCATAATCCATTTATTTCAATGTATCATCAGAATATGTATGGAATATGACGTGGCTTTCGTAGGTTTAGGTTATGTAGGACTTTCTACCGCCGTTTGCTTTGCAGATAGAGGAATAAATGTGTTAGGTGTAGATATCGATAGTAAGAAAATAAACAGGATAAAGAATGCAGATTCTCCAATTCATGAGAAATATATGAATGAATTACTAGAAAAAGCCATCAAAAAGAATAGATTATCGTTAAGCAGAAAAGTGGCAGATGTAACAAAAGCAAAGATAATATTTCTTACAGTAGGTACACCAAGTCGGAAAAATGGTTCAATAGATTTGAAATATATAGAACAAGCGTCAAAAGATATAGCCATTGCAATAAAGGATATCGAAGAATATTTTGTAATTGTTATAAAAAGTACCGTTGTTCCTGGAACGGCATTAAAGATAATAGACAATTTAGAAAAACATTCAAGAAAAAAGAATTCAATACACTTTGGAGTAATAGTCAATCCAGAATTTTTGCAAGAGGGTAGTGCAATAAATGATACACTAAGACCAGACAAGATTGTAGTTGGAGTAAATTCAGAGAAAGATAAAAAAATTATTTATAAATTATTCAAAAAAATCTATAGGAAGAATCTTCCAATAGTTTATACAACGCCAAGCAATGCTGAACTAATTAAATACGCAAACAATTCATTATTGGCAACGAAAATCAGTTTTATGAACTATATATCAAGAATAGCCGAACGAATACCAGATGGAGATGTGAATGAGATTAAAGATGCAATTGGCATGGATAAAAGAATTTCTGAGTCATTTCTTAATGCAGGCTTGGGTTTTGGTGGATCATGTTTTCCGAAAGACGTTAAAGCATTAATTGCTTTTAGTAAGGAATTAGGTGTTAATTCAGAAATTTTGCAGTCAGTATTAGCGATTAACGATACGCAATTTATGAGTGTGTTTAATATTTTGAATAAAGAATTAGGCCAATTAGAAAGAAAAAGGATATCAATTCTAGGACTTGCGTTTAAACCTGAAACCGATGACATACGTGACGCTACGTCAATTAAAATTATCAAGAGATTGTTAGACAAGAAGGCTAAAGTCAGAGTCTATGACCCTATAGCAAATAATAATATGAAGAGAATATTTGGAAGTTCTATCACCTACGCGAAAGATTCAGAGTCTTGTATACGCAATTCAGATTGCTGTATTATTGTGACTGAATGGAAAGAATTCAAGATGCTCAAACCTAAAGATTTTATTCGATTGATGAAAAGGCCACTTATAATTGATGGTCGTAGAATTTTTTCGAAGAAACAATTCAACAAATTAGAATACCATGCAATAGGCTTGGGATAATCTAATTAAGATGTAAATAGTGATTATATAGTAATAAATGACTGTATTGAAAACCAATAAACGCGTATTAAAAAAGATAACAAACCCAGCGTTAGAGCCTTATGAAATTGAGATAGATGCGCCAGAATTTACATTTTATGGAGCAAAGAATCAACCAGATTATGCAACAATAACTATAACAATGATTCCAGAAAAATCTGTAATTGAGTTAAAATCTTTCAAGTCATATCTACAACAATATAGAAATCAAATTGCTTCGTATGAAAGAGTAATTAATGTAATTTATGATGATTTGATACATGTGTACAAACCAAAGAGATTGTTAATTGAGATGAAGTTCAAACCTAGGGGAGGAATAACGTCAAAATTGGCAATAGACTCATTCGAACGTGAATTATTTATTGAGCGAGAAAGGTAAATTTAGAATCATTAGAACAGTAAATGGAGTAAAATGTAGCTCGTGTCCACTTAAAGACGATAATGGAGGAGAACTGCCATGTTCATTAAGAGTAACAATGGATCCAAAATTTAGTTTTATAAGAGTAATTTGCGGATATTGTGACTTCAAGTCAAAAGTATATTATAAGGACATACTGGCGATAGAAGGAATTTTAGATGAACATGCAAAAGTAAAGAAGTTAGAATAAGTTTTTTATAACCAATCTTTATTGATAGGTTTCAATTCGAGAGTTGATTCATCTAATATACTATAAAGTTGGTTGGACAAATCAGATTCAGAAGAATTTGGTTGCCTCTTAGCAAGCATCATTCCATACCACATCTGATTTTTAACAAATTGGTTCCAGTTCAAGGCAGCATGATGAAGTAGTATAATATCACTTTCAATAGTGTTACCCACCATTCCAGTAATAGGCTCTCTACCAAAATATGGTCTAAGTTTCTCTTTACCTTGTAAATGTTTGATTAATCTTTTCCATAAAGTTCCAGCAGGATTAGGAAAATGAAGAGCGGGCGTAGAACGAACCAAGTAACTATTGTAAGCAAAAGAAGAAAATTTTTCAGGTCGGTCTACTCGATATTGTTCCGCGGTATTCCAAAGCCAATATCGGCGAAATTTATACATTCCTGCATCAGGATTATTAATATGATCACGAATTGTTGCTTTAAATCGTGGTTCAAATGTTTCATCTGCGTCCATAAACAAAATCCAATCGGCATCATGATTTTTTGCCATACGTAAGAGAGAATTCATATCATTCCATTCAATACGAGATTGATTAGCAGAATAGAAATTAGTTTCAACTACTTTGTTGCACCTTGCAATAATTTTTTTACTATCATCAGAAACGCTACCTCCAACAAGAACAATTTCATCCACTATTTCAGACAGATTCGTCAGACTAGAATCTAATATCCAAGAACAGTTTCCTCCAACTTGCATACAGCCAATTATTTTCATATAAACAGAATTCATGAAGATTCATATATAATGTATTGGAATTCCAAAGTATTCAATGAAGAACTATCTAATAGTAGGCGGCTCTGGGTTCTTAGGGTCACATGTAATTACTGAGTTACTAGAAAAACAGGCAGATGTTTCTGTATCAGATATAATTGGACCTCATTATGCAAATCGAATAGGAGATAAAATGGAGTCAATAAATTATATTTGGAAAAGTGCAGAAGATTTGAATGAAAAAGATATTACAGATATTGATTGCATATTATTTTTAGCAGCTCAGGCAGATGTTCCACTAGTTCTTTCTTCTCCTAAATATTCGTTTCATACAAATAC
>Ga0208747_1000073_pt1 | contig 25669 bp, 19 predicted proteins | sample Knorr_S7_td_AAIW_FD_185597 | JGI IMG/M metagenome (GOLD analysis project Ga0208747, IMG submission 185597) | Marine microbial communities from Southern Atlantic Ocean transect - Knorr_S7_td_AAIW_ad_750m_LV_A (SPAdes) (version 2) | ecosystem: Environmental > Aquatic > Marine > Oceanic | place...
GCAGATATATAATTTGATTAATTGCTAATAGCACATATAAAATATTACTTATGAGCATTAATGTAACTGTTCCAGATATCGGTGATTTTGAAAAAGTTGAGATAATTGAAATTCTTGTTAAATCAGGAGATAATATAAAAAAAGATGATCCTGTAGTTACTCTTGAAAGTGATAAATCGAGTGTTGAAGTTCCATCAACTCATGAAGGCAGAGTTGAAAAAGTAAATGTAAAAATTGGTGATAAAGTATCCAAAGGTGATCTACTTATAACATTAATTAATTCAGAAAAAACAAATGATACAGAAAAAAAATTACCTGTTGATACAGAAAATATAATTAAAGAAGCTGAAAAAGTTAAAGAAGCTGAAAAAGTTTTGGTTTTAGATAAAAAAATTGAAACAAAAACAAAAGATATAAAAGAAGATAAAAAAAAAGACAAAAATGAAAAAATTCTAATTAGCAAGGGTAAAGATATTGATCCAATAGAAACTCAGGAATGGTTAGATTCCTTAGACGCAGTTGTGAAAAAAGATGGAACAGATCGTGCCCACTATCTATTAAAAAAATTAATTGATGAAGCTTATAAAGAAGGTTCTAATCAACCACTCACTCGTATCACTCCATATATAAATACTATACCCGTTGAGTCAGAAATTAAATCTCCAGGAGATCAAAATATTGAAAGAAGAATAAGATCTTTAATTAGATGGAATGCAGCAGCTATGGTTGTTAAAGCAAATAAAAAAAATCCAGAATTGGGTGGCCATATAGGAACATTTGCTTCAGCAGCTACACTTTACGATGTGGGAATGAACCATTTTTGGCGTGCTAAAAATAATAAATTTGGAGGAGATCTAATTTACTTTCAAGGTCACAGTGCACCTGGAGTGTATGCCCGAGCTTATTTGGAAGGAAGACTTACTGAAAAGCAACTAACTAATTTTAGACAGGAAGTTGATATAGGAGGTCTTTCGTCTTACCCTCATCCATGGCTGATGCCTAAATTTTGGCAGTTTCCAATAGTCTCTATGGGGCTTGGTTCTATCATGTCAATCTATCAAGCCAGGTTTACAAAGTATTTAATTAATAGAGGCTTATTAAAAGATGAAGGCAGAAAAATCTGGACATTTTTAGGAGATGGAGAAATGGATGAACCAGAATCATTGGGAGCAATTGGATTAGCTTCCAGAGAAAAGTTGGATAATCTTATCTTTGTTATCAATTGTAATTTACAAAGATTAGATGGCCCGGTTAGAGGAAATGGAAAAATCATTCAGGAGCTTGAAGGGATATTTAGAGGCGCTGGATGGAATGTAATAAAGGTTATTTGGGGATCTTATTGGGATCCCTTACTAGCTAAGGACAAAAGTGGTTTACTGATAAGAAGAATGAACGAATGTGTAGATGGAGAATATCAAGCATTCAAAGCTAAAGGTGGGGCTTACGTCAGAGAGAATTTTTTTGGCAAATATCCTGCACTAAAAGATTTAGTTTCAACGATGACTGATAGAGATATATGGAAACTTAATAGAGGTGGTCATGACCCACACAAAGTTTATGCAGCTTATGATGAGGCAATGAAAACTAAAGGCAAACCTACTGTAATTCTTGCAAAAACTATTAAAGGATATGGCATGGGTAAATCTGGAGAAAGCACCAATATTACTCATCAACAAAAAAAATTAGGAGAAGAAGCTTTGCTATATTATAGAGATCGTTTTGATATTCCTCTTACAGATAAACAAGTAAAGAATGTAGAATTTTATAAACCTGACGAAAAGTCAGAGGAAATAAAATATCTCAAAGAGAGAAGAATGAGGCTTGGAGGAAATTTACCAGAACGAACTTCTTATGCAAAATCAATAAAACAACCTTCAAAAGATATTTTTGAAAATATGCTTAAATCTTCTGGGGGCCGAGAAATGTCAACTACAATGGCATTGGTGAGAATGTTGACTAATTTATTGAGAGATAAAAATATTGCCCCGAGGTTAGTACCAATCATTCCCGACGAGGCAAGAACTTTTGGAATGGAAGGATTCTTTCAAAAAATAGGCATTTATGCTCATGAAGGTCAAAAGTATGAACCTGTAGATTCAGAACAATTAAGCTTTTATAGAGAAGATAAAAAAGGACAAGTATTAGAAGAGGGAATTACAGAGGCGGGAGCGATGTCTTCTTGGATTGCAGCAGGGACCTCCTATACCAATCACGATTTAGAGATGATACCGATATACCTATTTTACTCTATGTTTGGTTTTCAAAGAGTGATGGATTTTGCGTGGGCAGCTGGGGATGCTCAAACTAGGGGATTTCTTATAGGAGCAACATCAGGAAAAACTACTTTAGCTGGCGAAGGATTGCAACATCAGGATGGACATAGTCATATATTGGCCTCGGCGATTCCAAATTGTGTAAGTTATGATCCGACATTTTCCTATGAGTTAGCAATTATTTTGCGAGAAGGATTGAGAAGAATGCACGATAAGCAAGAGAATGTTTTCTACTACATAACAGTGATGAATGAAAACTATCAACATTCTCAAATACCTAAAGATTGTGAAAAAGGCATTCTTAAAGGCATGTATTTATTTAAAGAATTTAAAAATAAAGGAAAAACTAAAATTCAATTATTAGGGTCTGGAGCAATTTTAAGAGAAGTTATAGCTGCTGGAGAAATTTTAAGCAAAGAATACAACATTGATAGTGATGTTTGGAGTGTTACAAGTTTTAATGAATTAAGAAAAGATGGTATGGCTATTGAGCGCAAAAACCTTCTCAATCCCGGGGAAAAACCAGAAAAATCATATGTAGAAAAATGTTTGGAAAAAAGAGAGGGTCCAATTATAGCTACCTCTGATTATATGAGAACCTATGTGGATCAAATTAGACCTTATCTCTCTAAACCATTTTATTCTTTTGGCACTGATGGATATGGTAGAAGTGATGGTAGAAAAAAATTGAGAAAATTTTTTGAAGTTGATAGGGAACATATTGTTACATATACATTAAGTGCATTAGCTAAAGAACAGCTCATACCTTCAAAATATGCAGAAAGGGCAATGAAAAAATATAAAATTAACAAAGATAAGCCTATTCCAACTGTATTATAAAAATGTCTGAAAAAAAGGAAATTATTAGCGCAAGTCCAAAGGCAAGAAAGTTTGCAAGGGAATTGGGTGCCAATTTACATTTAATAGACGGATCGCAAAGAGAAGGTAGAGTTACAGAGGATGATATAAAATTATTTGTTAAAGAATCTCTTTCAAAAAAAGTTTTACAAAAAAAAGAAGTAGCAACTCAAGAGTATGACCATTCAGAATTTGGAGAAATCGATGTACAACCTATACCTAGAATAAAAAAAATTGCTATACCACATTTACAAAAATCCTGGAATAAAATTCCACATGTTACACATCATGATGAAGCAGATATAACCGAGATGGAAGAATTTAGAAAATCTCTGAAAGATACTTATACCGGCGAAAAAATTAAAATAACACTATTAGCTTTTATTATGAGAGCATTAGCCAGAGCTTTGAAGGATTATCCAAACTTTAATTCATCTTTAGATATGGAAAATAATAAAGTTATTTATAAAAAATATTTTCATATTGGAATAGCAGTAGATACTCCGCACGGATTAATGGTACCAAAGATTAGAGATGTGGAAAAAAAAAACATAACTGCATTAGGCAAAGAGCTTAAAAATGTTAGTGAGGCATGCAGAAATTTAAAAGTAGATAAAAAAGAGTTCTATGGTGGTTCAATGACCATATCTAGTTTGGGTGGAATTGGTGGAAGTTTTTTTACTCCTATAATTAATTTTCCTGAAGTGGCAATTCTTGGTGTCGGTAGAGCTGAGACAAAACAAATATATTTTGATGAAAAATTTCAAAAAAGGATTATACTACCGCTATCCTTATCATATGATCATAGAATTATAGACGGAGCAGAAGGAGCAAAATTCTGTAATCATTTAAAGGATAGTCTAGGGAAAGATTTTGCTTATAAACTAACGATATAAGTCCTCCTCAATGAAAAAAACAGTATCATTTGCTTGCCTGCTTGCCTGTTCCTTTATCTGGGGAACGACATTCATTGCCCAAGATACTGGGATGGATAATATAGGTCCATTCACTTTTAATTCTGTTCGATTTTTCGTGGGTTTTTTAATCATTAGTCCCTTTGTTTTTTTATTTGAGAGAAAAAAAATAAATATTCAAACAAGAGCCAAAGCTAATGAATTTATTAAACTTATCATACCTGTTGGGGTGTTTTTATTTTTAGGAACTGTATTCCAGCAGGTCTCATTGCTTTATACAGACGTAGCAAATTCTGCTTTTTTTACAATTTTTTATGTACCAATGGTTCCAATTATTGTTTATTTTTTATTTTCTGAAAGATTACACTGGTCTATATGGCCATCTGTAGTTGCATGTATTATCGGAGGTTATCTTTTAAGCGATGTTAGTGATGTTAATATCCGATTTGGTGATGGTTTAGTATTAATTGGTGCTTTATTTTGGGCACTACATATTATTTACATAGGAAAAATAATAGATCAGTTTGATCTACCTTTTCTTATTGCAATGTTACAAAATATTATAGTAGCGGGGTTTTCTTTCTTTTTGGTAATTATGTTTGAAGAAATAGATTTCTCTAAAATTAGATTAGAAACAGTAGAAATTTTATATGCAGGTATTTTATCTGGAGGAGCTGCATTTGCCCTACAACTTTTTGGGCAGAAGAATATTTCAGCAGCACCAGCTGCAATTGTAATGTCACTTGAGGGAGTTTTTGCTGCAATCTCTGCATGGATAATTTTAAATCAATTATTGGGTTTAAATAATATTATAGGTTGCACCTTGATACTTGGTGGTGTTTTACTATCTCAACTTGCTCCAATTTATGAAAAAAATAGGTTATAAATAAACCACAGCTAATATAAATAAAGATAGTATTATTCTATAGATTACAAATACGTTTAAACTAAATTTTTTAATAAAATTTAGAAAAAGCACGATCGTAAAATATGAAAAAATAAAAGAAAATATAACAGCAATAATTGCTAAAAAATTAAGTTCAGCACTACCTTCCTTATAGATATTGTAAATTCCTAAAAGACTAGCAGCACCTAAAGTTGGTATTGATAGAAAAAATGAAATTTTAGCTGAATCAAACCTACTAAAGCCCAATAATCTTCCCGATGTAATGGTAATACCAGATCTACTAACCCCTGGTATTAAAGCTAGAACTTGAAATAAACCTATGATGATCGCTGAGCTATTAGTAAATTCTGTATCAATTTTTTTTGTGATATCAAACTTATCACTAATGTATAATAAGATACCAAATATTAAACTCATCCAACCAATAACTTCTAAACTTCTTAAAAAATTAATTAATTCAGTTTTGTAAAGAATGTAACCAACAGGAATTATTGGAATAGTTCCCAATATAATTTTGATTAAAAAACTTTTATTCTGAACAAAATTGAATAAATCTCTTCTAAAATAAAATATAATTGCGATTAAAGACCCAAGATGTAAACTAATATCTATTAATAAGTTTTGATTATTGAATTTGTAATACTCGGAAAATAATACAAAATGAGCAGATGAGCTTACGGGTAAAAATTCAGAAATGCCCTGAATTAAGGAAAGTATAAAAATCTCAATATTATCTGAAATCATTTAGATTGCTGATCAATAGCTTAAAATTGTGTTCAATTCTGTATAAAATTAAGGGCATAACAGATATGTGCAAATATCAAAACAGGCTAAAACAAAGGTTTTTTTGATAAAATAGTCATATATATTGACCTAATATGAATATACTTCCACTAAATATGCTTTATAAATTATAGCCAATATGACAGAGAAAATGCTTAAATTTGTTAAAATTGGTAAACAAACACCACCTAAAAGAAAGGTTGATCAACGAAAAGAAGATTTTGAAGAAATTTATGAAGAATTCATTACTGGTAAAGCAAAAGAACAATCCAGTAGATGTTCACAATGTGGAGTGCCTTTTTGTCAAATTCATTGTCCACTACATAACAATATTCCTGATTGGCTAAAATTAACAGCAGAGGGAAGATTAGAAGAAGCTTATGAGCTATCTCAAAGTACAAACAATATGCCCGAAGTTTGTGGAAGAATTTGTCCACAAGATAGGCTTTGCGAAGGAAATTGTGTCATTGAGCAATCTGGTCACGGAACTGTAACTATTGGTTCAGTAGAAAAATATATTACTGAAACAGCATGGAACAATGGTTGGGTTAAACCTATTAGTGTAAAAAATGAAATTAGTCAAAGTGTTGGAATTATTGGTGCAGGACCTGCGGGCCTGGCTTGTGCAGAAGAATTAAGAAAGCTTGGATACGATATAACTGTTTATGATCGCTATGATCGAGCAGGTGGTCTTTTAATATATGGAATTCCTAATTTTAAATTAGAAAAATTTGTTGTTGAAAGAAGAACAAAATTATTAGCAGAAGGTGGGATAAAATTTACTCAAAATTTTGAAATAGGAAAAGATATAAGTTTGGATGAATTAAGAGACAAACATGATGCATTGCTAATTGCTACCGGAGTTTATAAAGCGCGAGAAATAGAAATACCTGGAAATAATTTAAAAAATATTTTTCCAGCCATGGATTTTTTGACAGCTTCAAATCGAAAAGGTTTAGGTGATAAAGTAGAAAATTTTGATAACGGAATTTTAAATACGGAGGGTAAAGATGTTACGGTAATTGGAGGAGGAGACACTGCAATGGATTGTGTTAGAACTTTTGTAAGACAAAATGCAAAATCAGTTAAATGTTTATATAGAAGAGATAAAGAAAATATGCCAGGCTCAGCGAGGGAAGTATTAAATGCTGAAGAAGAAGGAGTAGAATTTATTTGGCTATCTAATCCAAAAAAATTTATTGGAGATAATAAAGTAGAAAAATTAATTGCAGATAAGATCGAGCTTGGAAATCCAGATGAAACTGGAAGAAAAAAACCTGAAATAGTCTCAGGAACAGAATTTGAAATAAAAACAGATTTAGTAGTTAAAGCGCTTGGCTTTGATCCAGAAAATCTACCCCAACTATTCAATTGTCCAGATTTATCAGTGACAAGATGGGGCACACTTAAAACAGATTTTAAAACAATGGAAACAAATATTCCAGGTGTTTTTGCAGCAGGAGATATAATAAGAGGAGCATCGTTAGTAGTATGGGCAATAAGAGATGGAAGAGATGCTGCAGATTCAATTAGAAAATATTTACAAAAAAAAATCAATCAAAAAATAAAGGCAGCATAAATTATGAAACTTTATAAAAAAAATTTAAAAAAACTAATCCAAGGTAATGTTTATGATCCAAAAATGGAACATGATGCTTGTGGCGTTGGCTTAGTTGCTTCTACGGATGGAAGAAAATCAAGAAAAATTGTAGAATATGGAATTGAAGCTTTGAAAGCTGTTTGGCATCGTGGGGCTGTGGATGCAGACGGTAAAACTGGAGATGGAGCTGGAATTCATGTTGAAATCCCTTCCGATTTTTTTATCGAAAAAATTGAAATTACTGGTCATAATTATGACAATTCCGAAATTTGTATTGGAATGGTCTTTTTACCAAAAAATGATTATGTGGCGCAGGAAAAATCAAGATCAATAGTTGAAGCTGAGCTCAAAATAAATGACTTTTCTATATATGGCTGGAGACAAGTTCCAGTAAATACAAAAGTTTTAGGCATTAGAGCTGAATTCACTAGGCCAGAAATTATGCAAGTTATTTTTAAATCAAATAATCATAAATTAAAAAACAAAGATCTCGAAAGGCAACTTTATGTAGTAAGAAAAAAAATTGAAAAACAAGCAATAGTTTCTCATCTAAGAGATTTTTATATTTGTTCATTTAGTTCAAAATCAATAATTTATAAAGGAATGTTTCTAGCTGAAGCAATGTCAGATTTTTATCCTGATTTACAAGATAAAAGATTTATTTCAAGATTTGCTATTTTTCATCAAAGATATTCGACAAATACTTCTCCTAGTTGGGAACTTGCACAACCTTTTAGAGCTTTAGCCCATAATGGAGAAATTAATACTTTCAAAGGGAATTACAATTGGATGAAAGTTCACGAACAAGAAATGAATAGTAATTTGTTTAATGATCCTGAAGATTTAATCCCTGTAATAAATTCTAGTGATTCAGATTCAGCAGCTTTAGATAAAGTTTTTGAACTGCTTAATCGTTCAGGGCAACCTGCGCCACTAACCAAACTTATGTTAATTCCAGATGCTTGGTCTAAAAAAAATAAAACCTTATCCAAAAATCACCAACAACTTTTTAATTTTTTAAATAGTACAATGGAACCCTGGGATGGACCTGCTGCGATAGCAGCTACCGATAATGAATGGATTATTGCTGCTCAAGACAGGAATGGATTAAGACCCTTAAGATATACAATTACTAAAGATAAACTTTTATTTGCTGGATCTGAAACTGGAATGATTCCATTAGAAGAAGATAGAATTATATTTAAAGGCAGATTAGGACCTGGTAAAATTATAGGTGTACATTTAGATAAAGGAAAAATTTATGACAATAATGATATAAAAAATTACCTTTCAAAAGAATATAAGGATTTTTATAAACAAATAATCAATCTTGACAAAAAATTTCCAATTGAAAAAGAAAAACAATTTTTTTCAGGAAAAGAATTAAGAAAAAAACAATATGTTTTTGGGTTAAGTATTGAAGATTTAGAGTTAATTTTACATCCAATGGTAGAAGATTCTAAAGAAGCAACCGGATCTATGGGTGATGATACACCACTGGCGGTTTTATCAGATCAATATAGACCTCTCAGTCATTATTTTAGGCAAAATTTTAGTCAAGTAACTAATCCTCCAATAGACTCTTTGAGAGAAAACAAAGTAATGAGTTTAAGAACTAGATTTGGAAATCTAGGAAATATTTTAAATTTTAATGATTTATCCAAAGAAAATATATACGTTTTAGATAGTCCTATATTATCAAATTCCCAATTTGAGAAATTTAAAGATTATTTTAAAGAAAATTATAAGATTATAGAGTGCACTTTTAATAAAGAAGATACGTTAAAAGTTGCTTTAGATAGAATTCGCTCTTCGGCAGAAATAGCAGCAAGAGAAGGAATTAAACAAATTATTTTGACAGATAAAATTATTGATGAAAATACATTAGCAATTCCAATGGTTTTAGCTGTTGGAGCAGTTAACTCTCACCTAATTCAAAAAAGTTTAAGGGGTTTTATATCCCTCAACGTCCAAACTGGAGATGTTTTAGATACTCACTCTTATGCAACTTTACTAGGTGTTGGTGCAACAACCATAAATCCTTATTTAGCATTGGATACAATTTGTCAAAGATTTGAAAAAAATTTATTTGGTAAGTTTGATATAGAGGATTGCATCAAGAGATACATAAAGTCAGTGGATAATGGACTGCTAAAAATTATGTCTAAAATGGGCATTTCAGTTTTAAGTTCTTACAGAGGTGGATGTAATTTTGAAACTGTAGGTTTAAGCAGAGCGATTGTTGCAGAATTTTTTCCCGGTCTAGTTTCTAGAATTTCTGGAATTGGCTTAACAGGAATAGAAAAAAAAATTAGAGGAATACATGCAAAAGCATATCAGGAAAATGTAAGTGTATTGCCAATTGGAGGATTATATAAGTATAGAAAAAATGGAGAAACACATCAGTATCAAGGGAAATTAATACATATGCTTCAATATGCAGTTACAAATAATTCTTATGAAACGTATAAAAAATATACTCAAGAGATTTACGATCTTTCTCCAATAAATCTTAGAGATTTAGTAGATTTTAGAAAAAGATATATAAATGAACCAATAAATATATCGGAAGTAGAACCTGTATCAGAAATATTACAAAGATTTGGAAGTGGGAGCATGTCTCATGGAGCTTTATCTCAAGAAGCTCACGAAACACTGGCTATTGGAATGAATAGAATTAAAGGGGCATCTTGTAGTGGTGAAGGAGGAGAGGATGTCAAACGAGCTAAACTATTGGAAAATGGAGATAGTGCTAACTCAAGAGTAAAACAAATAGCATCCGCAAGATTTGGAGTGACAATAGACTATTTAAATAATTGTAATGAAATTGAAATTAAAATTGCACAAGGCGCTAAACCTGGTGAAGGAGGGCAATTACCAGGATTTAAAGTTACAAAAGATATAGCAAAATTAAGACATTCAACTCCTGGCGTTACATTAATTTCGCCTCCACCTCATCATGATATTTATTCAATTGAAGATTTGGCTCAACTTATTTATGATTTAAAACAAATTAATCCAAATGCAAGAGTTGGAGTAAAGTTAGTTGCATCTACCGGAGTAGGTACAATTGCTGCAGGAGTAGCTAAAGCAAAAGCTGATATTATTTTAATTTCCGGTCATTCTGGAGGCACAGGAGCAAGTCCTCAAACAAGTATAAAATATGTTGGCATACCTTGGGAAATGGGACTTACAGAAGCTAATCAAATACTTACATTAAATAATTTAAGACATCGCGTAACTTTAAGAACAGACGGTGGAATAAAAACGGGTAGAGATATTGTAATCGCAGCAATGATGGGAGCAGAAGAATTCGGAATTGGAACTACCTCACTTGTAGCAATGGGTTGTATCTTGGTGAGACAATGCCATTCAAACACTTGTCCAGTCGGAGTGTGTACTCAAGATGAAAAATTGAGAGAAAAATTTACTGGAACTCCTGATAAAATAGTAAATTTATTTACTTTTATTGCCGAAGAGGTGAGAGAAATATTATCGAAATTGGGGTTTAAATCTCTAAAAGATGTTATTGGAAGAACTGATCTTTTAAGACAAGTTAGCAAAGGATCATCAAATCTTGATGACCTAGATCTGAGTCCTTTATTTGTTCAAGCTGATCCAGGTGAAAATAAAAGATACTGTGAAAATAAGAAGATAAATAAAGTTCCAGAAACTTTAGATGAAAAAATTTATAAGGAAATTAAGGATAAATTAGATCAAACAGAAAATATTTATGTAAAGTATAATGTAAAAAATACTCACAGAGCAGTTGGGACTAGACTTTCACATTATCTTTATAAAAAATTTGGAAGTAATAAATTGCAAGACAATTTTATTCAACTGGAGCTATCCGGTTCTGCTGGTCAATCGTTTGGTGCCTTTTCCATAAAAGGATTGAAATTAAAATTATATGGTGATGCAAACGACTATGTTGGAAAAGGTTTATCAGGGGGAATAATCTCAATTATTCCTCCAAAAGAAAGTAATTTAATAAGCCATGAAAATACAATTATTGGAAATACAGTTTTATATGGGGCTACATCAGGGAAATTATTTGTAGCGGGGAAAGCAGGAGAAAGATTTGCCGTTAGAAATTCTGGAGCAATGTCAGTTATAGAAGGATGTGATTCAAATGGTTGTGAATATATGACTGGAGGAATTGTAACTATTTTAGGAAAGGTTGGAGATAATTTTGCAGCAGGCATGACAGGTGGGATGGCCTTTATTTATGATCCTTTTTCTGAATTTGATAAATATGTAAATCCAGAAACAGTCATTTGGCAAAAACCTGAAACTAAATATTGGATAGATCTACTAAAAAACACAATCAAAGAATATTGGAATGAAACCAAATCAGTTATTGCTGCTGAAATTTTGAATAATTTTGATAATGAAATACACAATTTTCAACAAGTATGTCCAATTGAAATGTTAGAAAAACTCGAAAATCCAATAACTACAAAGACCATTAAAGCTGTAGGTTAGTATGAAAAAAATTAAACTATTTTGTTTTGGTTTTGGTCAAGTTGCGAAATATTTTGTCAAAAAATTGATTAATGACAAATATAGTTTGAGTTTAGTCACTACAAATACATTAAAAACCAAAGAATTTTTTTTTGAGAATCAAAAATTTAAATCATATTTTTTTAATAATGAAAATTATGACAAGAAATTAATCAAAGATTTAAATAATTCAAATATCATTTTAGTTTCAATCCCACCAGTGGATGGAGAAGATGTTGTGGCAAATTTTTTTGAAAAAGAAATTAAAAATTTTGATTTTGAATGGATTACCTATCTATCGGCAACTAGTGTTTATGGAGATAAAAAAGGAAATTGGGTTGATGAAAAAAGTGAACCAAATCCAACATCTAAAAACGGTAAATCAAGATTAGCTGCAGAAAAAAAATGGATAGAATTATTTAGAAAAAAAGATTTACCAATTCAAATTTTTAGATTATCGGGAATATATTCTCCAGAACATAATATTTTTAATAGAATAAAATCGGGATCTTTAAAAATAGTTAACAAACCAAATCATTTTTTTTCAAGAATACATGTAGAAGATATTGCTAATATTTTAACTTTGTCTCTTGATAAATTTAAATCAGGCGAAATATATAATGTATCTGATGATTATCCTTGTTCAAACGAGAAAATAGCAATTTATGCTCTAGATTTGTTGAAAATTGAAAAACCTAAAATGATTGAAATAGACCAAATCGATAATGAAATGATACGTGATTTTTATAAAGACTCAAAAAAAGTAAGCAACAAAAAGATAAAAAATGTATTTTCTTATAAATTAAAATTTTCCACTTATAAAGAAGGGCTAAGAGAAATTTACAATCATTTGATTTAATTCATTACATATTTTTTTTAAATTATGTTTTTTGGATAAACTATGTTCTCCACCTTTTATTATGCAGAGTTTTTTATAAGCTTTAGGAAATATTTTTAATATTTTTTTTGAAAAGTTAATTGGAACTACCTCATCCTTAGATCCGTGAAACATACTTACAGGTATTTTTAAGTATATTTTTTTATTTAAAACTTTATTTTTTCTACCATCAAAAATAAGTTGTTTGGTTAGAGGATAGATATAACCATCATGTTCTAAATTGTAAATTTTCTTTTTAAGTATAGTTTTTTTAATTTTTTTATTAAATTTTTTCCACATTAATTTTTCTAAAAATTCTGGAGCTGATCCAATGCCAATGAAACCCTTAATTTGTTTTTTAAAAATTTTTATTAAATTTAAAGCTATCCATGAACCCATGCTTGATCCAATGATAATAAAATTTTTTTCTTTAAATTTGGCTTTAATTAAACAATGTGCATCTTTTGTCCACTTTGATATATTTCCATTTGTAAATTTTCCATATGATTTTCCATGGCCCGAATATTCAAAAGCTAGAAAATTAATTTTTTTTTTATAACTAAAATTTAAGAATGTAATTGGTTTTTTACCCTCAATATCAGACATGAATCCATGCAAAAAAATTACATATATTTTTGATGCTGATTTTGTAGACAAAAATCTAATTTTTTTTGTTTTAGAAATATTAAAATATTTAAATCGTTTATATGACATGAGAGTTAATATATAAGATAGTTCTAATGAGTTCCAAAATAAAAATTTTACAAGTAATACCCAGACTTGGTTATGGTGGTGCAGAAACGGGATGTTATGATTTAGCTCATTATCTTCCAGAAAATGGATGTAAATCTTATATTATTACTAGCGGAGGAGAACTTTTAAAATTTGTTAATAAAGATAAAGTTAAAGTAATTAGACTTCCAGTTCAGTCAAAAAATCCAATTATAATGTTATTTAATGCGATAATAATTTTTTTTATAATATGGTTTTTAAATATTTCAATAGTTCATGCCAGAAGTAGAGCACCTGCTTGGTCGTGTTTACTTGCTACAAAATTTACAAAATCAAAATTTGTCACAACTTTTCATGGGACTTATAATTTTTCTAATTCATTAAAAAAATTTTATAATTCAGTTATGGTAAGATCTGATTTGGTTATTGGTGGTTCAAATTTTATTTTTGAACATGTTTATCAAAATTATGGAGATTTTTTTGAAAATAAGAAGCGAAAATTCTTGGTTATATTTAGAGGTATTAATACAGATTTTTTTAGTCAAAAAAAAATAAATCAAAATAAGTTACAAAATCTAATTAAAAAATGGAATATAGATAAAACAAAATTTATAATTTTATTACCAGGTCGGTTAACTCCTTGGAAGGGGCAAGAAGTATTTATTGAAGCTTTAAATATATTAAATCAACAAAGTGATGTTAGGCCTTTTTTCGTTATTATAGCTGGAAGTGATCAAGGACGTAAAGTTTATTCTAAAAGATTAGAATCTTTAGTTGAAAAATATAGATTAAATAGGAATTTAATTTTTGTATCACAGTTCAAAGAAATGCCAATAGCTTACCAAATTTCAGATGTGGTTGTTTCATCTTCTATAGAACCTGAAGCTTTTGGCAGGGTTTCAGTTGAAGCTCAATCTATGGAAAAGCCTATAGTTGCGAGTAATATAGGTGGTTCAAAAGAGACAATAATTAATGATAAAACTGGTTTTCTTTTTGAGGCAGGTAATGCTAAAGCTCTAGCAGAAAAATTAAAAGAAACAATGAATTTAGGTCAGATGACATTGCAATCTATAGGAATTGAAGGTAGGAAAAATGTTCTTAAAAAATTTGATATTGACAGAATGTGTTTTGCAACTTTTTCAGAGTATAAAAAATTAGTAGAATAATTATTTAATGCCAAAAATAAAACTATCAGATGGAAAATTAATTAATTTTGAAACTAATGTTAATGGACTTCAGATATCTGAAAAAATAAGTAAATCTTTGTTCGAACAGGCAATGGTCATGAGTGTGGATGGTGAACTAAAAGATTTAACTTCAGAAATAAATAAAGATTCAGAGATAAAAATTTTTACTGCCAAAGATAAAGAAGGCTTAGAAGTTTTGCGTCATGACACTGCTCATATTTTAGCTATGGCTGTGCAAGAATTATATCCAGGAACTCAAGTAACAATTGGACCAGTAATTGAAAACGGTTTTTATTATGATTTTTCTAGAAAAGATCCCTTTACAGAAGATGATTTAAAAAAAATTGAATTAAGAATGAAAAAAATTGTAGATAGAGACGAAATTACAAGAAAGGAAATTTGGAAAAGAGACAAAGCAATTAAACATTTTAAGAAAATTGGAGAAAAATATAAAGCCGAGATAATTGAAAGCATTCCAGCAGATGAAGATATTTCAATTTATTACCATGGAGATTGGAATGACTTATGTAGAGGTCCTCATTTACCATCAACAGGAAAAATTGGTAAAGCTTTTAAGCTTACAAAAGTTTCAGGAGCCTATTGGCGAGGAAACTCAAATAATGAAATGTTGCAAAGAATATATGGCACTTCTTGGAGCAACCAAAAAGATCTAGATTTATATTTGCAAAGACTTGAAGAAGCCGAAAAACGAGATCACAGAAAACTTGGTAAAGAAATGGATTTATTTCATTTTAGAGAAGAAAGTCCTGGATCAGTATTTTGGCATAGTAAAGGTTGGTCTTTATTTCAAAAATTAATTGACTACATGAGAGCAAAACAAAAAAAAGCAGGCTATAATGAAATTAATACACCTGAACTATTAGATAGATCACTTTGGGAAAAATCTGGTCATTGGGATAAGTTTGGAGATCTCATGTTTACTTCAATCACCCCTGATGACAAAGTTTTTGCTATTAAGCCAATGAACTGTCCTGGATGTGTTCAGGTTTTTAATCAGGGGTTGAAAAGCTATAGAGACCTACCTTTAAAATTATCAGAGTTTGGAAAGGTTCATAGATATGAATCTTCAGGAGCACTTCATGGTCTTTTAAGAGTAAGGGCTTTCACACAAGATGATGCTCATATTTTTTGTACAGAAGATCAAATTACTGATGAATGCTTAAGTGTAACAAATTTGATATTAGAAATTTATAAAGATCTTGGCTTTACAAATGTTCTACTACAATTTTCTGACAGACCACAAAAAAGAGTGGGAGACGATAGGATTTGGGACAAAGCAGAATCTGCATTATTAAAAGCAATCAAACAATCAAAGCTAAAATATGAAATTAATAAAGGTGAAGGAGCATTTTATGGTCCAAAAATTGATTTTGTACTTAGGGATAGTATTGAGCGTGATTGGCAGTGTGGAACTTTACAAGTAGATTTAAATCTTCCTTCAAGACTTGATGCTTCTTATGTTGCTAGCGATGGATCTAAAAAAGTGCCAGTAATGTTGCACAGAGCATTATTTGGATCTTTAGAAAGATTTATTGGTATTTTAATCGAACATTATGCTGGAAAATTTCCTTTTTGGTTATCACCTTTGCAAGCAGTAGTTTTACCCATATCAGAAGATTTTGATGAATATGCAAAAAAGATATATGAAGAATTTACAAAAGTCGGTATAAATTGTGCAATGGATTTAAAAAACCATAAATTAAATTATAAAATAAGAGAGCATTCTCTCGCAAAAATTCCTTTACTTTTGATTTGTGGGAGAAAAGAAGTTGACACTAACTCAATAACAATTAGAAGATTGGGTTCTGTAAAACAAGAAACTATGGATTTAAAAGAATCAATCAAAAAATTTTCCTCACTCAATGTTGCACCTTTAAACTAAGTGGCAGATTTTAAGCAAAATTATTTTCAAAGAAGAACTAGAGATCGTGGACCTAGATCAAATAATAGAATTAATGCTTTAGAAGTCCAAGTAATAAGCAATGATGGAAAAAATTTGGGGGTGCTACAAACAAAAGAAGCAATACAGATAGCCAAAGATGAAGGACTAGATCTAATAGAAATTTCTCCAAATGCGAAACCTCCAGTTTGTAAAATAATTGATATTGGAAAATATAAATATGATTTACAAAAAAAAGCAAACAAGGCTAAGAAAAAACAAAAAGTGGCTGAGCTTAAAGAAATTAAGTTAAGACCAGTTACAGATGTACATGATTATAATTTTAAGATAAAAAATGCACAAAAATTTCTTACAAAGGGAGATAAAGTGAAATTTATTGTTAAATTTAAAGGAAGAGAACTTCAGCATGCTAACCTTGGAGTGGACTTAATGAAAAGAATACAAGAAGACACAAAAATAGTAGGCAAGACTGATCAAAGCCCAAAATTTGAAGGTAAGCAAATGACAATGGTGATTCAGCCTTTATAATAATAGATTAAATTAGTTGTAAAATAATTCTATTGTTTGTATAACCCAGCGGATAATTTATGCCCAAACTTAAAACAAAAAGTTCAGCAAAAAAAAGATTTAAAATTACAGCAAGAGGAAAAGTTATGATGCCTCAAGCCAACAAGAGACATGGTATGATTAAGAGAACAAATTCACAAATTAGAAAACAACGAGGCACAACAATTATGTCTAAGCAAGATGCTAAGATAGTAAAATCTTATATGCCTTATAATTTAAGAGGATAATTATGGCTAGAGTAAAAAGAGGTGTAACAAGTCATGCCAAACATAAAAAAGTTTTAAAAGCAGTCAAAGGTTATTGGGGCAGAAGAAAAAATACTATTAGAGTAGCAAAGCAAGCAATGGAAAAAGCTATGCAATATGCTTACAGAGATAGAAAGACAAAAAAAAGAGATTTTCGTTCATTATGGATTCAGAGAATAAATGCTGGAGTAAGATCAGAAGGCATGACGTATTCAAAATTTATTAATGGTTTAAGTAAATCAGGGGTTAAATTAGATAGAAAAGTCCTAGCTGATTTAGCATATGATCATCCCGATGCTTTTAAAACTATTGTAAAAAAAGTACAATCCGCTCTTAACTAATCAAAGCGATTGCTTTATCCTACTATATCTAAGAATCATATAAATCATGAGCGATATACAAAGTTTAAGAACAGAATTTACAAAAAAAATTAAAGAAAAAATTAACAAGCAAGAACTTGACAGTATTAAAACCGAGTTATTTGGAAAAAATGGAAAAATACCATCCTTATTTAAAAGTCTTGGAAATTTATCAGCAAGTCAAAAAAAAGAATTTGCATCTAATTTAAATCTTTTAAAAGATGATTTAATCTCTTTAATAAATAAAAAGTTTTCTGATTTAGAAATTCAAGAAATAAACAATAAACTTAAAAATGAAAAAATAGATGTAACTTTACCAGGAAGAACTTACTTTAATGGGAAAATACATCCAGTTTCACAAGTTATAGATGAGGTTACTTCTATTTTTTCAGAAATTGGTTTTTCTGTTGAAGAAGGACCTGATGTAGAAAACGAATATTATAATTTTTCTGCACTAAATACCCCTGAAAACCATCCAGCAAGAGATATGCATGATACTTTTTATCTTGATCATTCTAAAGATCTGCTTTTACGAACCCACACATCTCCTGTTCAAATTAGAACTATGTTAAAGAGCAAACCACCATTTAAAATAATTGCTCCTGGAAGAACTTATAGATGTGATAGTGATCAAACACACTCACCTATGTTTCATCAATTAGAAGGCCTACATATTGATCGAGATATTAATATGGGTCACCTTAAGGGTTGTTTATATTATTTTGTTAAAAAATTTTTCGAAGTTGATAAAATAAAAGTAAGATTTAGGCCAAGTCATTTTCCATTTACCGAACCTTCAGCAGAAGTGGATATTGGATATAAAATTGAAGATGGAAAAATCAAAATTGGTGAAGGTGATAAATGGTTAGAAATTCTTGGTTGCGGAATGGTACATCCTAATGTACTTAAAAATGTAAAAGTAAATCCTAAACAATATCAAGGTTACGCCTTTGGCGTTGGAATAGATCGTTTAGCCATGCTTAAATATGGAATTAATGATCTTAGATCTTTTTTTGAAAACGATATTAGATGGTTAGAGTTTTACGGGTTTGATCCGCTTGACGTTCCAACAAATTATAGAGGCTTAAGCAGATGATAACACCTTTATCATGGTTAAAAAATCATCTATCAACAAAGGCAAGCTTCAATCAAGTAGTTGAACGTTTAACAAAAATTGGTCTGGAAGTGGAAAATATAAGGTCCTCAAATGGTGATTTAGATAATTTTATTATTTGTAAAATTGTTAAATCTCAAAAGCATCCAAATGCGGATAAACTAAAACTTTGTGATGTTAATGTTGGTGAAGGAAATTTGGTTAAAGTTGTTTGTGGAGCCCAAAATGCAAGAGATGGATTATTTACTGTTTATGCTCCTCCAGGAACATTTATTCCAAAAACTAAAATGAAACTGAAAATAGCAAAAATTAGAGGGATAGAATCACATGGAATGCTATGTTCAGGATATGAGCTTGATCAATCTTCGGACAAAGAAGGAATTATCGAATTAAATAAAAAAGAAAAAAATATAGGTGATAAATATTTTAAAAACTCTGGTGAACAAACTATGGATATTGCCATTACTCCTAACCGACCAGACTGTTTAGGGGTTCGGGGCATTGCAAGAGATTTGGCATCATCTGGTTTAGGTCAGTTAAAAAAACAACCACCTATTAAAATAAATCAAAAATTTAAACAACCCATTAAAGTTTCAATAGGTAAAGAAAAAGACCAAGGTTGTGCAGTTTTTGGAAGTGTATATATAAAAAATGTTCACAATAAAGAAAGCCCTGATTGGTTAAAAAAGAAAATTATATCCATAGGTTTAAAACCTATTTCTGCAATAGTAGATGCCACTAATTATGTGATGTTTGATTTAAATCGACCCTTACACGCCTATGATGCTGATAAAATTGATAAAGAAATTATAGTAAGAAATTCTAAAAAAGGAGAGTCTTTTGAAGCATTAGATAACAAAAAATATACACTCGAAAATAACATGTGTGCAATCAGTGACAAATCAGGCGTTCTAGGTCTTGGTGGAATTATTGGAGGTACCAGATCTGGCACAGAGTTTTCAACTAAAAATATTTTATTGGAATCGGCTTATTTTTATCCCTCATCAATAAGAAAAACTTCTAAGATATTGAACATTGATACAGATGCTAAATATAGATTTGAAAGAGGCATAGATCCGGATTCTATTCACTTAGGGCTAGAACTAGGAATGTGCATGATATTAGATATATGTGGAGGTGAAGCTAGCAAATTTTCAATTGTTGGCAAATTAAAAGAAGAAAGAAAAGTAATTGATTTAGACCCAAAAAAATTTCTAAAAGTTATTGGATTTTCGGTCACTGTTTCAGATATTAAAAAAATTTTATCCTCATTGGGATGTTCTATAAAAATGAGAAAAAATAATGTTAAAGTTCTACCACCTTCATGGAGACCCGATCTTAAAGAAGATATTGATCTTATTGAAGAGCTTGCAAGAATTAAAGGCTACGACAAAGTACCTTTAATAAATCCTGAAAAAGAAAATATTAAAGATACTTTAAATTATAAACAAAAGCTTTTTCATTTTTCTCAGCGATCTGTAGCTTCAAAAGGCTTTAACGAAGCAGTTACATGGTCGTTTACAGATTCAAGAATAGATAATCTATTTTCAGAATTAAAAAATGAGATTAAACTGACTAATCCAATTTCTAATGATTTAAATGTGTTGAGATCATCTCTTTATTCAAATTTAATAATAAGTGCTAAAAAAAATATAGATAGAAATTTTGAGGATCTAATGTTATTTGAAATTGGTCCAGTTTTTAAAGGTAAAAAACCAGGAGAACAATCATCAATGGTTGGTGCAATTAAAACTGGAAAATATTCCAGAAAGAATTGGATTGAAAAAGAAAGAAATTTTGATGTTTTTGATATTAAAAATGATGCTTTAAGAACTTTAAATGAGTTAGGCATTGATATTTCTAAGATAGCAATTAGTAACAAAACAAAAAAATGGTATCATCCAGGGAGATCTGGTCTACTTTCTTTAGGATCTCCAGATGGGCCAGAGTTAGCATACTTTGGAGAGATTCATCCATCAATTATTAAGAGACTAGATTTAAGAACTGATAATGTATTAGGATTTGAAATTTTTCTAGATAACATACCTGAATCAAGAAAAAAAATTAGGGAGTCCAGACCTCAATTTGTTTTTTCTGATTACCAAAAGGTAGTTAGAGATTTTGCTTTTATTATTGATAAAAAATTTCAATCAAAAGAATTAGTCGAAATAATTAAAAAAATTGATACCAATATCATTCGAGAGGTTAAAGTATTTGATGTTTATGAAGGTGAAAATGTGCCTGATGATAAAAAATCAATTGCTTTAAATATCACTTTGCAAGCTTTTGATAAAACTTTGAATGAACATGATCTAGAACAGTTAAGTCAAAAAATTATCTCAACAATAAAAGAAAAAACAGGCGCAACAATTAGATCATAATGTCTGAAATAGAGCGTATTCGCAATTTTTCTATAATTGCTCATATTGATCATGGAAAATCGACTATTGCTGATAGATTGATTCAAAAATGTGGAGGCTTAGCCTCAAGAGAAATGAAAGAACAAGTTCTAGATTCAATGGATATAGAACGTGAGAGAGGCATAACAATTAAAGCGCAAACAGTAAGATTAAATTACAATAACTCTAATGGCAAAGATTACATTTTAAATATTATTGATACTCCAGGTCACGTTGATTTTAGTTATGAAGTAAGTAGATCTTTGTCTGCATGTGAAGGATCTATATTAATAGTAGATAGTACACAGGGTGTAGAGGCACAAACCCTAGCAAACGTATATCAGGCCATGGAAAATAATCATGAAATCATTCCGGTATTAAATAAAATTGATTTACCAGCTTCAGATGTTGAAAAAGCTAAACAACAAATTGAGGATGTTATTGGGATTGATACTTCAGAAGCGATAATGTGCTCTGGAAAAACAGGAGAAGGGATAGAAAATATTTTAGAGCAAATAATTAAAAAATTACCACCTCCAAAAGGAGAATCAAAAAAACCATTAAAATCATTATTGGTTGATAGCTGGTATGATGTTTATCTTGGTGTTGTAATATTAGTAAGAATTATTGATGGAGTATTAAAAAAAGGAATGCAGATAAAAATGATGTCCAATGATAATGAATTTATTGTTGAAACAGTTGGAACTTTTAATCCAAAACCAAATAATATTAATCAACTAGAGGCAGGTGAAATTGGATATATAATTGCGGGAATTAAAAGTGTAGCAGAAACAAAAGTTGGAGACACAATCTGTGATTTAAATAATCCATTAAAAGATGCATTACCCGGATTCAAACCGAGCAAACCTCTTGTTTTTTGTGGTTTGTTTCCCGTTGATAGCTCTGAATATCAAAAATTAAAAGATGGATTAGCTAAACTTAGATTAAATGACACAAGTTTCAGTTATGATCCAGAATCTTCTACAGCTTTAGGTCTTGGTTTTCGATGTGGATTTTTAGGTTTACTACACATGGAAATAATAACTGAAAGACTTGAAAGAGAATTTGGTGTAAATCTTATTACCACGACACCAAGTGTAATATATAAGATTAAAAAGGTAGATGGATCAATAATTGAACTACATAACCCATCTGATATGCCAGATCCAACTCAAATAAAATTTATGGAAGAACCTTGGATTAAAGCTACAATCATTACGCCTGATGAATTTCTTGGTTCAATAATAAAATTATGTCAGGATAAAAGAGGGTTGAAATTAGATTTATCGTATTCTGGAAATAGGGCTGTTCTTAATTATGAATTGCCATTAAATGAAGTAGTATTTGATTTCAATGATAGGCTAAAATCGGTTTCAAGTGGTTACGCAAGTTTTGATTATGAAATTTCAGGTTATAAAGAAAGTGATTTAGTAAAAATGAGTATTATAGTAAATTCAGAGCCTGTTGATGCATTATCAATGATTATTTTTACAAATTTTGCACAATCCCAAGGAAGATTGGTCTGTGAAAAATTAAAAGAATTGATACCAAGACATAATTTTCAAATACCAATTCAAGCGGCAATTGGTGGAAAAATAATAGCCAGAGAAACGATTAAAGGATTTAAGAAGGATGTTTTGACCAAAATTCATGGTGGAGGTGCAAGAGATAGAAAAAGAAAACTTTTAGACAAACAAAAAAAAGGAAAAAGTAGAGCAAAACAATTTGGATCAGTCGAAATACCTCAAGAGGCATTTATAGGTGTTTTAAAAATAAATAAGGATAGTTAGTTGAATAAAATTTTTGATTGTTTTTCGTATTGGGATGAAGATTTATTATTAGATTTAAGATTTCATCTATTAAACAATATAGTAGATTATTTTGTCATAGTTGAGTCCAATAAAACTTGGCAAAATAATTATAAAGAATTAAAATTTAACATAAATAAATTTAAAAAATTTAAAAATAAAATTTTATACGTTCCAGTAACAGATATGCCTGATGGCCCCAATCCATGGGAAAGAGAACATTTTCAAAGAAATTGTATTATAAGAGGCTTGAAGAATTCTAAAGATGATGATTTTATTATCATTTCTGATGCAGATGAAATTCCAAATCCAAAAAAAATAACAAAATTTGATCCAAAAAAAAAATTTGCAGCCTTTAATCAAAAGTTTTTTTATTATAAAATTAATATGCTTAACAAGGCAGAACCAAATTGGATTGGATCTAGAATTTGTGTAAAAAAATATTTAAAATCTCCACAATGGCTGAGAGGATTAAAATTTAAAAAAAGACCATTCTGGAGAATTGATAAAATAAAATTAAACAACATTATAGAAGATGGTGGATGGCATTTTGCAAATCTAAAATCACCTGAAAAATTACTCTATAAGTATAAAAATATGTGTGAAACAAAAGATGATTTTGTTTTTAATAGAAGCATAGATAAGAAATATTTAAATATTGAAAAAATTAAAGAGAATATTGAAGATGGCAAAGATATAATTGGAAGAAATGATATTTATGAAAAAATTGAAATCGACAACACTTTTCCTTCATATATACTTGAAAATAAGAGCTTATTCAAAGATTGGATTGTTTAGATGAATTTGAGTGAATATATTTTAAGTGAACTTAATAAAGTAAAATTTAATTATATTCAACCAGAGAATAAAAGAAATATTAAATATCAGATATATAAAAAAATAAGAAAAAATTTTTTTAAAAATGATTTATTTAATTTAAATAAAGAAACACTGGATGAGTTAGATAAAGATTATTTAAAACAGATCAAAGTAATTAAAGATTATAATCATATGTCAACGCCGGCGATTGGTATTATGTTTAACAAAATATGTAGATCACTCACAAAAGATCAAGTATTTGTCAATATTGGAGCCTACAAAGGATTTAGTACAATTAGTGGAATGATAAATACTATATGTGAAGTTCATTCAGTAGATAATTTTTCAGAACATGACAAGCCAGAAGAAATTTTAATGAAAAATTTTAATTTATTTAAAAAAGAAAATAATTTTTTCCATAAAATGGATTATGAGTTATTTTTTAAATCATGGCAAAAACCAATAAATTTTTATATTTATGATGCTTGTCATTCATACGAACATCAATATAAAAACTTAGAAATAGTTCATAATTTTTTGGCTAAAAACTCAATGATTTATATAGATGATTATAATAATCATGAAGTAGAAAATGGAACCTTGGATTTTATTAATAAATATTCTGGCAAGTATACAATTCTTAAAGAGGTAAAAACGGGCTTTAATATGCATCCTACTTATTGGAATGGTTTTATTCTTTTTAAAAAGAATTAAATTAATTAAAAAAGATATTTAAAATAATGAATCAACTAGAAATTTTTTGTGTCACAAATAAACAAGTTCCTCAACTAGAAAAAACAAAATATAAACTTGCAGCAGTAGGAATGAACAAATTCTCAGATATATATCTAACTTGCGATACAGGGGATAATATTTTTGATAAAGAAAAATATTATTCTGAATTGACTTTTCATTACTGGTATTGGAAAAATTTATATGCAAAAAATTCAAAAAATTGGATTGGCTTTTGTCAGAGAAGAAGATTTTTTATTAAACCAGAAACACCCGAGAGTGGAATAAATATTAATAATCTGAATAAATATATTGTCACTGAACCTGAAAATGATTGGGATAAATATAATTCGATTATTTGTTCACCCATTTGCGTATCCGGTGCGAAAAAAATTAAATTATTAAAACGTGGCTGGAGAAATTTAGTGAAAAATCCGTCTATATTTTTTAATAAAAATAAAGAAACGATAGCACTACATTTTGATATGCATCATGGTTATGGTAATTTAGATTTGGCTATAGATTTATTAGATATTGAGGATAAAGATGGATTTAAATTTTTTGTAAATACAGAAAATAATTATAATCCTCATATAATGTTCATTGCTAGGCCCGAGGTATTAAATAGATGGTTCAGTACACTTTTCCCATGGCTTGAAAGATGTGAAAAAAAATTTGGACCAGAAAAGTTTAAAGGTTATGACACAACTCGTATTTTGGCTTATCTTGCTGAAAGATATCTTTCGTTCTGGTTTAGAAAGTATACAAAATTTAAGGAAAATCCTTGGATTTTTATCAACCATTAAGAGGTTAAAGAACAACTAGATCTAATTTTTATTTTCCTAAAATATAATTTATAAATAATATATAAGGAGAGGTGGCTGAGTGGTCTAAAGCGCACGCTTGGAAAGTGTGTGTACTGTCAAAGGTACCGTGGGTTCGAATCCCACTCTCTCCGCCATTAATTTAAAATTTATAACCAAAAATGATGTTTTTTTTATTAAATATAGAAAACAGAAAATTAAAATTAAAAAGGCTAGATTATTATTAACTATCAACCCTTTTTGAGCA
>Ga0208747_1000074_pt1 | contig 25591 bp, 22 predicted proteins | sample Knorr_S7_td_AAIW_FD_185597 | JGI IMG/M metagenome (GOLD analysis project Ga0208747, IMG submission 185597) | Marine microbial communities from Southern Atlantic Ocean transect - Knorr_S7_td_AAIW_ad_750m_LV_A (SPAdes) (version 2) | ecosystem: Environmental > Aquatic > Marine > Oceanic | place...
CTTTACGCCAAAAATTGACCATCCCGATAAATGTCACAATCAGATTTAATGACAATGATGTAGTGGGGATCATTTGATAAGAAATCCCAAAAATTGCCATGAGTGCCGTGTATGATGATCCACCACCAAGCCCCACGGATGAGTAAATCAATGCCACGAAGAAAAATAAGATGGGTAATAAATATTCAGTCAATTCAATTCCTATAACTTTGCTGAAATTTCAAACTTCCGCAAAGATTCCATTTATCCAATGTTCCAACATTCCATCATTCAATGTTTTTCTCCACTCATCATATGAAACGAATGAAATATCGTGGGAATCAACACCGTCAGCGCATCCTTCGCCGCACCGGTACTCCCGGGTAAACAAATAACAATGGCCCCATTCACTACACCGGCTGTGAGTCGCGATAACATGGCCGTTTTGACTTTGCCCCGACCGTAAGCGTGGAGCGCCTGTTCAATCCCGGGCAATCTTGAATCGAATATTTTTTCCATAGTTTGGATGGTCAAATCTCTTGGGCCTAAACCTGTGCCACCGGTTGTTATAATTAATTCCACACCATCTTCTACCCAACTTTGAATGGTCAAAACCAATTTGGCTGAACCATCAGATAATACTTTTTTATGGTTCACTGAACATCCAGAATAAGCAAAACCATTAATTAAAATCGGCCCGGATTTATCTACACCTTTTCCTGATGAAATACTATCGCTTAAAGTAATAACCCCTACTTTGGGTCGATATTCAACTGCATGATCCGACTTACCACCCACTTTTTTAAATATTTTTATTTCGCCTATGACCATGGATTTGTCCACTGCTTTGCACATATCATAAATAGTTAAGGCCGCTCCAGAAACTGCTGATAAAGCTTCCATTTCCACGCCGGTAGCTTCTTTTGTCTTAACCGTGGATTTTATCAAAATAGCATCACCTTCAATTTCAAATTCAATATCTACGAATGATAAATTCAATTGATGGCACATGGGAATCATTACTGACGTTTTCTTTGCGGATTGAATCCCGGCTATCTTTGCTGTGGTGAGCACATTCCCCTTTGGAAGTGCGTCATCTTGAATGGCTAATATCGTTTCAGGAAGCATGGATATTTTTCCTTCTGCTTTCGCCATTCGAGCCGTTGAAACTTTATCTGTTACATCCACCATTTTGACATTTCCTGAATTATCTAAATGTGAAAAATCATTCATATTATCCCCCTATTTGGGTCATGGATTCCCTGTTATCATTTCCTTGATTTTGGGCTTCCCAACCATCTTTAAATTTTTTCTTCATTGTACCGTAAATCATTTTTTTAATCATCATATCAGTTTTTCCCGTCCGCATTGCATCTCGCAGATTGGTTTCATCTTGGCTATATAGGCAATTCAATAATTTCCCATCCGCTGTAATTCTGATTCGATTACATGCCCCACACAAACTTCGTGAATAGGCTGGGATAACGGCCACTTTTCCTTTATAATCGTTAACTCGAAAAATATGATGTTCGGTTCGTGACCCACCAATGGGATTCAACTCATCAACCTGGTTTTTTATATCTGCAACAATATGATCAGCCCCATAAAATTTTCCCGTCTTCCAAATCTGGTGGGAATCAAATGGCATGAGTTCAATGAACCGAACAGTGATATCATTTTCTTTGGTTAAGTCTACAAAATCCATGAGTTCATCATCATTAAAACCACGCAGGGCGACTATATTCAGTTTGATGGATTCAATGGTGGATTCTATGGCTTTATAGAGACTATTTAAAACGAGATCTAAACCATTTCTTCTGGTGATTATTTTGAATTTTTCAGGGTTGAGTGTATCCAGACTAATATTGATCCCGGACAATCCTGATTTTTCTAAATTATCTATTTGTTTAGAAAGTAAAAGTCCATTTGTGGTTAAATGCGCAGATTCTATTCCTTCGCACTGGTTTGCAAACTGAACCAATTCAGACAAATCTTTTCGTAATAAGGGTTCCCCACCGGTAAAGCGAATTTTGGACACACCCATTTGGGAGGCTATTTCGATGAGTCGGAAAATTTCTTCTGTAGTAAGGAGCTTGTCTTCGCTACGAAAATCAATCCCTTCTTCCGGCATGCAGTAGATACAGCGAAGATTGCATTGTTCATTAAGAGCTAAACGTAAATAGTTGAAGGATCGACCGAAGCGGTCAATAATGGGTGGCGCGGAATGATCCAGCACACCATTAATTGGGGTGGGTGTAATTATATTTTCTATCATTCTCATTCCAAGTCATCCCGACATTATTATATCGGGAATCGGGAGCAAATGCTGTCGTTTCCAACATCACCGTACCGGCCTATTACCAATATCAGCCAGCTGGCTGACGTAGGTAATTCGGCTAAAAGAATTAAGACAATTTATTCTTCTTTATTAATATAAAATTGGTTTTTTTGCGGTGTCAAAGGACGTCCCATCCATAGTGGTCTGCGCAATCCATCCGGATGTGTTTCCCGATCTTTTGCCCACTCATTCCATTTTTTGAAATGCTCAAATGATTTATTTGTATCCACAAAAACATCTCCGTATTTCTCATCTGCATTTGGTTTAGAAATACTCACTTTCTGCAACCAGCAATGTGCGCCGGATATGGGATCAGGATTTGCCGCATGGGTAATATTTTGATGAACGCCACCATCCCGCCACCAAACACGATTTGTATCCGGGTCTTTTGATTTCCACGGTTCGATTCCTTTCACCGTCTCCATCTTCCACTTTCCATCACCCATATTGTTAATATCAACTGTATTGGTCATAAGACGATTTCCCGCATCCTGTTGACGGCGCCATCGACCAATATGATGAGAACAAGCCACCACGCTGGGTTTAATGGCTTCCGTCACCCAAACTTTATCTACAAACCAGCCAATGGGTGTGGTGATTTTGAGTAAATCCCCATTATCCACGCCGAGTCGAGCCGCATCTTTAGTATGAATCCATATAGGATTTTTATGGGCAATTTCCGTCAGCCATTTTGCATTGGCCGATCGAGAATGAATATGGGTGGGTAATCTGAAATTGGGTAATAAAACACATTCATTTTTGCTCGTATCCATTTCGTCGGGATGCACATGACTTTTAATTCTGTATCCCGGCGTGGCATGTTCCGGATAACCGAAATCCACCATGGTTTGAGAATAAATTTCCTGTCGTTTGGATGGTGTAGGAAATCCACCAAAATTCTTTCCATCCACTTGAACGCCAACGATATTGCCATCTTTTTCAATTTGGCCGTTCTCTTTAACGCTGGCCCCATTCATGGTGTCTTCATTTACAGCATCTTCATTTTTCACATACACTTCAGGATCAACCATAAAAGCGCCGAACTTTCGCATATATTCCAAAGGCGTTAATCCTTCTTTTTCCGCTGCTTCAGGCAAACCATTCGTATGCTCGAAAATGTATTGATAATATTCATCTATATTAATTTTTTCGCCATGGCGATAGGGACTCATAAAATGTTTCCGAATTCCCAAATCGCTGTCTTTATCAATCCGCCAGGAAAGCTCAATCCAGAATTCATCTTCTTCCCAGACTTCGCCGGGATTTATTTCGTAAGTGAATTCTACTTCTTTTCCATCGCGGCGGGCTTTTTCTCGCAAAACTGGTTGACGAAAGGCAATCCAAACACCCGACTGTGTTTCATAGGAATTGATATCATGGCGTTCGGATGCGTGTCCCATGGGTAATACATAATCTGCGAAAAATGCCGTCTCATTCCAAGTCGGAGTCAATGCAATATGGCACCCCACTTTTTCTGCATCGGTTAACATTTCTATCCAAGAAAAACCATCAGGAAAAGTCCACACCGGATTAAACACACGGGTGAAATACACATCCATAGATCCGCGTCCATCCTTGATTAAATGGGGCAATATCTGACTCATTTCATAATGATTCAATGTGTATTCTTTCGGCCACGCCAATTCATTCCATGCATCCGGTCCTGGGGGAGAATCAAAAAATTCCGGATGAAATTTGTTCCATGCGCTGGGAGATGTTCCCCCTTCGGTTCCAACGGAACCGGTTAATACATTTAATAAATGTAACGTTCTCGAAACTTGCCATCCGCCGAGATTCCCGATGGAAGCACCCCGCCATACATGTGTGGATAATTTGCTACCTGCTTTTCCAACCATGCGTGCCACACGGATAATTTGATCGGCATCAATTTGGGCTTCTTGCGCTGCATATTCCGGTGTGTATTCTTCCCATTCTTCGCTCAATCGTTTAATGAATTGGTCAAACTCAACAGGGTCATTCGGATGCAAATTCTTAAGATACTCATCCCAGTTTACCCAGTTTTCCATATAATGACGATCGTACATTCCTTCATCCAAAATGATTTTTGCCATTGCCAAATAAACCGCTGATTCACTGCCGGGATAAGTAGGCATCCACTCGTCTGCCATGGATGCTGTATTGGATAAACGTGGATCCATGACTATCAACTTTGCGCCCTTCATCATACCTTCCATAATTCTCTGGGCGTGTGGATTAAAATAATGTCCCGTTTCCAAATGAGACGACGCCAATAAAATCACTTCTGCATTGGTATGATCCGGGCTTGGACGATCGTATTTATGCCATAAGGCGTATCCGGTACGGGCACCGGCAGAACAAATATTTGTGTGAGAATTATGGCCATCCACTCCCCATGCTTTCAGGACACGCTCCGCATAGCCTTCGTGTCCGGGACGCCCCACATGGTAGACCACTTTTTCTTTACTTTTTCGCAAGGATGTGGCAATCTTTTCTGAAATTTCATCCAATGCTTGATCCCAAGTGATGCGCTCCCACTTCCCTTCGCCACGCTCGCCCACTCGTTTTAATGGATATAAAATCCGTTCCGTATCATTGATTTGATTTATAGTGGCGGGACCTTTGGCGCAATTTCGTCCGCGACTTCCGGGATGGTGGGGATTCCCTTCAAACTTTCGAACTTCATTGGATTCTTTATCGATATAAGCCAATAAACCACAAGCCGATTCACAATTAAAACATGTTGTGGGAACGATGGAATAATGGCGTTCCTTTTTCTCTGGCCAAGCCAATGCATCTAATTCTGTGAAATCATCCCATTCGCTGGGGTCGGGATATTTATACAACTCCCTGGGACCTTCCATTACGAATTCTTCGGACCAATCGGGTCGATCAGATATCTTCGGGATTACCCCTAATGATTCTGAAAATGTTTCTATCCAACTGCGTTTCATAATTTTTACTGCTGCAAAGCCGCAAAGTCCACAGAAAAAGTATTGAAATTACTTTGCGTGCTCTGCGTCTCTGTGGCTAATTCTTTCATCAACTTAATGGTATCATTTGCGGTACACGAATCCGCACAAATTCTGTTAAATAAATCCCGACCAACGCCAATCCACCGGCAATAATCGACAAGCCTGGAACCGTATTTAGGATAGCGATAGGTAATAGACTACCCACAACAATTCCCACCCAGAAATATTTAGAATAATATCCTTTTGTCATAAGCTCAATTGCTTTCTTTGTGTCAGGAGTATCATGTGGCAATAATATTTCTTTCGCTATAATAATCATATTAGCCACGATTCCCCAAAAGAGTATATTCACCATCCACTGGGATGAGTCCGGTGCAATAATCATCATGACCACCGAACCAGCCATAACAGCATGCACCAACATATGTATGGCAGATTGAATGGGCGTTTGCCATAAATCTCGAGCGCGAGCCTGGTTAAACAAAAATGCAGTATAAATCGCACCTAATCCTGCAAAGATAACCCCCGGAATCCATAACCAGTCGAACCCCAGTTTAAAATAATTATCCAATAATTTAAGGGAAACCAATCCGCCAAATCCGGTAATGATATACGCACCACGAACCAGCCAGGATTTCCATTGTGGGCGAAGTAATACATACAGGAAACGATCTGGTCGGTCAATATCTTTGACCAACAACGCTCCCGTTAATCCCATAAATATAAGTGTTATTATAAGTCCAACCATTTCGGATGAAGCGTCTAAGCCACCATTGAAATAATGCCACACGGCCATCATGAGAAATGTGCCTGTTGCTATTGCTTTTGTCCACACATAGGCCGGTACTTCCCAGCCCCATAGGACGCCTTTACTTGGGGAATCATAAACGCGCCGTGCTTCCTGTGTATCCACTTGTTGGATTTCTTGAGCTACATTATCAATGGCTCTTTTGTCAATGGGCTTGCCGGTTCTGGCTGAATTTTCCATAGACAATTGAACCAATAAATTTCCTGTATCTGATTCAGCTAATCGTTGATCGGCATATTTTGCATAATGCCCCACACCGGTCGCCTGTTCGGACCAAACATAATCGCCATCCCTTTTAGTCGCATTTGGGTCCAGCATTTCATTTGTTCCATTAATATAATATAAATTGGGGACAGTGGATTTTTCTGGTTTTCGTGTCATGGTATCTTCATTCGCCACCAATTGCGCAATCTTGGAATTGGTATCATCCAAATCTCCAGATATAATCGCTTCCACCGGACAGACTACAACACAAGCCGGCTCGTAACCGCCATCAATACGATGGGCACAATAATTACATTTCGCTGCTGTATTGGTTTCCGGATCAATATACAATGCGTCATAGGGGCAAGCTTGCATACAAGATTTACATCCGATACAGCGGTCATTGTCAAAATCTACAATCCCATCTGCTCGGGTGTGGAGCGCTGTTGTGGGACAAATTTCTACACAGGGCGCATCGGCACAATGGTTACACCGGTGGACCGAAAATTCCCGGGTGTTGTGGGGGAATTCCCCTTTTTCAATGTATTTCACGTGGGTGCGGTTCACGCCAAGGGGTACATCGAACTCACTTTTGCAAGCCACGGTGCAGGCATGACAGCCAATACACATTCGATTATCTATGACAAATCCGTAATTCATTTAGTGCGCGTAACCCGTATATTTGGGTGGGGGAATATTAACGAAAACTTCACATGAATCAGCCCACAAAAATTCCGGCAACAGCAACTATTTTGATCGGCGGAGAAAGTAAACGATTTGGATCCCCAAAATGGCAAGCCACCATTAATGGGCGATCTATTCTTGACCGAATATGGGGTGTATGTAATGGGTTTGAAAATAGATATGTGATCGGAAAGGAAAAACCAGACTCAATTTCCTATCCTTTCATAAAGGACGAATTGGATATTCAAGCCCCCATCAATGGACTTTATACTGCATTCAATAATGCAAAGACAGATTGGATACTACTTCTATCCTGTGATTTACCCTTAATTGATTCGAAAGTATTTAAAAAACTTTGGGAATTAAGAAATGAAAATTGTGACCCTTTAATTCCCATAGCCAATGACAAAATGCAGGTTACATGTGGTTTTTACCATAAACGGATTTTACCTACTTTGGATTCTGAAATTCAAAGAGAAAACTTCAGTTTATTCAAACTACTTGAAAAATTAAATACTGCTTATGTAAAATTTGGGAAGGATGATCGTTTTTTAAATATGAATACTCCAGAAGATCATGATGCAATTTCTGACCTTTTTATTTCTTGAATTATGTACATACATTGAAATTAAATTTAACAATAAGAGAAAAGGAATTAAGGAATAGAAAAGAAATATTTCTAAAGGCACTTCGTCTAGCCAAAACCCCCATATTAATTTCTCTCTTTGTCACACCAATTCGTTTTCTCCTTGAACTAGCTGGGTTATCTGAAAATGTTATTTTCATTATTGGACTACTCTGGCTAACCTTGGCTTTTGCAGTTTATTGGGGAATAAAATTATTTAGCGAAAAGCGACCATACCTTCTCTTAATATTGAGTTTAATTATTTTCTCACCGGTTTCGAGACTTACAGTCGTTGTTGCTTGGTGGATTGATACTAGATGGGAAATAGGGACTCATTATAGCTTGCATTTTGATAGTTTTTCACAAGCTGCATTTCAACAAGTGGTTTACGGTTCTCTAATTCAAATTATCCCTGGTTTTATTATAGGATCGTTGATAATAGCCATCATGCAATACAGGAAGCGCCTAAAAAAGGCAAACAATATAATATTGTGAAATGATGATTTTAATTAATGAAAAGCCAGCGTACAACAAAACCTAAACTGCATTAAAATGCAGTTTAGCCAAAACGTTAATTATCTAATTTTTCAATCCTTTTTTGATGTCGCCCGCCTTCAAAAGGTTCATTCAGCCACATTTCAATCACATCATATATTTCATTTTCTGTCATAAAACGCGCGCCCAAAGACAGAATATTGGCATTGTTGTGTTCTCGGGATAATTTTACTATTTCTGCGGGACCATTATAAAATACGGCAGCTCGTACACCTTTTATCCGATTGGCTGCCATGGCTTCTCCCTGTCCGGAGCCGCCTAAAATAATTCCGCGACTTTCAGAATCAGCTGCCACTGCTTTTGCGCATGGAAAAATAAAATCAGGATAATCATCCAAGGCATCATATTCATGGGCTCCATGATCTGTAACGTTATAACCTTTTTCAATTAAATAATCCCGGATGATATTTTTGAGTTCTAATCCGGCATGATCAGTGGCAATGTGAATCTTCATAAAAGATTTGCTAAATGATTTCTGATTTTTTTCTCAACTTGATCAGCGGTGAAGCCAAATTCTTCTGCTAAATCTTTCCCTGGTGCCGATGCACCAAAATGATCCATGCCAATGGCTAAACCGTTGGGGCCAATATATCTTTCCCATCCCAGGGTAATGCCTGCTTCCATAGAAATTTTCATAGCGCCGCGGCTGGGAATCAACCCATTTTTATATTCATTGGATTGCTGCTCGAAAACTTCCCAACAAGGCATACTCACCACGCGGATGTTTTTATCATCCATGGATTCCGCCACCTCAATGGCAAGACCCACTTCCGAGCCTGTGGAAAGGAATACCAATTCCGGATTTTCGCAATCCACCACAGAGTAAGCCCCCTTGGATACTCCTTCAACGATAGTATCCATTTCCTGGTCCAGCACTTTCACCCCTTGCCGTGTGAGGAGTAATGCAGAGGGCGATTCCTTTTTATCCATTGCCATTCGAAAACAGGCGGCTGTTTCTTTGGCATCTGCCGGACGAAATACATTAAAATTAGGAATGGTCCGTAATGCCATGGCATGTTCAACCGGTTGATGAGTGGGACCATCTTCACCTACCCAAAATGAATCATGGGTAAATTCGTGAATGACTCCACATCCTTGGATCGCAGCCAGTCGTAGTGCAGGACGTTCATAATCTGCGAAAACCAAAAAAGTCCCTCCAAATGGAATAAGGCCACCGTGGAGAGCCAACCCATTCATGGCTGCCGCCATTGGGAATTCACGCACGCCAAAAACTATATTCCGGCCGGATCGATTTTCCCGCGTAAAATCACCATACGTTTTGGCAAAGTTGCCTGTATAATTAGAAGGTTCAAGGTCCGCAGAACCGCCAACGATGGATGGCACTTGTTCTGCAAATGTATCCAACGTGGTTCCAAATGCTTTTCGGGTTGCGATTGACTCGCCAGCCTCAAACGCTGGAAACTCAATTTTTCCCAATTGATCCAAAACCGTTGCATTCCAGAGTGCTTTAAAGTCAGCATTTTGACATGCCGTTTCTTTGGCTGAATTCCATTCAGCAACCAATTTCGTTAATGGTTTGAAACGAGATTGAAAATGGTTTATAACTTCCTGAGGTAAATAAAATGGTTCGTTCGGAAGCCCTAGTCTTTCTTTTGTTGCATCAATTTCATCCTGGGGTAATGGGGCGCCATGTGTATTATGATCACCTTCCATTGTGGCCGTTCCCTGGGCCATGATGGTTGTACCAATGATTATACTGGGGCGATCTACCACTTGCGCTTTTTCAATCGCTTCCCTAATCTGTTCATGATCATGACCGTCAATTTCTTGCACATGCCATCCAAATCCTTCAAACACGTATGCATAATTAGTGGAGTCTGCACGATCCACATTTCCGGAAATTTGTGCATTGTTGGAATCATAAAAAACAATGAGTCGGGATAGTCCCCAATGCCCGGCCATGGATCCGGCGCCAAGTGTTATGGGCTCTTGAAAATCACCGTCACCTGCAAGTACATAAGTGAAATGATCAACCAATTCGCCCACCCTTGCACGTAGCATGGATTCTGCCGTAGCCATCCCAACCGCCATTCCGAACCCTTGACCTAGTGGACCGGTAGTGGCTTCTATACCTGGAATTTCAACTTCTGGATGACCCGGTGTTTTGCTATGGAGTTGTCGAAAATTTTGAATATCTTCAATGTTTAACCAACCAATTTGGGTCAGCATGGCATAGATGAGTGCCGATTCATGTCCCGCAGATAAAACAAATCGATCTCGATTGAACCAATCTGGGTCATTTGGGTCAAAATTCAAATATTCTGTAAACAGGATTTGGGTAAAATCGGCAGAAGACATGGGCCCACCACTGTGGCCAGAATTGGCTTTCCGGACCGTATCCATAATTAATCCTTTAGTTACGGCTAACGCAAATTGGTTTTTCTCCTCGTCACTCCATTCGTTAAATATATCGATATCTTGGTATGTTCTCATTATTTTTTGGGGTTATAAATTGTAAAATGCTTGAATTGTTTTAGCAGGATCTTCCGTACCAAACACGGCGGACCCGGCCACCAACACGTCTGCACCAGCATCGATAACTTCTTTGGCATTGTGGAGCTTGATGCCCCCATCCACCTCGATCAATACCTTGTCCTGTAAACATTGTTTTTTTAATTTTTGTTTAATATTCAGGATTCGTTCCGTGGAACCATCCATATATCCTTGGCCACCAAAACCTGGTTCAACACTCATGACTAAAATCAGATCCACTTGATCATAGAATGGTTCAATATCTGATAATGGTGTGGATGGTTTAATGGAAATACCCACTTGCGTTCCCGTAGAATGTATCAAATCGATGACCGATTGGGGATCGTCAGTCGCTTCGATATGAAATGTAATTAAGTCCGCACCTGCTTTTGCAAATGGTTCTACCAACTTTTCAGGCTCAATGACCATCATATGGACATCCATAAATTTATTTGTTTTGGATCGGAGAGATTTCACAACCGGCGGACCAATGGTCAAATTGGGGACAAACTGATTATCCATGACATCAATATGAATCCAATGAGCACCGCCCTCATCACATTGTGATAGGGCTGTTTGTAGATTGGCAAAATCTGCTGATAAAATAGATGGGGCTAACTTGAAATCCGAGGACATAATTAGAATCAGAAATTAGGTGCTGATTTATGGATATTCAACGTCTGAATGGCTTCTTTCCATTTATGATATTTTTTTAGAAGTAATTCTGGGGGAAATAGAATCATTTATCCGGATAATTAAAATGAATTTCTACAGCTAACTCATCACTTAGACTATTCCTTACAGGACAAGTATTGGCAGTTCTTTCAAGGAGTATTCTCTCTTTATCAGAATAATTATTTAGAAAATGGATATTGATCCGAATTGCAGAAATTCGCCGGGGATCTGCTGCCATTTCCTTAACCACATCCGCTGTTGTTCCAACCATTTTAATACCATGTTGCTTCGCTTTGATACCCATAACTGTGATCATGCAACTTGCCAGAGACGTTGCCACCAAATCCGTTGGAGAAAAGGCATCTCCTTTTCCTTCATGATCTTTTGGAGCATCCGTATGAATTCGCTCGCCGGAATCCAAGTGAATGGCTTCAGTTCTCAAGTCACCTTTATATTCTACTGTTGATAAATATCCCATTATGCTACCCTCCGTGTTTGTTTATCCCACAAGTAAAGTCCGATTAATCCCAAAATTAACCCGAAGATTGCGTCCATAATAAAATGTTGTTTTGTTAAAAAGGTGGCGAAAAAGATTAGCCCTGCTCCCAACCAAAACAACCATTTTTTCTGTGGATATTCTCTACCCATTATACCGCCAATAAATGTACCAATGATTACATGAACCGATGGAAATGCATTTTGATAAAGCCAGGGCAATGTGACCATACCATGCATAAATGATAATGGATTTGAGGTACGGGTCATTAGAATTGATTCGCAGGTAATCGGCCATATTATAAATATACTGTAGGCCACTAAAAGTAGATTGACCGCCACTTTATTCAAAAATTTTAATCGATGAACATCCGTTAACAAAAGCGGTAAAATCATTGAAATATAATACAGGTAATAAGGAATAATCATCCACCAGACAAATGGAATTGCAGCATCCATATTGACAAAAAACGCCGGAGGCGGAATGGGATCTCGGATGAAGGGTATAGTAAAATAACAGAGGGATACCAACCAAAATGGTGCTAAGATTTTAACCCGATTTAATAATGGCATGGATTACTGTTCATCCCACTCATATCCAGTTACTCTACGAGATTTTGTATTAAGTTCGATTGAATTATAATCCATTAAAGTCGGGCGATAATAATACATTATATAATAGGGTTGTTCATCACTAACCCAAATGGAATCGGGTGCACCTAACATTTCTATCACGTCTGTTTCTTTGGGATTCTCCTTCAAAAACTCCCAGATATCGTATTCTGTCAATAATCCTTCGGACAGAGAATTAGGGCCATCCGTTGATAGTTTTGTGGGTGGCGTAATGAAAGGTGCTGGCGGTGGCAGTACGCAAGCGGAAATCAGCAATAGGAATAATATTTCTCTTTTTATCATATGTAAAAATACAACTATGGATTATTGGCTCCAAACAGCCATCAGTTTAATAATTTTCATTCTTACTTATAAATTGTCTCTGACTTAATTTCTCCGCCACAGAAAAAAGAAAGAATAAAATAATGAATGAAAAGAATGACAATCGCTTTTACTATAATAAAGAATTTATAGGCAGTCCTGATGCACGGTCCGTCAGGTTATTATCGGAATATTACGGACCTCTCCAAAGATTTAAACGAAATAAGATTCAAGATACGATCGTATTTTTTGGTTCTGCTCGATTAAAATCAAAAGAAGATGCTGAATTAGCATTGGCGAGTGCTCCTAAAAATTTGTCCAAAAATGATCGTGCGGCTTTAGATACCGATTTAGATATGAGCCGATATTATGAAGCAGCGCGTGAGCTCGCATTTAAAATGACCAAATGGAGTAAAAAGTTAAATAACAAAAAAAAACGGTTTATCGTTACCTCTGGTGGTGGTGGTGGTATAATGGAAGCCGCAAATCGTGGTGCAACCGAAGCGAAGGGTTTGGCTGTGGGATTGTCCATTTCTCTCCCTTTTGAGCAAGCAGGAAACCCATTTATCTCTGATGATTTAGAAATGAATTTTCATTACTTTTTTATGCGAAAATTTTGGTTCTTATACTTGGCTAAAGCCATGGTGGTTTGGCCAGGTGGATTCGGTACTTTAGACGAAGTCATGGAAACGCTTACCCTTATCCAAACTAATAAATTGCGCAAACAAATTCCTATCGTTCTATTTGACAGTGACTTTTGGAATAATGTGATAAATTGGGATTTTCTTGCGGATAAAGGTGTAATATCCCGATCTGATTTGGACCTGTTCCAAATCTGTGATACGGTTGATGATGCATATAAATACTTAACAAAAAAAATAACGGCCACGCACTTACGTGGCCCAAACTTTTGAGGCGAATGATGAAAATAAAAACGATACTCTTGCTGTCAATATTGTCCATTCTGACTGCACAGGTTGGACCAGCCAAAGCACTCCACCGAAATCCACCCCGGGCATGGGCATTAACCAATGCAACCATCTATGCTGCACCGGGCAAAACCATCGAAGACGGAACGGTTGTTATGCGCGACGGCATCATCACCGCTGTCGGAGCAAAAGTAAAGATTCCCAAACAAACCACCATTATTGACATGGATGGCAAACATATTTATGCCGGTTTCATCGAAAGCTGGTTGGATGTGAAAACGGTAAAGAAAGATACATCCCTCCAGGCCAACTGGAATTCGAATATGCGGGCCTATCTCAAAGGCGCTGACCTGTTTCACCCCAAGGAAAAAAGTTTGAAAGAATTGCATGGATTGGGATTCACCACGGCCCATGTAACGCCAAAAGGGGGCATTTTCCAGGGCAGTTCCGGGTTGGTTCAATTGGGTCAAATACCCAAAGTGCTTTCGAACAATGTGGCCCAAGTGGTTGAATATGCAGCCGGTGGGTGGGGCGCTAAAGAATATCCCACTTCTCTTTTGGGCGCCATTGCCTTTATTCGGCAGGGCTTTTTGGATGCGGATTGGTATAGCAAAAGCCAAGGCATCCTTGCCAAATATCCCGATGGTAATGAACCGATTCAAGCAGACCGTTCTTTAGAAGAATTATCCATCGCAAAAAGGAATAAGCAGCCATTTGTATTTCGAACGGGAAACGAATTGTACATCGACCGTTCATCCAATATCGCCGATGAATTTGAATTGGATCTTTGGATCATGGGCAATGGTTATGAATACCGCCGTATTGAAGAAATGCCTGCATCATTCATGATCATCCCCTTGAATTTCCCAGCCAAGCCAGAAGTGGCGGACCCTCAGAACGCCCTTCAATATTCCACGGAACAACTCAAACATTGGGACATGGCTCCGGACAATGCAGCTAAACTGGCCGATGCAGGATTCCAATTCGCACTAACGTCTGCAGAATTAAAGGATAGGAAGGATTTTAGAAAAAACCTATCGCGAGCTGTTAACCGCGGATTGAATGAGTCGGCTGCATTGGCAGCACTCACGACTAATCCAGCCAAAGAATTCGGGCAGGCTAAACGATTGGGCAAAGTGGCCCCTGGTTTTATTGCCAATCTTGTGGTCACCGACGGCAATTATTTTGACAAAAAATCTAAAGTGCAATCCGTTTGGATCGATGGGAACGAATATGAAGTGGCACCCGATCCATTGGTGGATGCGGTGGGAGACTGGACCTTAAGAGAAGGCAGCAACTCATGGACATTATCTGTTAAAGCCGACGGCGGGTCACTCAATGTGGATGAGAAAAAACTGAAACTGGCCAATTATAAATTGGATCAGGACAGGATATCATTCTCCGTCAATGCGGATACAATACTTCAAAAAGACGTCACACGATTTAAAGGCACCATCACCGGTGGCAAAGCCACCGGATATGTATTCTATCCTGATGGTTCCAGCTCTGGCTGGACGGCGGTGTTGGATTCAGTCAAAACTGAAAAGGGAAAGAAATTCAAAAAAGAATCAGCCAGTAATCTCTCATTGGTATTTCCTGAAGGTGCTTATGGTCTGGATGAAGATGTGCCCAGCCCCAAAACTATTTTGATAAATGATGCCACCATTTGGACCTCAGGGGAAAAAGGAGTGTTGAAGGAATATGACATTTTAATCCAAGATGGTAAAATTAAAAAGATTGCTATAAACATCTCTCTCCCCCGCGGGAATGCGCTAATCATTGATGGGACAGGCAAACATGTTACACCTGGACTCATTGATGCCCATAGCCATATGGCAGGAGAATCCATCAATGAAGGATTTCAAAACGTGACGGCAGAAGTTCGAATGCGGGATGTGATTGAGCCCAACGATGTGGCCATGTATCGGGCTCTCGCCGGTGGATTAACCACCATCAATTTACTCCATGGATCTGCCAATCCCATTGGTGGTCAAAATGTAGTGATGAAACTGCGTTGGGGGAGTTTTTCAGATGATCTCATATTTAAACCCGCCCCTCAAGGCATCAAATTTGCTTTGGGTGAAAATGTAAAACGGGTCCGTTCTTACGGTCGATATCCTGAAACGAGAATGGGTGTAGAACAGGTCATTCGAGATGCTTTTATGGCTGCAAGGGATTATAAAAAATCCTGGGATATCTATAATAAGGATGCAAAACTAAAACGATCAGCCATCCCACCGCGCCGTGATTTGGAATTAGACGCCATGGTAGAAATCATGGAAGGAAAACGTCTGGTCCATTCTCATTCATATCGTCAGGATGAAATCCTTATGCTTACGCGTATTGCAGAGGATTATGGATTTACCATGGCCACATTTCAACACGTGCTTGAAGGCTATAAAGTGGCTGAACGGTTGGCAGAACATGGCGCCGGTGCATCCACCTTTTCTGATTGGTGGGCTTATAAATATGAAGTGGTGGATGCGATTCCCTATAATGGGACGCTCATGACAAACGCCGGCGTAACAGTATCCTTTAATTCTGATAGCGATGAATTGGCTCGACGAATGAATTTGGAGGCTGCCAAAGCGGTAAAGTATGGCGGTTTGGATGAAGCAGAAGCCTTAAAAATGGTGACCATCAACCCGGCCAAACAATTGAAAATCGACCGATATGTTGGATCACTAGAAGTTGGGAAAGATGCGGATTTTACCATTTGGTCCGGCCACCCACTCTCATCATATACTATTTGCGAACAAACTTGGATCGAAGGAAAACAATATTTTTCATTAGAACAAGATCAATATTTCCGGCAGCGAGATGCTAAACTGAGAAATGACCTGATTCAAAAAATTCTAAGCTCACCGGACCATGGGAACAAACCTATGAAACCTGAAGGACGGCGCGGAAATCGGTTTGAATCCTGCGATGCTCTGGAAGCTTATACAATGGAAGGAGGCAAATAATGAAAAAGACATTATTCATGATTATTATTTCTACTTTTATTTCGGCCAGTGATCAAATTCCCGGCCCACCTCAATCGCACCCAATTTTGTTAAAGAATGGGGTGATCCATACCATTTCAAACGGGGTGATTCAAGGGTCAATTCTATTTGACAATGGCAAGATAACCCATGTGGGTGAATTTATCGCCCCACAGGTTGGTACCGAAGTTATTGACCTGGAGGGGAAGCATGTGTACCCCGGGTTTATTGCAGCTGTATCTGGGATTGGATTGGTGGAAATCAATGCAGTAGATGTAACCAATGACCATTCGGAACGGGGGGATTTTAACCCTAATGTAAGAGCCAATGTGGCCTACAATCCTGATTCTGAAATTATTCCCACAACTCGTTCCAATGGCGTACTCATTGCCAATGTTGTCCCAGCCTCAGGTCTGGTTTCGGGACAATCATCCATCATGATGATGGATGGTTGGACCTGGGAAAATGCCACATTGTCTCATCCAAGTGGATTGCACATCAACTGGCCTCAAATGGGAACACGTACCCTAGGAAGATTTGGCCGGAGTGTACCGATAAAAAAACAAATTGAACGGCGAAATAAATCCTTAAAGGCCTTAGATGATATGATGAAAGAATCCCGAGCATATGCACGGTTACGCCAAACTAAATCTCGGTCGGCTGAAAATTATCATAATGAGGATTTGCGCCTTGAAAGTATGATTCCCTATGTTCAGGGAAAGCTGCCTATTTATGTCCATGCAAACGAGGTACGCCAAATCGAAGCTGCTGTTCATTGGTCCAAACGACAGGATGTTAATATTATTATCGTTGGCGGCAAAGATGCATGGCGGACCACTAATCTGCTCCGGAAAAATAAAGTTCCAGTCATTTATGAAGGCGTAACGGCACTACCGAATCGTCGATTTGAAGATTATGACCAAGCCTATAAGGGACCGGCCTTACTTCATGAAGCAGGTGTTCAGTTCTGTATTGCCTCTTCCGGTTCTGCCGGCGGTGCGTATCGTGTAAGAAACTTGCCGAATCAAGCGGCCATGGCTGCTGCTTATGGTTTGCCTAAAGATGAAGCATTGCGATCCATCACTTTATCTGCAGCCGAAATATTGGGCATTGACAAACAATTGGGTTCTCTGGAATCTGGAAAAGATGCCACGTTATTCATTTCAAATGGTGATGCACTTGAGATAAGAACCAATGTGCTCCAAGCCTATATCCAAGGCCGAAAAGTGGATATGGGAGATCGGCATAAAATGCTGTTCCATAAATATCAGGAAAAGTATCGGCAATTGGACATTTTAAAATAATAAATCTTATTAAAATAAGTATAAAAAGAGGGCTGAAAATTCAGCCCTCTTTTTATTTCTATAGATTTTAGAAGAATTTTAACTAATTAAAAATATATCATTAAAATTAAATTCAGTTTTGTAGAGAAATAGATTCTCTGAAAATGATTACAGCCATTACATAAAAAGACACATACATCAATACGCCCGATACCATGGTAAAATACACAAAATTCGGATGAATATATCGGATTGCAAAAAACGAACCAAATGTGATAAGAGTTGAAATTAAGGGTTCAATCATAAAAAATAATTTCCATTTTTTATGGAGTATATTCGTAAAAAATAGCAATCCGCCCATTATTAAAAATATAATGGCAAATGCAATTATATGAGTATGGGTTGTTAACAATAATCCTTCCAAGGATTTTGGATATTGTTCAGGAATTTCAAAATCGGAAGAGACTTGATCTCCAGCATAAAATGATTGTGTGCCTGATGGGGTATAATCTGTATTTATCCCAACATAGATTAATCCGATGGTTACACCTAGGGTAAGTACGATTACAAACGCAGCAATCAGGATTTTCAAATCTCTGGGTAAAGTTCTAATGTATTTTATATTTGTCATAGTTGTGATTTTATTAATGGAAAAAGTAAACTCAGTTTCATAACACCTGTTGTCATACTATATACAGAAATTGTTGCTCCAGAAATCCCGTCAATTCCATCCCCTACAACAAAATTGGATTTTTCAGATCGTCCGATAAATTGAGCATTCCACTTTGAACTGGAAATTTCACCGCCATAAGGTTCCCTATATTTAATGACATGAGAATTCAATATCTGCCCTTTCCCATCAAAAAACACTAAAAAGGTAATGGGCATTGATAATCCTTTTACATTATCTAAAAGACCATACACCTCCTCACCATTCTTTTGTTTGATCGTCCATATATATAAAAAATCTTTAAAAAACCGCTGATGCACTTTATGCTCAATTTGGGTTTGGGCCTGTTTACCCAATGATAGTTTTTTCATTGAAAAAACAATAGAACCCCCATATTGGGATTTAATTATTTTTTCCACATCCTCTTTAATACCACCGTGTAGCCCTGTGCCAATAAAACATAAAATCAAAAATAAATTTGTTATGTTTTTGATAGAGGGAACCCTCAAACGGCGGAAAGCCCAACCGCTGAAGGATTGTGTCATTACATGCTTCGAAATATGATTAGAAATTATACCCGACTCCTAAGTTCATATAGGTGGTTTTATCTTTTTCACTGTCTGTATAGGTTTTGGTCCCATAATCTAATTTGAATGCAATTTGATTAATGGGTTTATATGTAAGACCAAATACCATTTTGCTATAATGTTTACTGTCTTCGGACTCATGTCCTACACACGGGTTTATATCTGTAATTCTCACCCATGGATAAAGTTTTCCATCGAGGTTTAGCATTTTACCAATATCATATCCCAGATCCACATAATATCCGGTTGAAGATTTTACGCTATGATCTGTATAGCTGATATTTCCCCACTCTGCCACGGTCATTATTCCTTTTGCATCATACTTGGCATGGAATTCCTTAAGGGAAACGCCAATGGGATTCACTCCTTCTTCAGAACGAAGTGCTTTTGTCGTGGTATAGGAAGAACCGATCCGCAATCCAGAAATTCCCGTATAGGCTATCCGTCCATTATATACCATTTCTTCAGCATTGGCTTTATACCCTTTTTGACGGCCACCGCGGATTCCTTGGCTCCACTTGGATGCAATTCCATCGCCATTTAAGCCTTCATGCATCACCGCTTTCCAAGAGAAAGCACCCATTTGCCCATAGGCAGCTAGCCCGTTTCCAAACCATGTGGTTGGAATAATATATTTGGAATAATCCGGCCGTTCTACCGATAGAAAAAGAGGTGGTTCATGAAAATCATTCATCAACCCTACAGATGGTAAAATGACCCCGGCCTGGAACCCAAACTTATCTGAATGGTAATTAATATATGCTTGTTCCAATTCCAATTCACCATTACCGTCTTTTACGTAATTGTGTTCCAATTCAACTTCAGATTTAAAGGACCACTTTTCCGTCCAGTTATATCCATAATATATAATAAATCGATGGAAATCCATTATTTTGGATGCATCTGCTTCACCCAATTTAGTCGAATTATAATGGAGTTCTCCATATCCACCCACCATAAATCCCGGCTCAAAGAACTCATTTTGAGCCATCACGAAATTGGTAATTACACTTAGGAGCATAATTCCCCCCGCCACTTTTTTATACATTTAATACCTTATATGTTTCGTTTATTATCAATAATGAGACTAAATCTCATTAGCAAATATAAATAAATTATAATAATTAATACAAATATATTTTAAATCATTATTAATTTATTCTTGTTAGAAAAACCACAGTTTTGTATTATAGACCGACCGGTCGGTTTAGTTTATGAATAAAACAAAGCAAGATATACGCAAAGATCAGATTTTAGACGCTGCCCTAACCGTCTTAGTACAAAACGGATATGAACGATCACGAATGGATGATGTGGTTCAGGAATCCCAATTGAGCAAGGGTGCTATTTATTGGTATTACAAATCCAAAAAAGAAATGTATCTTGATTTGATCAATTTTTGGGTACTTCGTTATAGTGTTACCCTGAATCATATTGTTGAAGAAGATGAACTCCCCTCTCAGCAACTGAAAAATCTATTTCAGTATTTTATTAATCAAAATGAATCGGATCCACAGCCGTTTGTAGCCCTGACAGAATTTTGGTCTATGGCTCAGAAGGATCCGGATTTCAGGAAAAAACTTCAAAAGGTATATACACATTTCTTAGAACTCATTGAAGAAATTATCGATCGAGGCGTCCAATCGGGAGAATTCAAAAAAGTGAATGGACGGATTACGGCCCTATCTATCATGGTCAATATTGAATCCATAAACTGGTTTACCATTTTTGAAGCCCATGGTGTATCCGTCACGGAATATATGGAAACAATTACCGACTTTATTCTCTCAGGACTTTTAAAAAAAACATGAGGAGATTTTGACATGACTAAACTCAAAACATCGTACAAAACTGGCGGTAGCTTTTTAGTGGAACCTGCCACAGAAGCCATTGTTTTTTCCCGTGAGGATTTTACGGAAGAACATCGTGACATATGGGGGATGGTAAAAGAATTTGATAAGGAACGGATCCTTTCTCAAAAAGAGGCGATTGAAAAATATGATAAGGACCTTTCCCTTTCCCTTATCAGGGAGATGGGCGAATTAGGTCTTCTCGGCATTGATATACCTGAAAAATACGGAGGTATGGAACTGGATAAAGTAACCTCAGCTATTGTTGCGGAAGCATTGACATTCAGTCCATCCTTTTCGGTAACCTGGTCCGTTCAAACGGGGATTGGTGTACTGCCTATCATCTGGTTTGGTACACCGGAGCAAAAAGAAAAGTATCTCCCAAAAATTGCCACAGGGGAAATGATTTGCGCTTATGGGTTGACTGAGCCTACCGCAGGCTCTGATGCCCTTGCGGGAAAAACTACGGCTGTTTTATCAGAAGACGGAAATCATTATATACTCAATGGTGAAAAAATATTCATTACCAATGGCGGCTGGGCAGATGTATTTGTTGTTTTCGCACAAGTAGATGGAACAAAGTTCAGTGCATTTATTGTGGACCGAAATACAGAAGGATTTTCCACGGGTGCTGAAGAAAAGAAAATGGGTATGAAAGGATCGTCAACAACTGCCCTCATTTTTCAGAATGCAAAAGTACCGGCTGAAAATCTTTTATATGAAGTTGGTAAAGGAGCCACCATTGCATTTAATGTTCTTAATATTGGCAGATTTAAATTGGGTGCTTCCAGTGTAGGCGGATCAAAGAATGCCATTGAAGCTGCATCTAAATATGCCAAGGAACGACGTGCATTCGGAGAACCCATTGCTAAATTTGATGCAATCATTAAAAAAATTGCAAACATGACTGTAAGGACTTTTTCTGCTGACAGCATGGTTTACCGGACCATTGGCCTGCTCCAAAATGAAATAGATCAATTGGATAGTTCCGATCCTGATTATTACATCAAATCTGGAGAAGCCATGGAACATTTTGCCATTGAAACGTCTATGGCGAAAGTGTATGGCAGCGAGACGAGCGACTTTGTTGTGAATGAAGGATTGCAAATTTTTGGCGGTTATGGATTCCTGGAAGAATACCATCTAGCTTCGGCTTACCGGGATGATCGGATTAATCAGATTTGGGAAGGGACCAATGAGATTAATCGTCAAATCATCACAGGATTTATGATGAAAAAAGCCTTGATGGAAGAGTTGCCCATCCGTGAAGCGGTCAGCAAGATAGATGCATTCATGTCCAATGGTAAACTTGGGAACAATGACGGGCCACTTGCTGCAGAATGTGAAACCATTGAAACGGGAAAACGATTGGCCCTATTTGTTTTTAATGAAGCGTTGAATACGTTTGGACAGGATTTGAAACACGAACAACAAATCACAGAAATGCTGGCCGATATCTTTATTGATTTATACACAGCAGAGAGCACCGTTGTACGTGCACAAAAAATAATGGATATAGGAAATCAGGATCGAACTGTTAGCAGCATCGCAAAAATATTTACTGCTGAAATGGTCTTGAGATTGTTGAATTTGTCACTTACAGCTTTGAATGGCATTTATAGAGGACAGACCACACCCATCGTGTTCGATCAAATGCGGAATTTTCAGGCAAAAATGCTCATGCCAACAGATATTGTTAATCTAAAACGTGAAGTCGCCCAAAAAATATTTAATCAAAAAGAATATCCATTTTAGGAGTTAATTATGAGTATAAAATCAGTCATTATAGATTCTGTCAGATCACCAATTGGTGTAAAAAATGGTCAATTGGTTGGCATGCGACCCGATGATCTCACTGCCCAAGTCATTAAAGGACTATTGGCTCGAAATGAAAAAGTAAAACCAGAAGACATTGAAGATGTGGTGGTGGGATGCGCTTTCCCCGAAGGTCCACAAGGAATGATTATTGGCCGGTCAGCCGCTGTTCTTGCTGGTATTCCGAAAGAAGCAGGCGGAAAAGTAGTGAACCGTTTTTGCGGATCCGCCATGGATGGTCTCCACCAAATGAGCACCGCCATCGAATGCGGTGATATTGATGTAGGCATTGCGGCTGGAGTAGAAGATATGTTTTCTATTCCGCCGGGGGGGTTTGCGCCAGATTTTCATCCGGAACTGGCTGAACATGAATATTATATCGGGATGGGAGAAACAGCAGAAAATCTCGCTAACGACGGCAATATTTCGCGAGAAGATCAAGATGACTTTTCAATCAGTTCTCATGAGAAAGCCTTAAAGGCCTACACGGACGGAAATTTTGATAATGAATTAATTCCCATCGATGTATATGGTGAAACAACTGTCCAAAAAGATGAAGGCCCCCGGGAACCGAATGTAGAAAAAATCAAAAGCCTGAACCCCGCATTTATCGAAGGCGGTACCGTAACGGCCGCCAGTAGTAGCCCCTTTTCTATTGGCGCATCAGCAATTCTCATCACCAGTGCGGCATATGCAGATAAGCATGGTCTAACTGTCCGTGCCGAAATTGTCAGTCGTGCCATTGCCGGCGTAGACTGGACGCGTATGGGTGCCGGACCATTACCTGCCACAGAAAAAGCACTAAAAAAAGCCGGCTTAAGCATGGACGACATTGAAACAATCGAATTAAACGAAGCTTTTGCCGCCCAATCTTTATATGTGATCCGAGAAGGCGGCTGGGATATGGATAAAATAAATCTAAATGGCGGAGCGATTGCTTTGGGTCATCCATTGGGTTGCTCCGGCACCCGCATCATCGGCACCTTAATTAATGTGATGGAACAGCGGGATACCCACCTCGGTTTGGCAACCATGTGTATTGGCAGTGGTCAGGGAATTGCTACCATTATAAAGAGATAATGAGTTTGATGAAAATCAAAGAACCATTTAGTGCTATTTCCCATACCATAGGTGCTGTTTTAGCCATTCTGGCTTTGATCCTTTTGATCCAAGAATCGATTGATCCTATAAAACCTTGGCACATTGCAGCATTTTCAGTATTTGGGACAGGTATGTTTCTTCTATACACGGCTAGTGCAATTTATCATTGGCTCCCCGTTTCACCAAAAATTGTTAAAAAACTGCGAACGTTAGATCATGCCATGATTCATGTTCTCATTGCCGCAACATATACACCGGTATGCCTTATTCCTTTAAGGGGCGTATGGGGTTGGAGTTTGTTTGGCGTTATTTGGGGATTGACAATTTTTGGTATTCTGCTCAGAATTTTTTGGAAAAGCATACCTGATTGGTTTTCACTCACGTTCTATATTTTTATGGGTTGGCTGTCTATCATTGCTATTTGGCCAATGATTCAAACGCTGCAGGTTGGTGCATTGGTCTGGATTTTTATAGGCGGGTTTTTCTATACAGTCGGCGCCATCATTCACGGGCTGAATAAGCCTAATCCGATACCAAAAATATTTGGTGCACACGAAATATTTCACGTATGTGTAATGCTGGGCAGTTTTGCCCACTTTATGTGCATGTACAATTACATCACACTATTTGACTAACGAAAGAGGATTTCATGTCACAATCAATAGAAAAAGTTGCTGTATTGGGTGCCGGAGTTATGGGGGCACAGATTGCAGGCCATTTTGCCAATGCAGGCATCCCTGCACTCCTGTTTGATATTAATCAGGAATTGGCACAAAAGGGAGCAGACGGCCTCACAAAGATGAAACCTGCTCCTCTTTATAAGCCAAAAAATGCAATTTTAGTTGAGGCGTGTAATTATGACGATCATCTGGAAAAACTAGGTGATGTTGATTTGGTCATAGAAGCAGTGGCGGAACGTCTTGATATTAAACATACCGTATATAACAACATTATACCACATCTAAAAGATTCGGTTATTATGACTTCAAATACATCTGGGATTCCTCTCGGTGATCTTATTACTGTTCTACCCGATCACCTGAAAAAACGATTCATGATTACACACTTTTTTAATCCCCCCAGATACATGCGGCTTTTAGAACTGGTGAAAGGTCTGGAAACCGATGATGCGGTATATAATATGATTTCTGAATTTGGTGAAGACATCCTTGGGAAGGGAATCGTACATGCTAAGGATACACCTAATTTTATTGGAAATCGAATTGGTGTATTTGGAATGGCGGTAACCATGAATACGGCTATAGAACAAGGACTTACTGTAGAAGAAGTAGATAAATTAACAGGTACCGTTGTCGGGCGGGCAAAAAGTGCCACCTTTCGAACGGCGGATATCGTGGGTTTAGATACGATGATCAATGTTCAAGGCACATCTTATGACAACCTTCCTGACGACGAAGAACGGGAAGAATTCAAAATTCCTGACTTTCTTAAACAATTGGTTGATAAGGGAAACCTTGGTGCTAAAACCAAAGCAGGATTTTATAAGAAAACAGACGATGGAATACTTTCATTAGATCTGAAAACAGGTGAATATGGTCCCCAAAAGAAAGTGCGATTTGACGGCTTCCGACTGGCAAAAGACAGGCAAAATCCAGGAGAGAAAATAAA
>Ga0208747_1000076_pt1 | contig 25426 bp, 26 predicted proteins | sample Knorr_S7_td_AAIW_FD_185597 | JGI IMG/M metagenome (GOLD analysis project Ga0208747, IMG submission 185597) | Marine microbial communities from Southern Atlantic Ocean transect - Knorr_S7_td_AAIW_ad_750m_LV_A (SPAdes) (version 2) | ecosystem: Environmental > Aquatic > Marine > Oceanic | place...
TTGACATTTAATATAAATGGGTCTGAAATAAAGTTGAGTTCTAAACGGAAGTCCAATCGCTTGGCTAAAAGAAACGAGGTTGTTGAAGTTATCTCCTATTTGATTACTAGAGGACAAATGAAAAAAATTGCTAACGGCAATAAAGTCATGTGCAGTCTACATACATACACATTCCCCGTCCCCGATAAAATGAGAACCAACTGGAACGACTTCATTGATATGTATTGGAATTAATCTACAGGTATAAAACGCACTATTCGCCCAGGGTCTTCTAATGCAACATACACAAAACCGAGAGGGCCTATTTCCACATCTCTCACACGGCTATCTGCATCATATATAATTTCCTGTTCAACTACTTTTCCATCAACGATCTCAAGTCTATGGAGTCTTTCATACTTAAGCGATGTTGCGAATAAATTGTTTACCCACTCCTTGAATACTTTCCCTGTGTAGAATGTTATTCCGCACACTGCGATTGATGGGGTCCAATGTAATACCGGCTGTTCCATCCCATCCTTATGGGTTAAATGGCTAATGATCGTACCATTATAATTTTTTCCATATGTAATAACAGGCCAGCCATAATTGTTCCCAGGAAAGATCACATTTAATTCATCGCCACCCATAGGACCATGTTCAGACTCCCAAATTTCTCCAGTTTGAGGATGAATTACCAATCCCTGTGGATTTCGGTGACCATAGGACCATATTGATGGTAGTGCCATTTCATTATTTACAAAAGGATTATCTTGTGGGACACTACCGTCATCATGTAAACGATGAATTTTCCCGTTAGGATAATTTAACAATTGGGCTTTTTCACGCCTGCCTCGATCGCCTATCGCAAAAAATAAATACCCATCGTTGCTAAAAATAATGCGTGTTCCATAATGATGTTTTTCCAGAGCATATAAAGAATCAGGAGCTTTATAGATGGTTTTTTGCTGTGTCAAATTATTATTATTTAGAACACCACATATGATTGTTGTATAGGTTTTATTTTTTTGATTGACCAAAAAATCGCTAAAACTTAAATAGATCAAATTGTTTTCATTGAATCTTGGATGAATCTCAACATCAAGCAATCCACCTTGATTCTCAGAATTTACTTTCGGAATTCCTTGTATCTGAGTTTTTGAATTTCCATCCTTTTTTACTTTCCAAAGGTCTCCGTTCCGATCACTGACCAACATATTCCCATCAGGTAAAAAGGTCATTCCCCATGGCACGTCAAATCCATCAGCAAAGGTTTCTACCTTGAACATTGTTTTTTTTGTTTTTTTGATCGAATGATCCCAATCTTGCATACCATTGGCAAACAATGTTGAAGAAATAAGAAAAATGAAACCTATAATTCTATATATTATTAAGCCTTTACGTATTCTGATATAATAACTACCGACGTCTTCCATCACTATTATCTGAGGGTTACGGTATGAAGTAATATTACATTTTTCATGGCGGGTTCAAATCTAACTAAAATCTTTCTTATAAGAGAAATTTACGAAGGTAGTAGTACAAATACCCCGCTTTACATATACGAATAGATGGTGTCTCCCAGAAGCATGTTATCCAGTTAATATATATGATTAAGATTGATTAAGTATGAAAAACAAATGGCCCCATCGTGTGACAGGGCCTTTCGTCAGAGACATGTGGTTTCTCGAGAGTGATCCGGGTGAGACTCGAACTCACGGCCAATGGCTTAAAAGGCCACTGCTCTACCAACTGAGCTACCGGATCTCCAAATGGTTGGAATCGCTTAAAAAAGCGGTGGAAAAATTAAGTTAATATCCCTGCGATTCACAGGGAAAAAGTGTTAATCTAATTTGCCCTCAATGCAGGTGGTCTCAAATCCCCCCCGAGTATTATAAACCGTTGTAATTTGAATTTTTTCTATATCTAATACATTTTTTAAATCATTGTAAATGCGTTGTGTAGCGCCCTCTTGATAAATGCCAACATTTCGGAAACTTACAAAATAATATTTTAATGATTTTAATTCTATACATTTACCTCCGGTAGGATAATATTCAATTTTGACATAAGCCAGATCTGGTAGGCCGCTAAATGGGCAAACAGCACTGAATTCATCAGTTTCTGTCATGATATATTGATCTGGGCTATCAAAAGGGAAAGTCTCTAGAAAATCAGAATTAATTTGATCTTCTCCATCAAATTCAAAATATTTTCCGTCAGATTTAGTCATTTTTACCTCGATATATACATCCAGTAGTGCAGGTTTCTTTTACCTCAATTGCGGATAGAAAATCCAATTTTGGTTTTAATCGATCCCAAATCCATTTGACCAGATTTTCGCTGGTTGGGTTTTCAAGACCTTCGATCTCATTTAAATAGTGGTGATCCAATTGATCATTGATAGGGTCGAATGCTTTTTTAACCGCAGCAAAATCAACAACCCAACCAATGGAATCATCTACAGGGCCATTTAGGGTAAGGCGTACTTTAAAAGAATGGCCGTGGAGCCGTCGGCATTTATGATCTTCTGGTACGTTGGGCAGGAGATGGGCAGCCTCGAATGTAATGTCTTTATAAATTTCCAATTTTAACCTTAGGGTATACCCAAAAATTTATGGGTTTGGAGGCTTAACCTCCAATGGGGATGTGTGCGACAGTAAGATAATGTTTTGTCTGTATTATTTGCCCGATTAGGCCCGTCCATGGGCTGGAGCGAAAAATATTCAAAATCCAAATTCTCAAATTGCTTTGGGTCACCATTGTTCTGTGGATAAACTAATTTAAGTTCCTGTCCTTTTTCCAAAATGAGTTCACTCCCGATTTTAGGACTGACACAGATCCAGTCAATTCCATCCGGGGGCAAAACGGTGCCATTAGTCTCGATGGCAATCTCAAATCGCGCTTGATGAAATGCTATTACAAAATCGTCGTCCATTTGTAGGAGAGGCTCACCACCTGTACATACAACATATGGTTTTGATTTTGATGTGTGTGGCCAAAAGGAGACGGCATGGGTAGCCAGTTCATCAGCAGACATAAACTTTCCGCCGCCGGGCCCATCGATTCCCACAAAGTCCGTGTCACAAAAATTACAGGCTGCTTTGTCCCGATCTTTCTCTAATCCGGACCAAAGGTTACATCCTGAAAAACGGATAAATACTGCTGGCCGGCCTGAATGATAGCCTTCACCCTGAATTGTATAATAGACTTCTTTAACGGAGTACATATCAATCTGAATAGGTGAGTGGGTCTGTGAGGCCGACTTCTTTAAACCCCTTGAGGCGAAGAAGGCACGCATCACAATGTCCACAAGATGTACCATCCACTTTTGGATCATAACAGGAATGCGTTAAACTATAATCCACACCCAATTGGGTTCCTTTTCGAATGATTTCAGCCTTGGTCATATTGATCAACGGTGTATGAATTATGATTGAACCATCACCTTCAACGCCGGCTCTCGTAGCCAGGTTAGCCATGTTTTGAAATGAATTAATATACTCTGGCCGGCAATCGGGGTAACCGCTATAATCCAAGGCATTAACGCCAATATATATATCATTAGAGCCAATTACCTCTGCATAAGCCAGGGAAAAGGAAAGAAAAATGGTGTTCCTGGCCGGGACGTATGTAATGGGTATATCTTCGGTAATTGAAAATTCATCGCTGTCTTTTGGCACATCAATATCATCAGTGAGGGCAGAACCGCCGAAGGCCCGCAAATCAATGTTCGTAATCACGTGGCCACTGACACCCAGGGAACTGGCTACAGCTTTTGCAGAATCCAATTCGAATTCATGACGCTGACCATAACGAAAGGAGAGGGCATAAGGAGAGAAACCTTCCTCCCCTGCTAGGGCCAAACAGGTTGCAGAATCCAAGCCGCCTGATAATAAAATAACTGCTTTTTTCATAATTCCGATCCCGAAATTACGCATGATTACTATTTTGAAACCGAATGCAGAATCACTTATTTTCTCCATATAAATTTTCAACGAAGGGATAACTTACAGCATGAAAAAATGGATATTACTATTCAGCCTTTTTTGGGGATGTCAAGAAGATCAGCCTGAGCCATTTGATGAAATGTTGCCAAAAGTTGATTTTACCAAATTCAGTATTGTTGGATCGGGTGGCGGATTTGGCATGCCAACAACTTATGCTTTATCATTTTCTGCCATAATAATAAATCAAACTGATAACGTATTTAAAACCTATCGCCAGAATGTTAATTTTACCGCAGCCAATGGGAATCAGGTTAATGGACAAATCACATTACCCATGTTTCGATGGCTCTGCCCCTTTGACACGCTGAACAGTGGTGGGAAATCAGTTAGTTTTGAAGAGGGATTTATTGATTCTGTCATTACTTGGGAAATGATTGAAACTGGAAGAATTATAACATATGGGGTTGGAAACGAATGTGATGACTAAGGTCGCTGAGCCACCATCATAATTTCTACCAGAGCGTCTCGGGGGATTCGTGCTGCTTGAACCACTGCTCTTGCCGGAGGCCTTTCATCAAAATAGGTAGCATATACCGAATTCATGGCCTTATAGTGATTTAAATTCGATAGAAACACTTGGGTCTGGACCACATCATCGAACCGATACCCGGCCGCACCCAAAACAGCATTTAAATTTTGCATCACACGGCGGGTCTGAACTTCTATACCGCCTTCAACCAATTTTCCGGATGAAGGATCCAAGGCGATTTGACCGGCAAGATAAAGGGTGCCATCCACCAATATTGCTTGGGAATATGGTCCGATAGCCTTGGGTGCCTGATCGGTGGCAATCACTTTTTTTAACCCATTTGATTCACTTTCACATGCTGTAAAAAGAACAACTCCCATGAAGAGTATTTTTTTTATCATCAAACGCCGTTTTTCAATATAGTCTCCATGGCATCGGAAAAACGGTCGATTTCTTCAATGGTGGTATATACATGTGGTGTGATGCGGCATCCAGTGAATTCTTTATGGTTGATAGCCACAACAAAAATTCTATATTTATCCCAAAGCTCTTTTGCTACGGCTGAAGTATCAATCCCCTTAATTTCAACGGTTGCAATTGCGCAACTTTTGCCGGGTTTTAAACTTGTATGCAGTCTAATTCTATCATTTTTTAATAGTCTTTTGGCCCAACGATCTCTTAAATAAATTAGTCGTGCCTCTTTATTCTTACTTCCTATCCCTTGATGAAAAGTAAGTGCGTCTCCAATGGCTATTTTGTTGGGGCAAGGATGAGTTCCAATTTCCTCAAATTTTCTAATATCATCTTTTTTACATTCACCTGCTGCTTGTAATGGCCAAAGATTTGCTATTTTATTTTTACGAACATAAAGCATTCCCGTACCAAAAGGTGCTGAAAGCCATTTATGTAAACTTGTAGCATAATAATCACATTCTAAATCTGTCAAGTCAAAGTCAAAATGTGCGAAAGTATGTGCCCCATCAACAATAACAGGAATATTATATTTTTTGGCCATTTTTACAACCTTTTTCACAGGAAGTATTTGACCAGTAATGTTAATCATGTGACACATCAAAATTAGCTTGGTTTTTGGTGTAATATTTTTTTCAAAAAGGTTAACAATTTGGTTGTCATTTTCTGCAGGGATAGGAATCTTAAATTGTTTCAGGACAATTCCGTCTCTGCATTCTCTTTGTTTGAAAGTACTGATCATTCGTCCATAATCTTGAGTAGTTGTTAGGACTTCATCTCCAGCTTCAAGATCAAATCCATTTTGACAGATTTGAAGGCCTTCTGATGCATTTCTTGTAAGGGCAATTTCTTCTGTATCGCAATTAAAAAACCTAGCCATTCTTTTTCGGATTGTTTCTTTTTGGGGCTCAAGAATACGCCACATTGAATAAGCAGGAGATGTATTAGAAAAATCTAGATATCGCTTTAATGCTTCTTGAACTACAGTTGGAGAGGGGCTTACGCCTCCATTGTTTAAATTTATAAGTCCTCGATCTGCAGTGTAACCTTGCTGTATTTCACGCCAGAAGGATTCATCTCTGGCAATATCTTTTGGATTTCCGGCTGTACTTCGAATTCCTGATAATGCTTTAGCCATTAATGTGGGACTGGTCATGACGACTGAGGCTACAGCGGCCGGTTTGGCGATGGTGCCTAAAAATTGACGTCGATCAATATTCTGCATAAAACCTCCAATAAATATGTAATTAAGGTAGGGGTAAGTTTAATGCCTGTATGAACAAATAGCAAACTTGAGAGTTGTTAACAAAAATGTGCCCGCGGGAGGATTTCCTGCCTGCCGCAATAAATATTATAGTGGGACAAGCGGGGAATCCCGGCCAAGTGATTATGACTCACTTGCGCTACTCTTAACAAGGATTGTGACCCTGGAAGGACTCGAACCTTCAACCAATGGCTTAAGAGGCCACTGCTCTACCAATTGAGCTACAGGGCCATGTAGTACTCCTGTCGGGAAGCTAAACGGGCCGAAAAATTATGGTTTTATCTTTCATTCGCAAAGAAAAATCGCCACTTAAAGTTGTACTTTAGGTCTTGCAGAAAAAAAAGTTTAAAAAACGAAGAATCCCTATTGCGTTCAATTTTTCTATGCGGTTATATTGGGGTACCTCTTTGGATGGATTCATTAAAGAATTCGAATAAAAGGGGTTGGTAAAAGAAAAAGTGATAGGGCTCTGGGTTGGCGTTCGGAGCCTTAATTTTGGGAATTCGCCGCAGTATTTTCATGATACATTGAAGATTTTGCGGCATTTCCTTTTTTAGGGGTAAATTCCCAATGTTAATTGAAAATGGGGGCGATCGGTTTCGACGGGATATGCGTCGTGGTAAATGGCATATCGAGGCCCAGGCATCTCGTTAATCACCTGGAAAAACCATAAATGCCGATTACGGCTACATGGCCGCTGCTTAATTAATTAAGCTGGCCCGTCCTGGATTTGGTGCGCCTATGGCCGGATTCAAGGACGTCAATTTCATAGGCTGGTTCTGATTGTTGTCTGTGATATCAGAATAAGACATTAACAGACTTTGCTCATAATGGCTGTGTCAACGGAGCAGTTATGGGTAAGCCTAATCCGCTTGACTAAATATGTAGATGTTTATTGTGATTCTATTTCGGACGGGAGTTCGATTCTCCCCGCCTCCACTTCATTTAAGCGATAATGATCGCTTTCATTCCGTTCTGGAGTCCAAGTTCCATAATATTTTATAATCTATTAATGATTGTCTCGACACCGTTTATCACAAACTGCACTGCAATCACCATGAGCATGAGTCCCATAATACGTTGAATAACACGCATACCAGTAAGTCCAATTTTAATACTTAATCGATCCCCTGTTCTCAGGATATAATAAAATAAAGTCATGGTAATTAAGACGGCGACCAACAACGTACCAAGACTATAAGTTGTAGGTGTTTTTGCTGATAGAAGCATGACACCCGTAATCGCACCAGGACCGGTAATCAATGGAATACCAATAGGACTGATGGCTATTTCATCTGCATCCTCTGATTCTTTGAATTCTTCTTGTTCAGAATCTGTTGTTCTTGTGCGTCCAACTTTAGCTTCCAGCATTCGAATACCACTCCTAAAGAATAAAATGCCGCCCATTATCTGAAAGGCTTCAACCGTAATACCGTAAAGCTTAAAAATAATAGATCCGAGAATGGTAAAGACAAGGAGTATAATGGTTCCTGTGCTAACACCTTTCCTCGCAATTTTTAATCTATCCTCTGGTGAAAAGCGTTCTGTCATGGCAACGAAAATCGGTGTAATTCCCAACGGATTAACAACCGTAAAGAGTGTCGTGAAACATAGAATAAGAAATTGCAGTTCAGTTTGGATAAAACCAGGCATTTACATTTTTTCCGGCGAAGAAATTCCCAACAACCCCAATCCATTGGCGAGGATGATTCGAGTGGCACTCACTAAGGCGATGCGTGCATTTGTCAATTCAGCGTCATCAGTAATCACGCGACATTCAGCATAAAATTTATGGAAGCAAATAGCTGTATCATGCAAATAAGTTGCGATAGATTGGGGTTCCAGAGTCTGGAGAACATTTTCGACCATGGATGGAAACTGATCCAACTTTTTCAACAATCGAATCTCAGCCGGATTATCCAATAATGTTGGATTGTAATTACTGTTAGTTGATATGCCCATGGTTTCACCATGCTTAATAATGTTGCATATTCTCGCATGGGCATATTGCAAATAATATACCGGGTTTTTTTCAGATTGGTCCGCTGCCAAATCTAAATCAAAATTTAGATGTGTATTCATACCGCGCATAATAAAAAAGTAACGGACCACATCGGCACCGACTTCATCCACCAGATCATCCATAGTGACAAAGTTGGCTTTTCGCGTGGACATTTTTACTTTTTCTCCACCACGAAGCAAAGTAACAAATTGGTAAATAAGGACGCGAATATTGTCTGTGTTTTCGCCAAGCGCATTCAACGCCAATAATACATCCGGATATGTATCTGTGTGGTCCGAACCAAAAATATCAATAATGAGATCAAAACCACGGGCAATTTTATTTCTGTGATAAGCTGTGTCCGGTACACGATAGGTAGGTTCACTTGAACTTTTGATATATACACGATCTTGATCTTTACCTAAAGCAGTGGCTCGAAACCAGGTAGCACCTTCTTTTTCGTAGATGAGGTCTTTTGCTTTGAGTTCTTCAAGAAATCGGTCTATATCGCCATTCTCATAAAATGTTTTTTCATTGGTGAACTGATCAAAATGGATACCAAGATTATTTAAACTTTTTTTGATATCAGCAAAAATGGTTTTTTCAGCTTGATCCTTAAAAACAGGGTCCGATGCCGAGAGGCTTTTTCCTTTTTTATCCAAAATGGTTTGTGCAATATCTTTAATATAATTCCCTTGATAACCATTTTCCGGAAATACAATATCATGACCTAAAATTTGAAAATAACGTGTTTCAACTGATTTCCCAAGTATTCGCATTTGTCGGCCCGCATCGTTGAAATAATATTCCCGGGTAACATCATATCCATGCCATTCAAGAATATTTGAAACGGTATCACCCAAGACAGCATTCCGCCCATGCCCTACAGTAAGAGGTCCAGTTGGATTTGCACTCACAAATTCTACATTGGCTTTTTTCCCTTTGCCGGAAAGACCACGCCCAAATTGATTGTTTGTTAATATTTCGGATAAAATTTGGTAATAATAGGTCGGAGCTATTTTGAAATTGATAAATCCGGGTGGCGTAACGGTAATTTCTTCAATAAGCGTTACTGAAACACCAAGATGATCCTTGATATTATTTGCAATTTGAATGGGGGGTATGCCGGCTTCTTTGGTTAGCGTCAATGCCACATTGGTTGCAAAATCACCAAAATCAGGATTATTTGGAGGAGTTAGCTTTATATCCCGCTTTGGAAGCCCAAGGGCGGAAAGGGAATCAGCCAGTGATTGAATTAACTGTGGTAAAATCGTCATCTGAATATTCAATAGTGGGCGCATCAGCCCAAAGTTTTTCAATCTGGTAATAATTTCGTTCGGTGGTTCGAAAAATATGGACTATCACATCAATATAATCAAGCAATACCCAATTTAATTGTTCATGCCCCTCGATACGGATAGGTTTATGATCCGTGTTTTGCCGAATGGAATCAGCAATTCCCTTCACTTGAATATCCGTGTCTGCTGAACAAATAATAAAGTAATCGGTAATGCTTGTCAATTTTCTCACATCAAGGCTGAGGATTTGATCCCCCTTCATATCCAATGATAATTGTGCAATTTGTTCTGCCAAATCACTGGAAGTGACAACGGCAACAGATGAAGTATTTGTCAATGGACTAAGTTTAATAATTTAAATAAGATTGAATCGGCGATATTGAATGATAATCTTTACCAATAATCAAGGTGAGATCAACATCTATATTTGGATCAATTGACGTTATAATACGTTCATTATTTTCAAAATCAAAACCCAATGCATTTGCAACATATTTCATGCCTTCTACATTTTCATTTCTTTGAATGAGTATTGTTTTTTCATATTCAAAATGGTCTGCATTCTCAGAACGGACTACATCCACTTGTTTTTTTCTTAATAAATCTGAAAATTTTGCTGCAAGGCCTGGTTCACCACAGCCATTTAATATTTCAATTTCAACCTCAAATACTGGATTTTCTTCATAGATATCAAGAGCCAGTTTGGGAGTGTCTGGTAGGGCAGGGAATTTAATTTCTATGGGGACACCACTTTGGGTTTGTCTCCCAGAAAAAGAAAATATAAATGCAACCAATAAAAGAGACATGACAGCAATCCCTGTATTGACTAAGCCCATTCGTTTTTTTCCTCCCCGGGATTTTTTAGGGGGACGTGAAAATAATTTGGATGATCTACGGCGTTTTAACTTGGCCACTATCGCGTATGATATAGGCTGGAGTATGGTCTGGCGTAACCATATCGGGGATAATTATTCAGGCTGAATTTCACAAAGATATTTTCTGTGGGTTGATAATCTAAGCTGGCGCCATAGTAAATCTGAGACCCACCGAATCCATTTTTTGCATAGGGGTTAACACCACCCATAGGTGAAGCTAAGCTAAATTGGGTAGACAGATTCAAATTATCCTTTATCATATAATTCATTTGATTGGTATAAGCACCAACTGACATCGATTGGCCTCCAAAACTCATCATATTCATACCAAAATTATGATTCATGGAAAAGCGACTAGGGTCCAGTAAGGATAATCCCTGGGCGTGGGATAGCCCACGTGTGTTTACCGGAACACTCTGGATTGGCAATTGCGAACGAAATTGTCCGAGTGCCAAAGCAGAAAGTAGGGCAAAAGTCGTTATTCCTTTAATGATTGGCTTCATAGTTACATTTAAAATACAAAGAAAAGATAGTATTTGTTCCAGTCAATTTTGAATTTTTTCAATGAAAACTTCTATTCTCGATTACGGCTCCCCCAAGACATTCATTCCCATGATAAAAGACAATAGACTGTCCCGGAGTGATTGCAAATTGCGGTTTATCAAATCGCACGGTACATCGGTTTACTGATAATTCAGTTATTTCGCATATTTGATCAGCTTGACGATATCTAATTTTAGCGGATATCCTTGACAAATTTTCGGGAACGGAACCATTAATCCAGTGAACCTGATCTGCCATTAACTGTTTGTGATAGAGGGAAGAATGACTGTGCCCCTGAGCCACAATTAGGACATTTCGGTCTAAATCTTTTTCCGCCACGAACCAGGGCGCTTCCTGTTTGCCATATCCACCGCCGATGCCCAGTCCTTTTCGCTGACCCATGGTATAATACATGAGACCATCATGCTTTCCGCATTCCTTTCCATCGGTTGTTTCAATTAAACCGGGATTTGTAGGGATATATTTTTTCAGAAATTCTTTGAAAAATTTCTGCTCTCCAATAAAACATACACCGGTACTATCTTTTTTAGCATGATTCACTAACCCTGATTCTTCTGCCAGTTTACGAACGTCTATTTTCTCAATTTCACCGATAGGAAACATACTTTTTGACAACGCGTCTTGACCGAGTAAATAAAGGAAATAACTTTGATCTTTTCCCGGATCCAATCCTTTGAGAAGTTTAAAACCGCCATTCGATTCATCTATGATCGAATAATGTCCCGTGGCAATTTTTTCTGCCCCCAATTCTAAGGCATAATCCATGAAAGCCTTGAATTTGACCTCACGGTTGCACAACACATCCGGATTCGGCGTACGTCCTCTTTTATACTCATCAATAAAATATTTGAATACTGTATCCCAGTATTCCTGAGAAAAACTCACACTACGAAGAGGCAATCCTAAATGATTGCACACTGCAAGGGCGTCTTTATAATCTTCCTCAGCCGTGCAAAATTCGTCCTCATCTCCCTCCCAATTTTTCATAAAAACACATTCCACGTCATAGCCTTGTTTTTGAAGAAGAAGGGCGGTGACAGAGCTGTCCACGCCGCCACTGATTCCAACGATGATTCGGTCACCCATTGGCGAATTGACCCAAGGCCTTCACGAGTTCGATCACTTCTTGTTCTGTGTTATCACGGCCGAAACTGAATCGAAGGGTGGAAATGTTTTGTGAGTCAGAAATACCCATTGCTTCCAAAACAGGCGAGGGTTTGATGGATCCCGATCCACAAGCAGAACCACTGGAAACTTCCATGCCTAAGCGATCTAACTTTGCCAGCAGGATATCACTTTTATAACCGGGGAAGGATGCACTGATAACGCCAGGTAAATGATGGTTTGGGCATCCATTAATTACAGCATTATGGCATTCACGGTTCAAATGTGTGATGAATACAGTTTCTAATGCTTCAAGATGGTTCATGCGTTTGGATAAATTTTCTGAAGCCAGTCGAACCGCTTCTCCCATCCCGGCAATTCCTGAAACATTTTCCGTCCCAGCACGATGCTTGCCCTCCTGACCACCTCCAATAATGAGAGGACTTAGAGGCAACCCCTTTCTTTTATATAAAAACCCAACCCCCTTGGGCCCATAGAGTTTATGCGCCGAAAAACTCATAAAATCTGCCTGAATATCCTGTACTGAAAGGGCAATCTTCCCTAATGTTTGTACTGCATCTGAATGAAATGGGATCCCATGATTATGGGTCATTTCTATGAGTTCGGTGATGGATTGTATAGTCCCAACTTCATTATTGGCCATCATAATGGATATGAGTCCTGTATTGGATTGAATGGACTTTTCTAATATTTTCGGGTCAACTCGACCTTGGTGATTTACAGGGAGAACCGTAAAGGATATTCCCATGGGTTCCAGTTTTTCCAAAACGGTGAGAATAGCCGGATGTTCAATGGAAGAGGTTACTATATGTTTTTTCTCCGATTGAATTAAAGTCCACAATACCATGTTATTTGCTTCAGTGCCTCCACCGGTAAAAATAATTTCAGATGGAGATGCATGGATAGCAGCGGCAATAGTTCGCCGAGCTTCTTCTATAATGGCTTTGGATTTTCTCCCGGAAGCATGAACGCTGGATGGATTCCCAAAATGTTGTTGAGCCACATCCATCATTTTTTTCAAAACTTTTGGATGAATCGGTGTGGTGGCACTATGATCGAAATATGGCATAATTTTATGACAATTGAGAAAAAGAAATTACATGGAAATGAGGTTGACCTTAAAGGTCGTTTCGTATGGTAGCGTATTGAACGGTATTTTGTAAATTTTGGTAAAATGGCGGTTGCCGTTTTTCCAGTAAATCAATGGTATCCGATTTATTATAATCATATCGAATAACATCCCACTGAAAGTTATCTCCAACAGAAAGAAAGGCAACGGCGCCACGGGGATCTTCATCGAACGGCAATCCTGTGGCTCCTTGGCAAAGAATTGTTAAATTTTCTTTTGTTTCATTTCGAGGAATATGGACATGGCCATGTATAAAAATATATTGTTCAATTTCCGGATGGGCCGCTGCCACGTGATTCCGCCAAGCTAAAGCTTCATCCATAGATGGTGGTTGATCGTCCCGTTGATACCATGCGTGGGTGAATTCAACTAAAGTATTTCCAATGATTTCACGATGGGCAATATGCATGGCGGAACAAAAATCAACACCGGCATCTCCCAGTTCATTGGCTGTCCATTCTTCATTGGCTACAATGGCTTGGCAAATAGGATCATCGGGAGACATACCTTCGAGGTTTGGTCTTTCTTGAGTCCATAATTTTTCCAATAGGTATCGATCGTGATTGCCTCGAATAAAAATACAATTGGGAAGTGTTTTTAATAATTCTAATGTGTTAATTGGGTCTGGGCCCAGGGCGAAGCAATCACCCAAACAAATGATTTGGTCAATATTTTCCCGTTCATTGATAATTGAAATTGAATGTTTCAATGACTCAACATTAGAATGTACATCCGTGATTATTGCAAAGGTTTTGAAGTCCATTATATCATAATATACCGTTTATGCCCGCCATTAGGCAAGAAAATATAAATCATAAATTGAATTAAATTAATCATCGGTAGAAATCTCAAATTCTAGCTTGAAGTCAGTTATCCAAGCCATGTAAACTAATCGGAATGGAAAGTAGGTTTCTGATACAAGTGCAGTAACCATTTCCTAAATTATAATAATTCTTTATCCAGATTAACATAAGCATAATAAATGAAATTAAGTAAGGCCACCATTTTCGGGATTGGAAACCCATTGATAGATGTTGTTATTAATGTTGAGGACAACGATTTAAAAAACCTTGGTGTAGATAAGGGAATTATGCATCTCGTTGATGAAAATAGACAAAAAGAAATTATGAGTTATTTTAAAAATATGTCGCCCATCTATCATCCTGGAGGGTCCGCACCAAACACACTTGTCACTTGTGCCGGATTAGAAATCACAGGCGTCATCTCCGGTAAAATAGGGAATGATAAATTTGGGGAAATATATAAATCTCAAGTTAAAAAATATGGAATTACCTCACGGTTAGTTATAGGTGATGGACCGACTGGTTCCAGTATAATTCTTGTGACACCGGATGGTGAAAGAACCATGAATACTCATTTGGGTATGTGTCAGGATTTTTCAATTGCAGATATTGATGAATCATTATTGGCAAAGGCAGATATTTTTTATTTTACAGGATATATGTGGGATACAGATTCTCAAAAATCTGCAATTAAGCATGCACTGTCAATCGCCAAAGAGAATAGACTAAAGGTAATTTTTGATGTAGCTGATCCATTCGCAGTCCATCGATATAGGGATGCATTTTTAACCTTAATAGAAGAGCAAGCAGACGTCGTTTTCGCCAACCAGGCAGAACTATCAATTTTGTTTGATACAAAGGATATAAATGTAGCAGCGAATTCATTGGGGCGAATTGTGAATATAGCCGCTGTTAAATTAGGGAAAGAAGGAAGTTTAGTGATTGAGAATGGTAATCTATGCAAAATTACATCCCGCCCGATCATTGCGAAAGATTCAACAGGCGCAGGTGATATGTTCGCAGCCGGATTCATAGCTGCCTTATCTAAAGGATATAGTGGGAAGGTGGCAGGGGAAATTGGTGGATATTTAGCTGAAGAAATTATTCAGATTCCGGGCGCACAGTTTGAAAAATCTGTTATAAAACAGTTAAATGTTGATCTTCCCTGGCCAAAATAAAGATTGAAGTGGTTTCCCCTTGAAAAAAGTAGAAACGAACCCTAATTTTCGGGGCAATTTTCAAGAATAAATAAATATAGAGGAATCCATGTCTTTAAACATTCGTACACGAATATTATTATTACCCGTTTTGAGTTTAGCATTTTGGGGATGCCCATCTCAAGAGTACACATCTGCTAAACTATACATCCAGAATGAAGATTGGGAGAAAGCGGAAGAGTTTCTTTTTAAAGCGCTTGAAGTTGAACCGGATAATCCTGAAGTGATGGTTCAAATTGGATATCATGTTCATGCTAAAAAAGGGGAATGGAATCAAATGAATGCAATGTTTGATCAGGCAATAGCAACAGATCCTGATAAAAAAATACCCGACCGGCCTGTCAGTGAAATGGTTCGTAATTACCGAGCTATGTTTTGGGCAGATAACTATAATTCAGCTGTCCGGATATTTAATGAATATAAAGCATCCAGAGAAAAATCAACGTTAGAAAAAGCCGTTCAGAAGTTTGAAGAAACAATAAATGTTGATACGACTCAAGGGCAAACCTACTCAATATTAGCCACTTGTTATTTCGAATTGGGAAATGAAGAATTAGCGGTATACAATGCAAGGAAAGCAACGGAGATAATGCCAGATGACTCTCAATCTAATTTAGCGCTGGGACAAATTCTATCTCGAACTGGGAACAAGGAAGAATCAGTCACTTTTGTAAAAAGAGCAATTGATATTGATCCTACCAACAGGGTAGCCATTCGTCAATTAGCCACATTATATTATGATTTGGGTGAAAAAGAAAAATCGGTTGAAACCTTTGAGGCTGCAATCAAGACCGAAACAGATAAAATGCGGAAATCTGACCTCTATTTCAACCTAGGTGTACTGAATATGCAATTGGATCATTTCCAGGAAGCAGAAGATGCTTTTATGTATGCCTATGATCTTAATCCTGAGGATACGGAAGCTTTGGTGGGTATGGCCCAAACATTTGAAAATGCAGAGAAATGGCGTAGGGCTTCCAAGTTCTATCGTGAACTCATTGCGCTGGAACCGGATAACCCGGCACATTACAAAGGCATGGCACGTGTGTTAATTAAGCAAGGAGATATGGATGGGGCGACCCGCTATTTTGAGAAGTCAAAAAAGTTGGATGAATGATTATTTAACTAACACTATTTGATATTTAAATCCCCTTAATTTCTATATTTAGGGGATTTTTTTATCCGGTTCTTTTCCGTTTATTTAAATATTCATTCAGGGCAATATCCAAGGGCTGATCTGTAAATAGGGGGACATAATCTATTCGCTGGTTTCTACATCCCAATTGATATTTTCGCTGAAAAGATTCTATAACTTTTTGGTAAGCCGATCGAATGTACCAGGGTTCAGTTGTGATAGTTTCGCCCGTTTCCAAATCCCTGAATTTTGTTCGGTTTCCAAATTGAAAAACCTGTTCCTGGCGATCCAAAAGATGAAAAACTATCATTTCCTGTTTATTATGCCTAAAGTGATTCAAGCCCATCAAAACCTGTTCCGGATCATCTAATAAATCAGAAATCAGTATAACCAAACCGCGTTTTTTTATCCGTTCTGCCATATGATCCAAGGTGGTGCGAATCTGTGTATCTTCCCCGGTGTTTATATTGTCTAATGCACCCATGATTATATTTGCATGAGATGCAGACGCCCGGGGTGGAATAAACTTTCGTATTTTTTCGTCGAATAAAACCAAACCCATTCCATCTCTTTGATTGAGCATTAAATGAGTGATAGCCGCAGATAAATAACTGGCGTATTCCAGTTTTGATATGGACCCACTTCCATAGGTCATGGATTGACTGGTATCGAGTAAAATATATGATCGGAGATTTGTTTCTTCTTCATAACGCTTCACGTAATACCGATCCGTTTTTCCATATAACTTCCAATCAATATGACGAATTTCATCTCCATGTCCGTAAGCACGATGTTCCGCAAATTCTACACTGAACCCATGATAAGGACTTTTATGCTGGCCGATCAAATATCCTTCAACGACTAGCCGGGCTCGAAGCGCCATGTTGTCTATTTTTGCAACCATCGTTGGGTCGAGATATTTTCGTTTATCTAACGCGTTAGATGTTTGACGTTTCATGTTCGATTTTTAATTGAGTTTTAGAATGCGATTAATTTATTAATTTGCTAATAATATCATCTACACTCACACCTTCTGCTTCAGCATTAAAATTTGGCAATACGCGATGACGCAAAACGGGTAAGGATAGTGATTTAACATCATCAATATCTGCAGTGGGGCGGCCATCTAAAATGGCTTTTGCTTTGGCACCAAGAATTAAAAATTGAGATGCTCTGGGCCCGGCTCCCCAATCAACCCATTCGTTTATAAAATCTTGTGCATTTTCTCCAGGACGTGTTGCACTAACCAAATTTACTGCATATTCAATGACATTATCTGCCACAGGGACTCGCCGGACCAAATCCTGAAATTTCAGGATTTCTTCTCGGGAGATAACTTGATTTAATTTTGATTCTTTATGGGCAGTTGTTACCTTGACGATTGAGACTTCCTCCTCATGGGTGGGATAATCAATTAATATATTAAACATAAAGCGATCCAATTGTGCTTCCGGTAGCGGATAGGTTCCTTCCTGTTCGATGGGGTTTTGAGTGGCCAAGACAAAGAAAGGTTCCTCTAAATCATAGGTGTTTCCTGCCGCAGTAACCTTATGTTCCTGCATCGCTTCGAGTAACGCTGCTTGTGTTTTAGGTGGTGTACGATTGATTTCATCGGCCAAAATAATATTGCCGAAAACGGGACCTTTAAAAAAGCGGAAACTGCGTTTTCCCGTCGTTTGATCCTCTTCAATCACCTCTGTCCCGGTGATATCACTGGGCATTAAATCTGGTGTAAACTGAATTCGACTAAAACTTAAATCCAGCAAATCAGCCATGGATTTAATCATAAGTGTTTTCGCTAATCCAGGTACACCAACAATTAAAGTATGCCCTTTACACAGGAGGGCTATCAGGATATGATTCAACACATCTTTTTGGCCAATGATAGATTTAGCAATTTCGCTGAAGAAGCGACTTTTAACATCATCTAATTTTTCGAGTAATTGTAAATCGGTTTGGTTTTCCATCTGAGTCCTTTTTTAAATAAAATGGGGCAAAAAATTACTAGACGTCTCCGGATGAAACAACACGAATGTCTTGTGAGACTATTGTGGAAGATAGAAATTCAAACCCATATCTCAGCCAAATAATACCGTGAAAAAATCATATTTAGAATTGAATACAAATGAAATTGATTCGCTCCTGACAGTATTGGGTGAATCATCCTTCCGCGCAGAGCAAATCCACAATTGGATTTATGATCATGGTGTGGTTAGTTGGGGGGAAATGGAAAACCTTCCCCAATCATTGAGGGATAAACTTGAAAATATGATTCCGCTTCACCCATTGAGAATCACCAAAATAAGTGGATCAGACTCCAAATCTACCCGAAAATATTTATTTGAGACATTAGATGGACAAAATATAGAATCAGTATTAATGAACGATAGAAAGCGAACAACTGTTTGTATTTCGAGCCAGGTGGGGTGTGCAGTTGATTGCAAATTCTGCGCCACAGCATCCATGGGGTTTATTAAAAATCTGAGTGTTGGTGAAATAGTAGATCAGGTGATTCATCTACAAACCCAGTCAAAATCTCGAATCACAAATGTTGTTTTTATGGGAATGGGAGAGCCCTTTTTAAACTATAAAAGCGTCATAGAAGCTGCCAAAATATTGAGCCAAGAAATGGGATTTGGTGCCAGAAGAATTACCATATCTACAGCGGGAATAGTACCAAAAATCCGACAATTGGCTGATGAGGATCATAAATATAAATTAGCAATCAGTTTAAATGGAACGGATGAAAAAAGTAGAAATACCATAATGCCATTAACCAAGACGCATTCTTTAAAATCACTTATTGAATCCGCCCATTATTACTATAAAAAAATTCGCCGGTTTATTACATTTGAATATGTACTTCTTAAAGATGTGAATGATTCTCCAGAAGATGGTGAACGACTTATTGATTTACTTCGTTCACTGCCCTGTAAAGTGAATGTGATTCCTTATAATGAAATCGGGGGAAAGTACAACCGTCCAAAAGAAGATAAAATTCACGCTTTTCTACATTCGCTCAAACATGCTCCATTTACGGTGACAGTACGATGGAGTAAGGGAACCGACATTGATGCCGGATGTGGCCAATTGGCAGTAAAGGATTTAGCTTAAAATATTAATAGCCAATCGCAATATTTTCCCCACGGGAATCAGCTCCGCCCCAATATCCCTTTTCATTAATCATTATTCCGTTAGCTTCACCGATATTACCGCGGAGTTTCATATCGTGACCCCGGACTTTCAAATTTTCAATAATATCACTGGATAACCCATGCTTTTCATAAAATACCATATCCGGTAGCCACTGGGAATGGAATCGCGGTGAGGATACGGCCTCTTTAATATTCATATCATGGAGAACCACATTAAGGATATTTTGAAAAACAGTAGTAATTATTGTAGCACCACCAGGGGTGCCAAGTATTAGATATGGTTTATTATTCTTTAATACGATTGTTGGTGACATTGAACTTAAGGGGCGTTTCTTTGGTTCTATTGCATTTGCTTCATTGCCAACTAGACCAAATAAATTGGGGACACCTGGCTTACTTGAAAAATCATCCATTTCATTATTCATTATAAATCCAGCACCAGTAATAGTTATACCATTTCCATAGCCAGAATTAATTGTTGTTGTTACTGAAACCGCATTGCCATGCTTATCAACAATTGAATAATGAGTAGTTTCTTCACTTTCTTTAAATGCGTTTCCCCCATGTTTAATTTCATTTGATTTTGTAGTCTTTTCTAAATCAATTGATTTAACTCGAGTTTCGGCATACGATTTGGACAATAACATTTTTATTGGAACATCCCAAAAATCAGAATCACCTAAATGTTCAGAACGGTCAGCATAAGCTCTTCTTTCAATCTCAGTTAATAAATGAATGTAGTCAGGTGAATTAAAACTTAAATCAAGAGAAAGTTCTGAGGTAGTTTGTAATTCATTTAACATGTTAAGCATATGAATTAAAAGAACTCCACCTGAGCTAGGTGGGCCCATTGATATAATATCATAACCTTTAAATGATCCAAATATTGGTTTTCTGTATTTAGAAACATAATTATCAAGATCCTCTAAAGTTATCCAGCCACCAACTTTATTCATTTCTTCTGCAATAAGCTTGGCTGTTTTACCTTTATAGAATCCGTCACGTCCTTTGTTTGCAATTCGGTTTAATGTTTTAGCTAAATCTTTTTGAAAAAATATATCTCCTTCTTTCCATTTACGATCATCACGGGTGAAAATTTGTTTTGTTGCAGGATGGTTACTTAGAAAATCTTTATTTCTATTAAAACGGTTTGCTTCATATTTAGAAAGTTTAAAACCTTTATTCGCTAAATCAATTGCAGGGTCCAATAATTGCTTAAGTGAAATATTTCCAGAACCATGGTCTCTCCAAGCTTTAAGCAAACCATCAACTGAACCAGGCACACCTGAAGCAAAATGGCTAACTAAAGATTTTCCTTCAATCACATTATTATTTTCATCGAGGTAAACATCCCTGTGTGCTTTTGATGGTGCCATCTCTCTATAATCAAGAGTAAAAGTTTTTCCATCAGTAAAACGTCCCACCATAAAACCACCTCCACCAATATTACCATTAGACGACGACGTGACAGCTAATGCAAAGCCAACAGCTGACGCTGCATCTACAGCATTTCCACCTTGTCTCAAAATATCAATGCCTACTTTGGATGCTTGATGGCTAGTAGATACAACCATACCATTATTTCCATGTATAGGTTTAGAGTCACAACCCATAATTAAAATAAAAATAAAAATGAGAAATAAAATTTTCAAAGATTTCATTTTGCTTTTATTGAATGAACAATGCCTTCACGACGTTTATCTGCAGCACCTTCCAATCCATTCGCTCTAACAACAATTAAATGGATACCAGAATGTTCACCTGTTGTTTCCTTAACTATATATCCTTTTTGTATTAAGGCTTTTGCAATAGTTTCACTTTTTTCAGTAAGCATTTCTATTTTTACAGCCTGACCACGTGCAATTATATTTGGAAAATCAACAGATTGTTGTGCTGTTAAACCCCAGTCAAAAACTCCAATAATAGTTTTATTTACATATGCAGGTATTGAGTTGCCACCTGGAGAACCAGTTACCATTAGAAGACCTCCATCTTTATCAAAAATCATGGTTGGCGACATTGAAGATCGAGGTCTTCTATTTGGCGCTACAGCATTTGCCAGGCGACTACCATCTGTTGGCACTTCCCTAGCAAAGTCAGTCATCTCATTATTTAAAAGAAATCCTGCAGCCCATCTTTGGGATCCAAAAACACTTTCAATTGTAGCAGTCATTGAAACTGCATTTCCATTTTGATCAATAATTGAGAGGTGAGTTGTCCCAGCGGCTTCTACAGTATTATCTTTTCCCCATGTGGGGAAATTAGCTAATGTATCAATTATACTTGAAGGGTCTCCTGGCGTTGGTATGGCATCGGGTAAAAATCTCTGCTTTGCTCTATCTTTAATATATTTTGGATCTAAAAGTGCTTCAAGAGGGATATTAACCTCATCAGGGTCACCAAAAAAATGATCACGGTCTGCATATGCTAAACGTTGCGCATCGACAAATGCGGATATTTTTTCTGATTCATTTGATTCGTTATTTATCAGCTGATCATAAAGCCCTGCAATCATAATCTGCGCGCCACCAGATGATGGTGGAGAAGTAGTGCAAATTTTCATATTTCTAAAAGGTCCACAGATTACTGGTCGTAAAACTGCATTATAATTTTTCAGATCCACTAGAGTCATTTCTCCTGGATGTGGATCTGCATTTACGGCAGATACAATTTCTTTAGCTATATTGCTATTATAAAAAGCTATAGCCCCTTCCTTAGCGATTGCTTTTAAGGTGTTTGCGTATTCAGGGTTTTTAAGGAGATCACCGCTTTTAATTTTAACGCCATTTGGATAAAAATATTTTTTCGTAAGTGGATTTTTTGATAATCGTCCTCTCTTTTTAGCTAATTCAACATAGTTTGCTAGTCTCGGCGATACAATAAATCCATTTTTTGATAAATTAATTGCATCTTCAAATAGCATAGGCCAAGGCAATAACCCATATGCTTTATGTGCAGTTTCGTAAAGCGCAACTATTCCTGGAGTGCCAACCGCCTTACCACTAGGTACCGCTTCCATAAAACTCATAACATTCCCATCATCTTTCATAAACATATCAATTTTAGCAGAAGCCGGAGCTGTCTCACGACCATCAATAAATGTTAGGTTGTTAGTTTTAAAATCATAGTTTAAGATGAACCCCCCGCCTCCAAGGCCTGAGCTCTGTGGCTCAACAAGACCAAGGACTAAATGAGCTGCAATTGCAGCATCCGTTGCACTGCCGCCTTTTTCTAATATCGATATGGCAGCTTTTACAGCATAAGGATTGGCAGCACTTACCATAGCACCTTTATTCCAGACTTTAGGATTATTTTTATTTAGACCTAAAGTTTGACAGCTAAAAAATAAGAGGGAAAATAAAATATAAAATATTTTTTTATTCATTTGTTAAAGAGGGTGTTTTAAAATTTTTCCAGGAAGAGAATCAGTATATTTACCATTATTGATTGCTATTTTTCCATTCACTAAAACCCAAGAAATCCCTGATGGATATTGATGAGGACTTTTCCAAGTAGCATTGTCAATGATTTTACTTTGGTCAAATATAACAAGATCTGCCCAAAAGCCTTTCTTTATTTGCCCACGATTTGATAGGCCCAAGATTGAAGCAGGGAGACTGGTCATTTTCCGTATCGCTTCTACCAAAGATATTACATTAAGTTTTCGAACATACAATCCAAGTACACGAGGGAAGGTCCCATAATTTCTCGGATGAGGCTGTGCATGGTTTAATTGAATTGTACTTCCATCTGAGGCATGCATGACTTGGGGGTGGGCCATGATTCTCCGGACATCATTTTCATTAAGACAGTGATAAATCCCGGATCCATTGCCAGCATATACCATATCCATCAAAACTTCAGCTGCATTTACCGGCGTGGGGTCAAATCCTTTAGATTGGGTAATTTTAGCGAGATTCATTCCATTCAAACGAGGTTCGGTTGGATAACTTGCGACCACAATACTGGCCGGATCGCCGCCCCCTCGATCATAAACGATATTCCACACAATACCATCCTTTATTTTTTTCCGTTGAATGGGATTATCTAGTCGTTCTTTTAATTTTTCATGTCCGCCCGCTAATGACCAAGCAGGGAATACCACTTTAAGGGTCGTACTTGTGGCCGTATATGGGTATTGATCCAGGGAAATTTCCAACCCTTCTTTACGTGCATTATCTATCATATCAAGTGTTTTAATACTTTGGCCCCACATAGACTTACCTACTGCTTTGTGGTGAGAGATTTGCACGGGTAAGTTTGCTTGTTTTCCAATATCAATCGCTTCTTTCAATGATTCAAGCAATCCAATTCCTTCTTCCCGCATATGGGTTGCATAAAACCCATCATTCTCAGATACGACTGAAGCAAGAGCCACAACCTCATCCAAATTGGAATAGGCCCCGGGGATATACTTTAATCCCGTAGACATCCCAAAAGCACCATCCTCCATGGCGGAATGAACCAAAGATTGCATCTCCTTTATTTCTGTTTCTGTAGCCAAACGGTTTTCAGTGCCCATAACTTCACGGCGTATGGTATTATGCCCAACAAGGATTGCTAAATTGGGACCAATACCGGTAGAATCTGTTTTGGCAAAAAAATCACCGATTGGGAAAGGAGAGGAACCGCAATTACCACCTACCATGGTTGTGACACCCTGCTGAAGATAATTTTCAACAGGTGGAAAATCTAGACTTTTTCGCTCAGTATGAGTATGCATATCGATAAATCCAGGGGAAACCACCAATCCGGTAGCATCTATGATTTCGAACGCTGTAGCATTGGGTTGATCGCCCATCAAAATAATCTTCCCATTCCGAATATAAAGGTTGGCATATATAAGATCACCCCCACTTCCATCAGCAATTTCTCCGTTATTGATTATAATATCATATGTGGGCGCGGCACATGAAATCATAAAACAAACTAATAATGAAATAATATATTTCATTATTTTCGGTTTCGTTTCCATTTAACAGTATAGGGTAAAATCAACATATAAACACCTGAGATCCATAAAATAAGGAGAACAATTCCTGTTGGGAGAAAAATCCATAGTTTCACTTTATCATGGAACCAGGATCCATCATGAATGGATTCAATAATATCGGATCGTCGATAAGCTTGCTGAAGGATTGTGCCCGATTGGGTATCAATTTGAATTTCCCAATTATTTTTACTGCGAACCTTTACCACTCCTGCCTGAATTCGGACATCTAAGCGATCAATATCTTCCCAACTGTTAATTTCCGCGTCTGGAACTGTTTTTGCAATGGTAAGAATTTCATCAAAAGAAATGGAGGGATTATTTTTTATCTTACCAATGGCTGTGGGTGGCTGAATCCAATTAATCTCCTTTTTAACCTGGAGTAAAATCCCTGTTCCAATAATAATAATGATGGGAATAAAAATAACGAAAGCACCCCAATAATGGGTTTTGCGCGTCCACTTATTCCAGTGAAATCTGTATTTCAACAAAGGCCTCGTAGTATTATGCGGTTTAGAATGGAGTATTAATCTTTTTTATAAATTAAAGTAACGGCCTTTCCGTCACTTTTGATATAGCCCCGGTACATGCCTTTGGTATTGAATGGCATGGCAATATTTCCTTTGGCATCAATACAGATTACCCCACCGGAACCGCCCAGTTTACCCACTTTTTGTATCACCTTCTTTGATGCTTTAATCAAGGAATAGTGTTTGTATTGCATGAGCGCAGAAATATCGTGGGCCGCCGCCGCGCGGATGAAATATTCTCCCGTCCCCGTTGCGGAAACAGCGCAGGTCTCATTGTTGGCGTAGGTCCCGGCTCCTATGATAGGCACATCGCCAACACGGCCCCAGCGTTTGTTTGTCATGCCCCCGGTGGATGTGCCGGCGGCTAGATTGCCATCTTTATCCAAAGCCACACAACCCACAGTGCCATA
>Ga0208747_1000083_pt1 | contig 24585 bp, 26 predicted proteins | sample Knorr_S7_td_AAIW_FD_185597 | JGI IMG/M metagenome (GOLD analysis project Ga0208747, IMG submission 185597) | Marine microbial communities from Southern Atlantic Ocean transect - Knorr_S7_td_AAIW_ad_750m_LV_A (SPAdes) (version 2) | ecosystem: Environmental > Aquatic > Marine > Oceanic | place...
GGTGACAAAGACCACCCCGACTGGGAAGAATACGACCAAGCCATGGTCAAACAAGATGCAGTGATCGTGCTGGTCAAACCGGATAGGGTTTACGGGAAGATGTCTTAGGAGATATCCGGATTCTGAAGAACTGCTAGGAGTGAGCTTGACCATCAACCGTGAGCATCGAGAATTTCGGCGAATTGATTGCTGGGAGAGGCCATGAGGCCAAAGCCCTTGGCGAGTCGATGTTCACGCAAGCTGAGACATTCGGTGAACTCAGAACAATGGTGCAAGACACGGTTCGGAGTCATTTTGATGAGAATGACCGGTCACCTGCACCTTGTTCATGGCGAAGTCCTGCCAGTTTGAGGCTACCTCGGAGTCTCTCAGGACTGGAAATAGCATCTCAGCTTCGGCGCCACGGCTATGGATTAACTCGGCTTCGATCATCATGGGGCGAGATCACCACATCTCTATCCCTAAGCATGCTGCACCAAGGGTTGGGACATTGAATAGTGTCCTGAACGACATCGCCCAATGTCTTGAAACTGAACGTGATAGGTTTCTGCTAAACGCTATTTCCCCATCGCCAAGGACGCATCCGACAGGCTCACCAACTCACCCCGCTGGTTGATGCCTTTGACCTGACACTCAAGTAATTTCTTGCCGGCGTCTTCGCTCTTGCCCATGATCTTTCCTTGGAACCGAACCGTGTCGCCACTCCTGAATGGCGTGATGGCCCGCATCAGCAGGTTGCCTCCCAAGTAGAAGCTGCTGACGGGAAAGGAAAGCTCCAGCATCTGGTCCACGTAGGACATGGTGGCTGGACCCGAGTTGGTGGTCCCGGCAAAGATGTTCTGCTTGGCGAACTCTTCATCGGTGTGGATGTTGCTGTCGTTGCGGCGTCCGGCCAGGCGGAAATCGTTCTTGCGGTCCATAACCTCCTGACTCTCGGTGATGTCCAACTCGTCTAGTGCATCACCGATGGACACTCCGGGGAAGTCCAGCAACCTCGGCGTAGCTATAAGGGGCGCTGCGGCCGGGGGAGGGTTCTCCTGGGAAGGGACCTCGCGCTTCCCTTTGGCGTACTCGAAGATACAGGTGTAGTCGTACTCGGCAGCGATCTCGCCCCGCTGGTTGACCGCCTCTACCCGGAAGGTCACGAACTTGCTGCCCCGGCGTTCATACTTCTCTAAAACCCGCCGCCGGCCGGTGATGGTGTCACCGGGGACCACCGGGTGGAACCACCGGATTTCGCACTTAGCGAAAGGGGTCTGGCTCCGGGCTGTTTTTGATACTTCAAATGCAACGAAGCCGTTAGCTTCGGCAATCTCTTCCCGAAGCAAAGGGGCGTAGCTGAGGACCATGGTCGGCATGGCAACCAGACTCCCGGCATCCGGGTGGTAAGAGGGAGAGTTGTTCAAGGCCAGACGGGCGTATTCAGCGATGTTCTTAGCCGTGATTTCGACAGTGGTTTCGTTGCCAACCTGACCCGGCTCCACCGCGTCGAAAGTCCACAGTTTTTCTTGCTGGTCTACCATGTTTAGGTCACGCTCCCACTTGATCCGATGTGTCCGGGGATATTCTACACCGCAACGTAGGCTCGTAACTCAGGTAGCCCGCCCGCTCTTAGCCATGCTATGTTAGTCCCCGCTAAGCAAGAACAGACGAGTGCGGGCGGTCGCCCGCTGCGGAGGACTAGATGAAGATAGGGTTTATCGGGCTGGGCACCATGGGCGGAAGCATGGCGTACAACGCCCTGGACGGTGGCAACGAGATGGTTGTTCACGACATCAATCCGGCTTCGGCCACCCGGCACCTGGAAGCCGGTGCGACCTGGGCCGACACCCCCAGAGAAGTGGCGGAGCAATCGGAGATCGTGTTTACTTCTCTGCCCGGCCCCACGGAAGTGGAAGCCGTGGCATTGGGCGAGGCTGGAATAATGGAGGGAATGAGCGCCGGTAAGGTCTACTTCGACCTGAGCACCAGCACCCCCGGCATGATCCGGAAGATCCACGCCGAGGCCGCAGCGCGAGGGATCGAAGTGCTGGACGCTCCGGTGAGCGGCGGCCCCAGGGGTGCTGCCAGCCGCAACCTAGCAATCTGGGTCGGCGGCGACAAGGACGTGTTCGACCGCTGTAAGCCGGTGTTGGACACAATTGGAGACAAGGCCTACTATGTCGGCCCCATCGGTAGCGGCGCAGTGGCTAAGTTGGTTCATAACTGTGCCGGGTACATATTCCAGGCGGCGATGGCCGAGGTGTTCACCATGGGCGTCAAAGCCGGGGTCGAGCCGCTGGCTCTGTGGGAGGCAGTCCGTAAGGGCGCCACCGGGCGGCGCGGACCCTTTGAGGGGATGGCCGAGCATCTGCTGCCCGGCAAGTTCGACCCGCCTGACTTCGCTCTGAAACTAGCAAGAAAAGACGTGGATTTGGCTGTGTCCGTGGGGCGCGAGTTCGACGTCCCAATGCGCTTGGCCAACCTGGCGTTGATGGAGATGACCGAAGCGATCAACCGAGGCTGGGGCGACCGAGATTCTCGCGTGGCCATGCTGCTGCAGGAAGAACGTGCCGGAGTCGAGGTGCGGGTAGATGTGAACGAACTGAACGCGATCTTGGAAGCGGAGAAGACCGTCTAGGAGCTAGTCCGCGGCTTCGGGTTGCCATCGCAGGTCGGGTTGGCGGGCCGCTTTGGCTTCGTCCAGCCGGGCCACCGGAGTGGTGTGAGGCGCGTTGTTTACCAGCTCGGTGTTCTCTGTGACCTCACGGTCGATGTCGATCAGGGCCTGGATGAACAAGTCGATGGTCTCTTTGGTCTCCGACTCCGTTGGTTCGATCATTAACGCTTCATGGACGATGAGCGGGAAGTACATGGTCGGTGCGTGGAAACCGTAGTCCAACAGGCGTTTGGCGATTTCCAGACCGCTAGCGCCCCGCTCTTTCTGCAGGTCGGCCGAGAAGACAGCTTCGTGCATGCAGGTGCGGTCGTAGGGCAGGTGGTAGACGCCCCGCAAGGCGTTCATCATGTAGTTGGCATTCAGCACCGCGTTTCCGCTGATGGACTTGATGCCTGCACCGCCCAAGGTGCGGATGTAGGTGTAGGCCCGGACCAACACACCGAAGTTTCCGTGGAAACTGCTTAGTTTGCCGATGCTCTTTTCCGGCGTGAATAACTCATATGAGCCGCCGTTTGTGGTGACGATGGGGGCTGCCAGGTAGGGGGCCAACTGGCTTGTTGCGCACACCGGCCCGGCCCCGGGCCCGCCGCCGCCGTGGGGCGTGCTGAAGGTCTTGTGTAGGTTCAGATGGGCCACGTCAAAGCCCAAGTCTCCCAGCTTCACCCGGCCAAGAAGGGCGTTCATGTTTGCGCCGTCGCCGTAGACCAGGCCGCCGGCCTCATGTACGATGCGGCAGACCTCGACGATGTTGGTGTCAAAGAGACCGAGGGTGCTCGGCAGAGTGATCATCACTCCGGCCAGATCGGGTCCGGCGACCTCATGCAGCGCCTCCAGGTCCACATTGCCGTCCTTATCCGAAGCCAACTCCACGACCTCGAAGCCGGCCATGGCCGCCGATGCTGGGTTGGTGCCGTGGGCGCTGTCGGGGATGGCCACCTTAGTGCGGCCGGTGTCGCCGTTGGCCAGGTGGTGGGCGCGAATCATTAGCATGCCGCCCAATTCCCCGTGGGCCCCGGCCAGCGTAGCCAGGCTTACGGCGGGCAGTCCGGTGATCTCACCCAAGAACCCCTGGAGTTTATGCAGCAATTCCAACGCGCCCTGGGACTGACCAATAGGCTGCATGGGGTGGATGCCCGCAAACCCAGGCTGGAACGCGATCTCATCGTTGATCTTGGGGTTGTACTTCATGGTGCAACTGCCCAAGGGATAGAAATGGGTGTCGATGGAAAAATTCAACTGGCTGAGGCCGGTGAAGTATTGGACCACCTCAGGCTCCGATACTTCAGGCAGCGCCAATTCATTCCGCAAAAGAGCGTCATCGGGCGGGGGTTGGGCTGGTACATCCAGATCCGGCATCACTACGCCAACCCGTCCGGGGACGCTTCGTTCCAACAGCAGTTTTTCGGTCTTTCGGTTGCCGCCTTGCTGCATTATTTGAACTCCGAAAGGGCCGCCACCAATGAGTCGATGTCCTTTCTGGAGCTCATCTCGGTGACGCACAGTAACATGCCGTTTGGAATCTGCCGGCCAAGATCTAGGCCGCCCAGGATGTTGCGATCCATCAGCTTTTTGTTGATCTCTGCGGGAGGCGCCGGGCACTGGACCACGAACTCTTGAAAGAAGGGAGCATCTATCGGCATCGAGAACCCTGGTAGTTTGCCGATCTCGGCCGCGGCGTAATGGGCCTTGTGGTAGCACAACTCGGCCACCTGGCGCAGTCCCTGTTTGCCCATCGCTGCCAGATAAACGGTGGCTGCCAGGGCGTAAAGCGCCTCGTTGGTGCAGATGTTGGATGTTGCCCGCTCCCGGCGGATGTGCTGCTCCCGGGTCTGGAGGGTTAGCACATAGCCGGTCTTGCCGTTCTTATCCACTGTGCGGCCCGACAGACGGCTGGGCATCTGGCGGATGTATTCCTGTTTGGTGGCGAACAGGCCAACGTAGGGGCCGCCGTAACTGGAAGGGATACCCAGGGGCTGTCCGTCGCCGGTGACGATGTCGGCACCGTAATGGCCGGGAGTCTGGAACATGCCCATCGCTGTGGGGTCGGTAGAGACCACTGCCAGCGCCCCTTGGGCGTGGGCGGAGTCCACCAGTTTTTGCAGGTCTTCGATGTACCCGAAGTAATTGGGGTACTGCAACACGATGCAAGCCGTCTCGGCGTCCAAGTTCGGACTGGACGGGTTTACGGTCTCAACCGCGATGTCTTGTGACTGGCAATAGGTGCGGATCACATCGGTATAGGCCGGGGAGATACTGTCGGCCAGCGCTACTTTCTCCCGCTTGGTTACACGGCAGGCCATTAGGGCAGCTTCTGCTAGGCTGGTGGCGCCGTCATACATCCCGGCGTTGGCAACCTCCATGCCGTAGAGGTTGCAAATCAAGGTCTGGAATTCGTAGATCACCTGGAGAGTTCCCTGACTGGCTTCAGCCTGGTAGGGTGTGTAGGCGGTGAGGAACTCGCCTCGAGTTATCAACGGTTTTATGATGGCCGGGATGAAGTGGTCGTATGAACCGGCGCCGAGGAAAGAAGGTCCGCTGCCTAGAGGACGGTTCTTGGCAGCCATCCCGCCCAACTCCCGCTGGATTTCCAATTCCGATAAGGGCGCAGGCAGGTTTAACGTTGGATTGCGGAACTCGTCGGGGATATCGGCAAACAACTGGTCGATGGAGTCGATGCCGAGGGCGGCCAGCATCTCTGCTTGCTCATCGGTGGTGTTGGGGATGTAATGGGACTGGAAGTGTCCGCCGTTTGTTCCAGGCGTGTTCGGGCGAGTGGCAGTCATCAGATCCCGGCGGTGAAGGAGTCGTAGTCTGCGGCCGACATCAACCCGTCGATCGCTGTTATTTCCGTGACCGTGGCTTTTATGAGCCAGCCTTCGCCAAATGGGTCTGAGTTGACCAGTTCAGGGTGGTCCAGGAGCTTCTCGTTGATCTCGGTTACTACGCCGTCGACAGGTGAGAACAGGTCTGAAACGGCTTTCACCGATTCGACCTCGCCCATCTTAACGAGATGCGTCACTGGATCGCCGACCTTGGGCAGTTCGAAGAAGACGATGTCTCCCAGTTGGTCTTGGGCGTAGTCGGTGATTCCGGCCACGACACTGCTGGGAGCCGCGCTGTCGGCCATGACCCATTCGTGTTCATTTGTGTATCTGCGGTCGTCAGGGCTCAATTTGGCTAGGGCCTCCTGGGGCGGGTGTAAAAGGGCAACTCTGTGACCGTAACCGGGACGGTGCGGCCCCGAATGTCCAGATCCAACGCCGTTCCGGACTCGACATAACGACCCAAAACGTAGCCCATGCCAATGCTGGTGTCAAGGGTTGGTGAGTAGCTTCCGCTGGTCACAGCGCCAACAGCTTCGCCACCGTGCGACAGAGTGTAACCGGCACGCGGAGCGCTGCGTCCCGGCAGGGTGAACCCCACCAGTTTCCGTTGCACACCGCTCTCTTGGTGGCTTTTCAGGACATCGGAGCCCACAAATTTTTTGTCGGTCCGCACGAACCGGTCCAAGCCGGCCTCGATGGGCGTGGTTTGTTCGTCGATTTCGTGGCCGTGTAAGGGCAATCCAGCTTCCAACCGCAGTACGTCTCGGGCGCCCAAACCGCAGGGGGAGGCGCCGGAAGCGGTGAGGATGGACCAGATTTTCACCACGTCGTCGCCTTGGACGAGCATCTCGAACCCGTCTTCCCCGGTGTAGCCGGTCCGGCCCACGAATATGGGAGTGCCCTGGATGATGCTTTCAGCCCAGGAGAAGGGCCGCATCTCCGATAGCGGTGTATCGGCCAGCTCGTCGATCATGCCTATCGTTCCGGGCCCCTGGAATGCGATCAGGCCGGTTGTGGTTGTGACATCGTCCATGGCGCAGCCGGGGGAGAACTTTTCGTCTATCCAGCGCTGGAACCAGGCGACCACGGCTAGGCGGTTCCCGGCGTTGGGGATTAGCAAGTAATGGTCTTCGGCAAGGCGGTAGAAGATGGTGTCGTCGATCACCCCGCCCTTCTCGTTGCAGATCAAGCAATAGCGGGCGCGCCCAACACGGAGGGACGAGACTGAGCCGGTGAGCACCCAGTCAAGGAATTCGGTAGCTTTGGGGCCGGAAAGGTAGAGCCGGCCCATGTGGGAGACGTCGAACACCCCCATGGCGGTTCGTACGGCTTTCACCTCGGTTAGGATGCCCGCGGGGTACTGCACCGGCATGTCCCAACCGCCAAATTCCACCATGCGTCCGCCGAGGGAAATATGGGTGTCGTAAAGGCCGGTGCGGAGGTTATCTGAAGTCACGTCGAAAGACGCTCCCAGGCAAAAAATTCAGGTGTGCGCAGGCGCGGAAAGCATCATAACCGTTGCCTGGTGTTGAGGCAAGGGGAAGGGCAGGCCGGTCTAGGTGGTGATTCGATATAACCGCAGCAGCCGAGGCCAAACACCATCATGAACAACCACATAATCAGAGTTCCATCAAAGATCGATGCGAACACAGCAACCGCCAAGAGCGGCCAAGATTTTGCGGTCCTCATGCTTAATCTCGACCACTACACCGCTGGCGCTGGTTTTCCAGATAGCAGTAAGTACAAGACCTATATGGCCGAGTTGGCGGCAAGGTGCTGTGGTGCGCCCCCGTATCGGGCCAACCGGTCGGCTGCGAACATGATGAAGTCGATGAGTCCTGGCCGTCTGGTACCCAAGCTACGCCTCGTTCTAGGCCTTAGGACGGAACCGGGGTCTGCCGAGATGTACCAACTACAGGAGCTATGAGTCGCCAACGCTGTGATTTATCGCTGTCCTGGCGATCGGTTCCCGTTGCAACGTTAGGAGACATCTTTACAGATGGCCTGTGCTACAATCGCCGCCAACCAGACACGCGCACGGAGTTTTCAATTGATCGGCAGACTCGAAGACAAGGTTGCCATCGTCACCGGCGGGGCCTCGGGTATCGGCCGGGCCATCTGCCAGCGGTTTGGACGTGAAGGGGCCAAGGTGGTGGTCGCCGACCGGAACATCGCCGGGGCCGAAGAGACACTGTCTCTCATGGGAGCCTCTCCAGATACCGCTAGTATGGTGGACGTGAATATCTCTGACTCCTTTCAGGTGGAGAGGATGGTTGACGCGGCGGTGACCCAATTCGGCCGGTTAGACATCCTGATCAACGGCGCCGCCATCTTGATCCGCACCCCGCCCCTCGTCGAGGTCGACGAAGTCCTCTGGGATCTGACCATGGAGACCAACGTCAAAGGCGTTTTTCTCTGCTGCAAGTACGCCATCCCGGCTATGACCGCCAACGGCGGCGGGTCTATCGTGAATATCTCTTCGATGTCGGGTGTGCGCGGCGTCGGTTATTCAGTGCCCTATGCCGTGGCCAAGGCAGGAGTGATCCACCTAACTACGGTTGCCGCCAGCCAGTACACCGCACAAGGAGTGCGCATCAACTGCATCGCTCCCGGCGGTGTGGATACCCCTCAGATGCGGGGTAGCACAGCCAGCGCGGAGGCATTTGCGGGCCGGAACGAAGGCCACCCCATGGGCCGAGTGGGGACTGCCGACGAGATCGCGAACCTGGTCTTGTGGCTGGCGTCGGACGAAGCGTCCTACGTGAGCGGGAGCACCTACATCATCGACGGTGGGGCTTGGGCCGGAGCCCAATAGCCATGGATAAGCTTATCGACATAGCCAACCGCGCCATTGCCGACTACGGTTTTCGCCAGGCGGTGCTCTACGGAGCGGCCGACATTGCTCGCAAATGGGAGTTGACCGAAGAAGAGACAGCTTTGCTATCGGGAGCGGTGTTGTCCGAACTAACCGCCCTGCCCATCCCCGTGCAGCCGGCTGACATCCCAGCCGAGCAGGCGCGGGTCTCAGCGGTTATCCGGGGGCTATTCTCTATTTAGGCGCCTAAGGCGCCTCCGAAGATTCCTCCGAAAAACAACCGGGCTCCCCAGCCAAAACGTGATCATTGAGACCTCACACCCCATACAATCTAGTTCAAATCACGGCGGCAACGCCGAAGCGTTAGGGCCTGGCGCCTTACGGACTCGAGGTAGGCTCCAACTGCTGCGGGTCGTAACCCACCAACTCAACGAACCCTCTACCTCCCACGCTACGGCCCTGACGAGTACCAGCCACCCGAACCTCTCCTTCCCAATAGACGGCCGGTGTGTAGGAGCTGCCGGCAAATTCCGAGTCCAATAGCACCGGTGTCAGCTCCAGATTGAGGGCTTGGGAGGGGACGGTCAGCGTCCACCCACTTGGGTATTCGATACCGGTGGCGGGGCTGGTCCAAGTTTCGATAGGGCTGATAAAGATGCCATTCTGTTCCAGTGTCACCACCGACCCATCGGGCGATACCAGAGTCCCATATCCGGCAAATGGGGCTCTGTCGGTTGGATCCCAGACCAGCACTGCCATCAAGTCGCTGCCGTCGTCCAATTGGAGGCTGGTCCAATCCCAACCCACCCGTTGGCCAACAACGTCTCCCCATTGGTGGTCCATCCAGGCGGCGCCGGATACGGGTCGCTGCTCCTTATTTACGGTGATAATCCCTTTAACGTCCAGGCGTGGACGGGTGTAGTAGAACGTGTCGCCCGCTGGGCCTAAATGTACCAGTCCGGACCCCTGGTGCAGCACGGGCGGCTTGGTGGAAACCGCCGTTAACTTCAAGGAATAGTCACCCAGCTCAAAATCAAGGCTGTAGATTTCTCCGTCACCCTGCATAACCCATCCGTTCACTACGGCATCAACGCTAGCCGCATCAGGGTCTAGGGAGCCTAGAAGAATCTGTTCGCCGGTCAGATGCCGGCCTGCCTTGTGGTCGCCAAGGCTGGCTTGCAGTAGGTGGGGGACGGCGGCGCCGACGGCCTCACCCTGGAAAGTTACGTAGTGGTAGCTGTATTCCTGGTCGCGATCATCCGTGAGCAGTCCATTGAAGTACCACCACTCGATGACTGAGTCATGTGGGCCTTCATCTGCGGGCAGAGTTACCAGAGGTGTTGGCGCAATGTCAGTTATGGGCGTGGGCGTGCCTCCGCAGGCAGCGGCCAGAAGAATCACCGAAAGAAGTACAGCAACCCTAAATCTCAATTACGAAAGCTCATATCTGATATATTAAGCCAATCCCGTGCCTGAGGATATACGGAGTAGAACCATGGCCAGACTTAGTCAGGAAGAACGAGAAGATTTTTTGGGGGAGCCGCGGATCGCACATCTGGTTACTTTGCGCCCGGAGGGAACGCCCCACGCTGCGCCGGTCTGGTTCCTTTGGGATGGCGGCAAGGCCTGGGTCATGGCCGACGGCGGTGCGATAAAAGTGCGGAACATCAAGCAGAACCCAGCAGTAGCCCTCTCCATCGCCACGCCGGAACGGCCTTTATCCTATGTGGTGCTCGAAGGGCAGGCGAAGGTGACGTCGAAGAACTTGGACCAGGTCGTTGAGCGGATGTGTGTGCTATACGATGGCCCAGACCGGGGCGCCGAGTTTGCCAAAGAACTGATCGGCGAGGACCGGATGGTTCTGCTGGAGATCACTATCGACCGGGTTATGTCCTGGAAGGACGATAGCGACTAGGGCGTTATGCCTGGGGCGACAGTACCCTCGCGACCCAGGGCACTAGGTCTCCAAGTTCTTCGCCACTTATCTCGTGTCCCATATTGTAGGTGTGAAACTCGGGGGTATAGCCGTTGCTTTCTAGGAACGACTTGGCGGACTGTGCTGTGTCTTCGGAGACCATTTGGTCGAATAACCCGTGGGCGATGAAGATGGGTTGGGTCCGCTCAGCGGGCAGCCGGGCCGCTAAGTCGCCTTCGTCTGGAAGGGTGGCGCTCAACGCTGCGAGGCCGGCGAACTTGTCCGCGCGTCCTAACCCGCAGCGGTAGGTCATCCCTCCGCCTTGGGAGAACCCCATCAAGATGGCATTTCCCGGCGAGACGTTGAACTGCTGGAAAACAGTGTCGAAGAAATCGCCAAGCAGTTTCTCGGAGTTGGCTGTTTCTTCGGCCGTGCCACCTCCGCGGGGTGTCAACCAACCGAACCCGGTCTGGCCGGGGCCAAGCTGAAAGGGTATGGGGGCGTTGGGGCAGGCATAAACGTAGCCGTCGGCGCTGATGGCTGGAGCCAGGCCTGCCAGGTCTTGCATGTTGGCGCCGAACCCATGGAGCATGATCACCAGAGGGTAGGATGAGTCAGGGGTGTAGTCGTCGGGCACCACCGTTACGTACTGTAGTCCAGGTCCTTCGTTTATCTCCGTCCGCATGCTCAATTCCCTCCCTGGTTCGTTGCGGGTATCATCCTAACACCTGCCGAGCTGAGGTACAATTTGCGTCGGAGGGTCCGTTAGCAAATGGCCTCCCTCATCTACCTTAAACGGCCACAAATAATGGAGATTCGATTCATGGCATTGGTTTTTCATCTGACCTACAAACACGCCTGGGAAGCTGCTCGGTCGGCTGGCGAATACGCAGCGCCGAGTCTGGCTGAGGAGGGTTTCATCCACTGTTCAAAGGACGTTCCCCAGCTCCTGAAGGTCGCGGCCCGCCTTTACCCCGGCGAGACAGGGTTGATGGTGCTGGATGTGGATCTGGAGGAGCTAAAATCGCCTCTCAAGAACGAACCGAGCCGGTCGGGGGAGATCTATCCGCATATCTACGGGATGCTGAACGCCGATGCGGTGGTCCGGGAAAGAGCCTTGGAAGTGGGCGCCGACGGCCTGCATTTCTTGGTCGATTGATGGTCTTAGATTACTCGTCTGATGAGATCGCCGTGGTCCGGAGGGCCATTGCCCCGCCTCCGCCCAAACCACCGGAAGGGGTGATCGACGCCATGCGTCCGGCGGAGGGGATGCCCGTTCCCGATCACATGCCGCCATTCTGGAAGTTGTCCGACCTGGAAATGCCGCTGTTCATGCGGCTCACTGGCGACCCGGTGGTCAAGGCGCTCTCCCGGTACGCGTTCTTCCCTGAGGTGTTCAAACGGCTCCAGTCAGGTCAGGACATCCCCAATCTAAATTTCTCCGGACGGGCCAGGGGAATGGTGGCCATACTTGAGTTTCCCGACCGTTCCATAGTGATAAAGCCTCTGCAGAGCTCGCGAGAGGACCAGATCGCCAAGATCGCTGGGGAAGCAGGTGTCGGTCCTGTGCAATTAGAGTCTCTGCCGGGTTACCTGACCGAGGAGTTCGTCTTGGGCACTTTTTTTACGGAGTTGCCTACAGATCGGTTAACTGAAGATTTTCTATCGGGTGTCGGATTTTCACTAGGAGATTTGATACGCCGCTTGCACCAGGCCGATATCTACTATAACGATGTGACCCTATCCGACCCCAGAGGCCGGTCCCATTTTCTGGTGGACGAACATGGATCTTGTCGCCTCATCGATTTTGGTATTTCAGTGCTGTTGGACCGCCATCCGGCCGTTAGCCGAGAAGATGTCCATAACTTCGTACGCACACTGCCTATGTACCGCCTCTTTAGGGGTATCGCGGAGGATGAAGCGCAGGTTGATCGGTTCCTGGAGGAGTACGCCGGGAAATTGGCCGCGTCATCCAAGTCAGAGATCACCTCACGCGATCTCGAATTTATCCAACAGGGCCTGAAGATGGCAGGTCGGCGCATGGGTGACCGGATCATCCAGCCGGTTCAAGAGGGTTTTATGCGAGGGTACCGTGGGTAGGTAGCGGACTAGCTCTAGTGACAAAAAGGCCTCCCTAGTTTTTCAGGGAGGCCTTTTTCTATCCGCTAAGAAAGAGGATTAGTTGACTATGAAGTTCCCGAACATGGTGAAATTGTGCCCTGGGAACGTGCAGACAAACTGGTAGGTCCCAGAGGCCGGCGCGGTGAAGGTCACCTCTCCGGAGGCCCCAGGGTCCAGTAATATGGTGTTGGCGATCACACGGGCGTCGCCGGGCTGTACCCAGTTGTTGGCTGGGCCGGAGGCGGTGCCGTCTGCTGCCACGGCGTCTTTCGTCCCTTCCTGGACGATCACCAGATTGTGCTGGTTATTAGCAGACGGGTTATTGAAGGTGATGGTCACTTCTGAGCCCGAATCGGCGGTGATGCTATCGGTGTCGAAGGTGAGTGTCTCGCCAACCGCGCCGATGGAAATGGCAAGCGGCCCGGTAGCTGCAGGTGTCTCGGTCTTGCTAGTGGCCGGAGTAGCCGTTTTTGCTGCTTCGTGTTCTTCGTGTTCCGTATAGGGTATGGCTCGATCTTTGGCGTAGGTCCTTTGGCCGCCACCAAACCCTACGAAAAGTCCAATCAGTGCGATCCCAACGAGGAAAGCCAGTACCAACCCAGCTATGAACACGGTCCCAAAGAGTCGGTGGTCAAACTTCAGATGCATGTAATACATGATGACAATGGCGAATTTGACCGCTGATAAACCAACCAACAAGGGAATCTTGGAGGGTCCTAAATAGTCAACAATTACGGCCCGGTCCCAGATGAGCAGGAATTCGACGATGGTGATCGCGAACAGGATTATCGCAATCAGCACATATTGTTTGAACGAAGGATGGTTAGTCGTATGTTCGATTTCGTGGGCCATAGTTATTTCAGGAATCTCTTGATGGGGTTAGACACGGGTTGGGCATTATCCACCCGGCATAGCGGCCGGTCCGGCATCGAACCCGGCAATCAAATAAAGCAACGTGAAGATTACGATCCAGACGATATCGACGAAATGCCAGTACAGTCCTAGCAACTCGATATCGAGCGCGGAATTGGGACCTACCCGTCCTTTGTTGGCCAATATGGCCATGGCTACGAGCCAGATGATACCCAGGGTGACGTGGGCGCCGTGGAACCCGGTGAGCGTGAAGAAAGTGGCCCCAAACAGGTTGCCGCCCAAAGTCAGACCTTCGTTCTTGAACGTATTGAATTCGACTACTTGGAACCCGATGAAGATGGCCCCCAAGACGGCGGTAGCCACTAACCAACCTACTATCCCCCGCTTATTATCGGCGTGGGTCGCCGCCAGCGCCTGCACCATTGCAAAGCTGCTCATCAGCAATACGAATGTGCTGATAGTGGTAACCGGAACGTCGATTATGTCGATCGGGTAAGGGCCGGTCAAGCTCTGGCCGCGGTAGACCATGTAGGTGGCGATCAGGGCGCCGAAGAAAAGGCAGTCCGACCCCAAAAACACCCACATGAGCAATTTCCGGTGGTTTAGACCGGTTGTTGTATATTCAGGTTCTACTGCGTGGGCCACGTTCTCAGTCTCCTAGTGGTGGTCGCTGGGCGCGGTTGCGGGCTCATTGCCCCAACCGATCACGCCCATCATGGTTATGGCTCCGCCCACAAAGCTGATGGCGTAGTGGGAGAGCAGTCCGCCGCCGATTAAAGCAACGCCGACTGCTGTGAAGATCGGCCAGTAAGACGGGCTGGGCATGTGGATGGAATCCGGGTCAACCAAAGCTTCCGGCTCGGTCAGCGGCGTTCCAGCGTCCCTAGCCTTTTGCTTGTCTATCCAATATTGATCTAGCCCTTCGACTTGAGGGATTACAGCGAAGTTGTACGCCGGCGGCGGAGAGGCGATGCTCCACTCCAACCCTGGGGCGTCCCAAGGATCGTGACTCACTCGCCGCGCATTGCGGGTCTGCCAAATGTTGACGAAGAAGACCACGAAGGATAGGAACAAGACTATGTAGCCAAGGCTTGCCAGCTGGTTCATGTTTTCCCAGCCAAACTCTGCAGAGTAGGTGTAGATGCGACGCGGCATGCCGTTCAGGCCAAGGAAGTGCATCGGGAAGAACGTTAGGTTCATTCCGATGAACATCAACCAGAAATTCAGCTTACCAAGCGTTTCGCTCAGCATCCGGCCCGTGAGCTTGGGATACCAGTAGTAGATGCCGGCGAATGCTCCAAATATCGAGCCGCCGAATAGCACGTAATGGAGGTGGGCGACTATGTAATAGGTGTCTTGTTGTTGGAAATCGGACGGAGAAACGGCGTGAGAAACACCGCTTAGGCCGCCGACGATGAATAGTGCCACGAATCCGAGGGCGAACAGCATTGGGCTAGTGAACTCAACGGCGCCCTTCCACATTGTTCCGATCCAGTTAAAAATCTTTATGCCGGTGGGCACCCCGATCAACATAGTGGTGATGGTGAACACTGAGTTCGCGACTGGACCCAACCCCACTGTAAACATGTGGTGGCTCCAGACGGCCCAGCCCATGATGCCTATGACGATTCCGGAGAAGATGATGAAAGGATAGCCAAACAGGGGCTTTCCGGAGAAAGTTGGCAGAACCTCTGAGACTATGCCCATGGCAGGGAGGATCAGGATGTAGACCTCAGGGTGGCCGAAGACCCAGAACAGATGCTGCCATAGGATTGGATCGCCGCCTTCGGCTGGGATGAAAAAATGGGTGCCGAAGTTGCGGTCCATGGTCAATTCAATCAAGCCCACGGTTATCACGGGGAAGGCCAGGACCAACAGGAGAGAGGTGATGAGGGTCATCCAAACGAACACCGGCATGCGCATCATAGACATGCCTGGGGCACGCATATTGATGATTGTCACCACAAAGTTCAGTGCTCCAGCCACAGAAGAAGAGCCCAACACCAGAAGGCTGATAGACCAGTAATCCAGGCCCCGGTTGACACTGAAGGGCTTTTCAGTGAGGTTGGCGTATGAGAACCAGCCTGCGTCCGGCACTTGGTCAACGAGGAAAGCCATGTGCATGAGAATCGCGCCGAACAGGAAGATCCAATAACTCAGGGCATTCAGCCTGGGAAAGGCGACGTCCCGGGCTCCAATGGCCAGAGGAATCACGAAATTGAAGAAACTAACGGATAGCGGCATGATGACCATGAAGATCATCACGGTGGCGTGCATCGTGAACATCTGGTTGAACCGGCCAGGTCCAATCAGGTCATTATCTGCTGAGGCCAACTGCATGCGGATAACGCCTGCTTCAACGCCTGCAATTATGAGGAAGACGATGGCAGTCGCGCCGTAAAGTACGGCGATGCGTTTGTGGTCAACCGTGGTTAACCAGCTCCACACTCCTGCGTAGCTGGTTGGCCGTGATATGACGCCTGTTATAGCTGCCATCGCTCGCTTTATCCGGACGCTCCACCGATCTACACGGTGGAAACGCCGCGGTCTCCGCTTCTATTGATTGATTCTACCGCAGGTCTAGCAGATACCCAATCAGGGCATCGATCTCTTCGTCTGTGAGGTCCGCGGAGCCATTCTGATATAGCACCGCCCTTTCTGACATGTAATTGCCGGGCTTCACGTCCTCCGGGTTCTGTAGCCATTGTCTCAAGGTCGTTTCATTCAGGTCGACGATGCCCGCTGCAAGTGTGTTGCGAGTTCTTAGGTCTGTCAGGTTCGGCGCAGGCACCGGCGTTATGTCCCCACCGGTCAGGAAACCGGTCAAACGGCTGGCTGAGAGGGCCGGATCGTCGGGGCCATCGATAGTATGGCACAGTGTGCAGTTGGCCGCGAATATTTGTGCGCCCTGCTTGGCTTTATCGGTATTAGTAGGCGGCGGCCCGTAGGCAGCAGCCCAAGAATCAAAGTCGGTTTGTTCCATCACCGTGACGCGGAAGCGCATCAATGCGTGGGCCAAGCCGCATAACTCGGCGCACGTCCCAAATAGAGTTACGGGCAAATCATCGTCAATCTTGTCTGAATCAGCCTGGAACCACATCTTATTTTCGTGGGTTGGCACCATGTCCAGCTTGCCCGCAAGTTTGGGCACCCAGAAACTGTGAATCACATCGTCAGAGAACAGCGACAATGTTATCGGCCGGTCGACGGGAATCTTCAGATCATTGGCTGTGATGATTTTTTTGCCATTTCCCGCGTCCGGGTATTCGAACTCGAACCACCATTGGTGGGCGGTGACATTAACGTGCATGGGTTCCGGCCCGTCACCGGGGGGTTTGTCAATCTCAAATAGAGCGAATACCGACCAGATGCCCAACGCCAAAACGAGGATGGTGGGGATGATCGTTAATACGACTTCTAATGTGGTGTTTCCATGGATCTGAGGCGGCCTGGGCTGTCCAGGGCGCTTGCGGTAGCGGATGACCGCGTAGAGCAGCACGCCCTCAACCAGGAAGAAGGTGGCAACCATAACCCACAACAAGACGTTAAAAAGGTCAAGCTGCTTCTGGGCTACCGGGCCAAACGCTTCCCATGTGGACTGACCTTCTTTGGAACAGCCGGTCGCAAACAAGAAAAGAGCCGCAATCAGACCGAAGAGGACCGTGCGGTTCTTCAGAATACTGCGGCGGCCGGAGGGCCGATTGGAGTTCGAAGTAGATTGCATGGGAAGGGACCCTTTTCGCCAGAGTGGCGGCGGTCCCATTTTATAACTCCACAGAGTTTTAATCAGCTTGGCAATCACCCTTTTTAGTTGCCGCTATTTGGGGTGAATTCGCCTCTAGAACCATCGGGTCTGTGCCAAATTTCACTAATCACTCGCGACATTATCACACGCCAAACTAGCCTGTCAACGCATTTGAGCGTGGGCCGTGCCCATTGCGGTAGGTACAGCATTGAGCCTAGAACCGGTAGACGCCGTCGGCCAGCATGACTGCAAATAATAAGGCCAGGTAAAGGAGGGAGTACAGATACAGATGTTTGGCGCGGCGGACGCTGTAGTCTCTTTTTAATTTCCATGCGAACGCTAAGAAGACGGCTCCCAAAGCCACGGCGGAGGCCAGGTATACCAGGCCGACGGCGTTTGAAGCGCCAAAGAGCAAAGTCAGTGCCACCAAAGCCATACTGTACATGAATATATTCTGTACGGTCCGCTCTTCTCCAACCACCACAGGTAGCATCGGGACGCCAGCCCGTTGGTAATCGTTCTGGATCATCAACGCCAGAGCCCAAAAATGGGGAGGAGTCCAGAAAAATACGATAGTGAACAGGTAAAGGGCCGGTAGGTCCAGGCTGCCGGTAACCGCGACCCAACCTACCATCGGCGGAATAGCGCCGGCGGCGCCTCCGATAACGATATTCTGCGGCGTATTTCGTTTGAGCCAGCCGGTGTAAACCAAGACGTAGAACAGGGTGGCCGAGAGGGTAAGAGACGCTGCCAACAGGTTCACCCAGTAGGTCAGAACGAAGAACGCCCCAACGTTCAAAGCGATGCCAAAGACCAAAGCGCTCATGGGGGCGATGCGGTGGGCCGCGACGGGCCGCTTTATCGTCCGGGACATTATCGCGTCGATGTCTTGGTCCAAGAAGTGGTTGATGGCATTGGCTCCGCCGGCTCCTAGCGTCCCTCCAAGGCAGACCATGCCGAGCGCCTGCAAGGGTGGGATGCCCTCCGCCGCCAGAAACATGCCTCCGATCGCAGTGATGACGAGCAAGACTATGATTGGCGGCTTGGTGAGTGTCACGTAATCGTTGACGACGCCAATGATGCCGCCTGGTCGATCGGTTTCCACCGTGCCTGCCTCCACTCCTTTAGCCATTGGATGCACCGGTCCAGCGGATTCCTGGGCTGGAGAAGGTCAATACGGCGAGGGCTGAAACGGCGATCCACACCGAGGTGGCCATTGCCAGATGCAAGGCCCGCATGTCTTGACTGAAGTCAGCCCAGACTACGCCAGCGCCGACCAAAACTTGGGCTACCAAGAGGGCTACGGCAGCCATGGAGAATATCCTGATCTCCAGCGGTTGGGCCCTGCCTCTGAAGCCCAGGTGCAGACTGTATAGCAGGAACAGGCCCACACCTGCGGCTACATAGCGGTGGAACATGTTGATGACTTGAAGGTGTTGGTTGGGGAATGGGTTTCCTTTCAGACATTGCGGCCACTCTGAACACGCGCCAAAAGCGTCGGTGATTGTCACGTATGAACCGGAAAGTAATAGCAAGAACACCGCCACACCCGAGATAACTATCAATCTAGGAAATCTCCGCGTCTGGTCGATGCCCCAATCGGGTATCTTGATCGCCAACGGCCCACGGTAGGCAACGACCGCCAATACCACTAGGACCGCGACCAAGGTTTCACCGACCGCCAGGTGGGCCATCACAGTTGCTCCGGGGAGTTCACTTAATACGGTAGCGCCGCCCAAACCAGCCTGGGCAAAGACCAACACAAAGGCCACAGTGGCCGGGACCAAGACCCAACGTTCTTGCCGGTATCTGACCCAAGCAGAGATGAACAAAAACACAATCAGCGGCCCTACGAGGAAAGACGCGGTGATGCGGTGGGAATATTCAATTATGGCTTTTGTTTCCAATGGCGGGAAGACGCCACCGTCGCAGCCCGGCCAGTCTGGGCAGCCAAGGCCGGATTCGGTGACCCGCACCACGCCACCCAGGATAACCAAGGCGAATGTGGCTAGGACGGTGAATGCCGAGATTCCCCTAAACCAGTTGTGAAATCCGCCCCGCCGGGCTATTTCCATGACGGTGGCCCAGCAGAAAGGATGGGCGAGATCGTTGTTCCATTCGCACCGACGGTAGAACGCCGTGGTCGGAGACTGCGTGTCATTGGGTTCCTGGTATGTATTCTGGGTTTATCCGGACCGGCTGGACCTGCGGCCGGGATTTCCACCTTGGATGCATCCATAAGGTACAGCGGTGGAATCGGGTGAGAGAGTCCTGCCAGAGCCTTCCGAACGTTATCATAGGGGCCATTTGATGTCAATAAATTTTGTGCCTGGCTACGCACACGGTACGGTCCGATTTTTGCCTGGAATGTGTTACCATTTCCTGCGCTATCATGGAGCTTGCTGTCCAAGTTGAAAATCTAGTTAAACGATTCGGTTCCTTCACCGCGGTCAACGGGGTGACATTTTCGGTTGAGCGGGGTGAGGTCTTTGGGATACTGGGCCCCAATGGGGCCGGGAAGACCACTACACTGGAGATCATAGAGAGTCTTCAGAAGCCAACGGAAGGCCGGGTCAGCGTTTTGGGGCTGGAAGTGCAGTCCAACGCAGCCAAGGTGAAGGCCCGCATCGGAGTCCAGCTCCAAGCCTCCGCCTATTATGGCTACCTTGATCTGACCGAGATCCTGAACCTGCTGGGAAGCTTCTACCCCAATAAGACCCCTCCAAAAGCCCTGCTCGATCAGGTTGGACTGGCGGATAAATCTGGCAGCCGCATCTCGGAGCTCTCCGGTGGGCAGGCGCAACGTTTTGCAGTGGCGGCCAGCCTGGTCAACAACCCGGAATTGGTAATCTTAGACGAGCCCACCACCGGTCTCGACCCGCAGGCACGCCGCAATCTCTGGTCCCTGATTCGTGAGGTCAACCAGCGCGGCGTCACCGTGGTGCTCACGACTCATTACATGGACGAAGCCGCGATTCTCTGCAATCGCCTGGCCATCATGGATCACGGAAAGATTCTGGCGTTAGATTCTCCCCGGAACCTGATCAACCAACTGGAAGCCAGCTATACCGTGAAGTTGACCATGGAAAAACCGATGACCACCACCCAACTGGAATCCTTGAACGGCGGCGTGGAAGTGGTCCAATCCCGAGAGCTGTCTCGAAAGCCAGGGGAGCAAGAAAAACAGGCTGAAGACGATGCTGTATCTGAGAACACCTACATGCTGCGGCTTGCCAATAGCCCATCTGCGCTACGGGGCATGCTGGATGAGATTGCCAAGGCCGGTCTGGGACTGGAAAACCTGCAGATCACCCCGGTTACTCTGGAAGATGTCTTTCTTGAACTCACCGGCACAGAGTTAAGGGACTAGTTTTGGTTGCGTTGGTCTTAGCCGACCTGAAGATGATGGCGCGCAACCGCCAAGCCATTTTCTGGGCTTTATTCTTTCCTCTGATGTTAGTGGTGGTTTTCGGCCTGTTCGATTTCAACGGCGTTGGCGCCGCCGATGTGGCGGTTATCGATAAGTCTGGCGGCCCCAGGGCCGAGATTTTCCTGGAACGGCTGGACGGGATCGAATTCTTGGAGTTGGAGTTTGACGAGGATGACCCCGTCAAGGCGAGGAAAAAGATAACTGACGGCGACCTGGGATATCTGATAGTGATTCCAGAGATGTTCGATGACCCGGCAGCCCAGGCCCAAGCAACTGGCCCTGCGGCGGTGGCGCTGGTCTATAGCACTCGTAATCCCGACCGCAACCAATTGGTTGACGGCGCGATTCGCAACTTGGTGTCCGACATCCACTCGGACGGCGGGCCTATCGTGCCGGCGCAACTGCTGACAGCCGACGTTATTCAGGCTTCTGAGGTCGACTACTTCGATAACGTGCTTATCGGGCTGTTGGGGCTGGGAATCATGACCAACTCCATTATCTCCATCGCCGTCCGCATCAGCACATTCCGGAACCTGTCTATCTTGAAACGGCTGCTGGTTACCCCTCTTCCTATCTGGAAATTCTTCGCCGCGGAGATCACAGCCCATGTCTTATTGGCCTTGGTGCAGGCTGGAATAATTCTGGCCCTGGGTGTATTTGTCTTCGATGGGCACGTTAACGGGAATCTGATTTGGGTTTTGGCCGTTACGGCTTTGGGCAGCGTTGTTTTCTTGAACATTGGGTTCATCTTGTCGGCTTGGGCCAAGTCTCCGGCGGCCGCCTCGGGAATGGGCAACGCCGTGGCCCTGCCCATGATGTTCCTGGCCGGCACTTTCTTCTCCACTGCGGCCCTGCCTTGGATCTTGCCCGAGTTGTCGTTGGCCCTACCTCTAACTCCCATGCTGGCGGCGCTGCGGGACATCGCCATCGACAGCGAACCCATCTGGGAAACTTGGCCATACTTAGCTGCTCTAGGCGGATGGGTGGTGGCAACGGCGCTGGTGGCCGTCAAGGTGTTCAAATTCGGATGATTCCCACCATAGGACCGCGCGGGACTAAAAGACTGGTATCGGCGTTGGCGGCAGGCATGGCCGTGTTGCTGATTGCGGCGGCCTGCGGCGGTGACAGCGAAAAAACGGTGACGGGATTGATCGTAGAGGCAGTCGAGCGTGATTTGGTGGAGATTGAGCTACTACGCGTGCGGGACGACGGCGGTAAAGTTTGGACGTTTTCCACGGAAGGACCTGTCGGCGTCAACGCTGCACACCTGAGGCAACACCAAGTTCTTGGTGAAAAAGTGGTGGTTACATATAGCGTATATCGCGGCGACCTCATCGCCACCGATGTTCGCGACCTTATGGCTCCCAGCGACTAAAGAATCTCCCGGAGATTGGATTCAATCTCAGACGCAGTGGTGAACTGCTCGAATTTGGCGCGCACCAATCCCTGGCTGTCGATGATGAACGTCCACGGTTCCGTGGGCAGTCCCCACTCCTCTACTGCTGGGACCAGATCGCCGGTAGGCCTTGCCTCCTTCACTAGATGAGGCTCTTCAAAGACCTCTACGTGGATGTAGTTCGCCCGGTCTCCCACGCTCTCTTTCACCTTGGTCAGCTCACCCACTTGCGGCCCGCAGGTTGCGCTAACACAGAATGCTGGGGTAGCAAACACGATAACCACGGGCTTGTCCTGTTGCAGCGCTTCATGGATAGACAACTCATAAAGGTCTAGGTCCGGGACGGGGGAGGTGGTGATGTGGGAAATGTCGTCGGTGAGAGCGGCCGTGTGGGTTACGCTGGCCGGGGCCGGTGAGCCGAGAGCTGGAGTGCTGGGTTCTTCTTTGAGCAAGAAACTGGTCTGGGCGAAGATGGGAGCGCCGATGCTGGATGTGAAACTAATGTCCAGTTCATAAGCCCCAGCAGTGTCCAGGTCTAGGTCCGCCACGAACACGCCGCCTACCGTGGTCGGCCAGTTTACGAATCTGGCGGTCAGCGATTGTTTCAACTCCCTGGCGTCTTCCCGTGGCACCAAGAAATAGACCTTCACATCCGAGGATGTACTTAATTCCGGCATTCCGTCGCGGTTGATTACGCCGAACATGATGCGGCTCACGCCCACCGCCATGTCTGTGGTTACGATGACGCCCGAGTACTCCGGGCCCCCGGCCTGTTGCTCGCTGGAGATGATTGTGTCGTCCGAACCCGAAGAGCAGGCGGCCGTAAGCAGCAGCAGTAAGGGAACTAAAAATAGGAGAGCCCTTGGGTTGACCATCTTTAGGATGAGTCCATGCCCGTTGGCCAGGTTAAGCATCTGGAAAATCCTTGTGGTTCGGGTGGGGATGGCTGGTGCGGGGCCGCGCCGGGGTCGTCAGTCTGACTCGGCTCGCGTTTTTTGATGCCTAGAACAGGGTATTGGATGGGGCCTGTAAAGGCCAGGAACAGTCGGGTCTCCAAGGTCCTGTGTGAGCAAATCAGATCTACAGTAGGTCGCTTAGATGCCGCCGGACGACCAACTTGACGACCGTAAGCAAACCGAGTGCTCCGAGGACGGCCCCGAACACTTCTGGCGTCTATTCTCTGCTGGCCATGCCGATGGCGATACCGCCGGCGGGCGGATGGTCGGTGTCCGTAATGGCCATCACCAGGAACAGAAATCCCACTGAGAGGACCATAATCAGAGCGTGGAATTGACTGTGGTCTACGGTGAAGGTCTCGATGGACCCGGCGAACAGGATGAAAGAAAACACTGAGCCCAACAATAGCGCCATGGTATGTCCGCCGACCATTGCCCGCAGCCGTGCCGTCGCTCCGTTGGGGTTGATGAAGATGCCGACCACGCTGGAACCCAACCCTGCTGCGATGGCTGCTGATGACAGGGATTCGACGAACAGCAAGATGATCGCCATGGCCACAAAGGCCAAAAACGCCTGCAAGAAGTACTGCTTGTATCTGTGGCGGAATTTGGAATCCAGTAAGTAGGGACTTACTTCCTCGTTCAAGAAGTCCCTCATTCCTAACCGGTCCCACAGCCTATTCTCGTGCGATGGACCGGGCTGCTGTACCGGATGCGGGTCGCCGTTGTTTTTTCGTCATCGGGCAATGGACAGTTTCTCAGCTGACCTAGGTCTCGTTCAAGCTGTGGGCGAAGTCGAGCCAGACCCTGGCGCATGGCACCGGCATGATGTGCTGGACGAAGCCGTAAACGCCGGGGAAGATCACTTTTCGGCCGTTGGGGAACAGGTCTGCCGCCCCCCGGAAATCTCCGAGGACTTCCTCCCGCAGATTGGCGGCCGCCAGCATCAGCATGGGCGTCTGCACGTCTTTCAGCATCGGGCCGATGTCTCCAGCGGCATTGCGTTGGAATCCGGAAACGACATGGGCCGGGGTAGCTTTCATCTGCTCGGCGTACCAGCGGATATAGGCCGGGTCAACTATCTGCGGGTCTAGCCGTCGTCCGATGGATTCCTCCACCCACACGTTGATACCTTCCTGGTCGATTAGGTCGGCGCTCTCTTTGTGGTGCGAGTCGAAATTAGTTGGGGAGGTGCACACCGTGAGCGAACGCAGCCGCTCCTGGTTGTTGATGGAAAAATTCATTGAGATGGAGCCGCCCACCGTTTCCCCGATCAGGTGGAACTTGTCCAGTTCCATCTTGTCGACAAACTCCTTCAGGTCGTTGGTGAAACTGTCCAGGGTCCAGGCATGGTCCGGCCCGGATACGTCGGATAACCCCATGCCCCGCATGTCGAACCGGATAACCCGGTAGTGCTGGGCGATGATTGGTACCCAGCCGAACCACATCTTGTGGCTCTTGGCCATGCCGTGGTGCATCAACACCGTTTCCGGCTCAGTCCAGGGGTTCGTGAAGTCATCGATGGTATAGAAAAGTTCTATGCCGTCATCTAGGCGTAATTTCATATTGAATTGATACTCCGGTTGATTCTTAAGCGCTGAAACCCTGTTCGGTGAAGACCGAACCCGCGACGTGGATAGCGGTCCGGGAGTTGATATAGCCACCGTAGAGGATCGGGTGAAAGAACAACTCTATGATCTCCTAAAGAGTGCCTCCTGACTTAATAATTAAATCGTTATTTCAAAGCCGCTTTAGGTGACGGCCATTACTTCTTCAGAGAATCGAGCCATTCGATCTTCGGTCTGTTTGGGGTCTCCGGTGCGGAAGTCGAAGATTAGGTGTGTCACTCC
>Ga0208747_1000086_pt1 | contig 24362 bp, 18 predicted proteins | sample Knorr_S7_td_AAIW_FD_185597 | JGI IMG/M metagenome (GOLD analysis project Ga0208747, IMG submission 185597) | Marine microbial communities from Southern Atlantic Ocean transect - Knorr_S7_td_AAIW_ad_750m_LV_A (SPAdes) (version 2) | ecosystem: Environmental > Aquatic > Marine > Oceanic | place...
GCTTCTTCGACGTCTTTCAGCGCCTCTTCGTGCCTACCGGTCAAAGCCAGGATCAAACTGCGGTTGAGATAGACGTCCAGGTACTTGGGATTTATCTCGATGGAGGTGTCGAAATCGACGAGCGCAGCTTCAGGCCGTGCCATGGCGACCAACAGAAGGCCGCGCTGGTAAAAGATGTTGGCGTTTTTGTCGTTCAGCTTAATGGCCCGGTTGAGGTAAAACATTGCCTTGGCCGGTTGTCCCCACCGGGCGTAGTTCATGCCCCAGGTGAAGTAGAAACCGCTGGATACTGACTTCATACCGCCGTAGAAGGCCGACAAGAAGCGGAGAATCATCCGGAGTGACCCCTAGGCCGACAAGTCCAGAGAGGCCGTATCCCGGATGGATCAGTCTCACCGCGTGTGTCCGGGGGCAGTCTGGAGTTGGCGCATCGAATCTGTAGACCGGATTATACTCTTAAGGGGACGGTGAGGTACCTGCGATGTTCAATTTCACCTTGGCTCGGTCTATGCCAAGGGCGACTACCTGGTCAATGGTCCACAGTACCAGGTATGTTTTAATGTAAGTGGGGTCAATCACAACCACGCGGTCCAAGTCGGCGATGGCCTCCTCGTACCTACCTTCGTCCATCAGCTCCGTTCCGCTGTTGAGGCGCTTCTCGGCGTCGCTGAGCCCTAAGCGAGCGGCAAGCCCAAGAACCGTTACGGCGGCGACCGGTAGGATCAACCGGCGGAACCCAAATCGAGAGGTATAAGGGGGATTCGAGACTGGAAGCGGTCCTGTGATTGTTAAATAACGATATCATCCTCGCTTTCAGATAGTAGACCTCCTTTTGAGTTCGGCCCTGTTGCGAACCGGGAAAGGCGCAAAGGCGAGATATCGATAGTCGAGGCCTGGCCATCAACCACCAATTCCGCCATCGTCACGCCGGCTGCCGGCGCCAATTTAAAACCGTGCCCGCTGAACCCAGCGCAGACGAAAAGCCCTTCGATACCGTTGATTTGGTCGATGATGGGATGTCGGTCCGGAGTCGAGGTATACAGCCCGGCGAAACCGTTTTTGTATTCGGTCTGTTCCATCATGGGGATTCGGTTGGCCAGCCGGATCCAGACCGACTCGATGGATTTTTGGGTGGGCCGGTGGCCATACACCAACGGGTCCTCAACCGGCTCGCCAGGTCCTCCGCCGCCGGCCAAGAGCAGGTCAGTTCCCTCAGGCCGGAAGTAAGTCTGATTGACCAGGTCGGTTGCTCCTGGGAGGCTTGAAATGCTGGCCGACGGCCTCGTGAAAGCTGCAACTTCATGACGGCTGACGGTCAAGGGCAGGCTAACTCCGCACTGCTCAAGTAGGCCGCTGCTCCATGCACCGGCTGCGACGATGACACGCTCGGCGCTGATGCGCCCTTGGCTGGAAAGGACCCCTGTGACCTTTCCTCCGGTAATCTCTAGCTCTGTCGCGGACGTTCTCAACGCCGTTTTTACGCCAAGATAGCGGGCCCGGGTAGCGTAAGCTAGAGTCGTTCCAGAGGCATCGGCATACCCCGACAACGGTTCGTGAACGATGGCGGCGCAGTCGTCAAGATCGAAGCCGAGAGTTAACGCTCCGGCTTCTTGTTGGTCGATGATTGTGGTCTCGATGCCGACCTCTTGCTGGAGAGCGACTCTGGCGCGAGTCTGGTCGTGGTCTTTTCTACCAGCAAACACCAGATGTCCGGTTTCAGTAAAGCCGCATCGGCTGCCCACGATTTCACTGAAGTCCCTGAAAACCTGGAGGCTATGCCAGGCCATCCCGGCCAGCACTTGGGTTGAATAATGGGTGTGGACCAAGGCCGTCGACCGTCCGGTAGCGCCGGCGCCCAGCACATCCTGTTCCAGAAGCAGGATTCCGGTGACTCCCCTGGAGGCCAGGTTGTAGGCGATGGAACAGCCCATCACCCCGCCGCCGATGATGACAGTGCTGGCTGTCGATATCATGATCGCTGTAGGAGAAGTTGCGTGGCGGCTACCTCTTGGATTTCGGAGGATTACTTGTGGCGAATGTTCAATTTCAGAGTGGTTATCAGTGTCTCCAGTTCCACCCCCAATCCTATCGCCCGTTCGGCGTCGGCCCGCGCTTCCTCAACGGTTCCGGCGAAGACCAAGACTAAAGCCCGGTTGGCGTAGGCCACGCCTGAAGTAGCATCGCCACTGATGGCTTGGGTGAAGTCTTCAATCGCCCGATCAGGCAGGGCCATGGCGTCAAGGGTGATGTTCCGTTCAACGTAGACGGCAACATCCTTGGAGTTTAATTCGAGAAGGTGATTGAAATCTACCACGGCCAGATCGTACTGACCGTCGTTCCGATACGCTAGTCCCCGATTCCGGTAAGCCTCGACGTCGTTGGGGACAAGTATGATGGCGTCGCAAAACCCGGATACGGCCAGTTTGTATCGCCCCAAGTGGTAACGGCTATAACCCCGACTGTAGTAGGCGTCAGCGTTGCTTGCGTCCAACCGAAGAGCTGCGGTGTAATCTTCGATAACCTTGCCAACCCCTAAAGTCGCCATACCCAATGGCCCGGTTGTGATAGCCATTTGAGAGGCCAGGTTCAATCCGGATGCCTTCGTCGTAATCGCCGATGGCTTTTTGGAACTGGTCAAGCTCTGCGTAAACGGCGCCACGGTTGTTATGGGCGTCGGCGGCCTTCGGGTCTAATCGGATGGATTCGTCAAATTCCTTGATTGCGTTCTCCCATGGTCCGGCGGTGGTATAGACGGTGCCTTTCACATAATGTTCCGCGGCTTTGTCTGAGTCGCCGCCGCCACATGCGGCCAACGCCAACAGGCCGATTAGGAATAGCGTGAATAGTCCAACTGATCGCTCAAAGAACATTTTGCAATCTCGATTTCTCCTGCCTATCAATTCAAAGAAACAGGGCGCTCTTTGCCCGCATTTATCGCAGGTATATAATGTTGCGCACAAATGCAGTCTGACGCAGAAGTAATGAACGAACGGAGGTAAAAGATGGGCGCAACTGAGACCATCGCCAAGTGGATCGTAGACACTAACTATGAAGACATCCCGCCCGACGCCATCCGAGTTGCCAACGAGTCTTGCTTCGACCTTTTGGGGGTCATCCTGGCAGGCTCCCAGCAACCAGTCGGAGAGATTATCCAGAAATACACCAGCAGCATGGGCGCCGCCCCCGAGTCCACAGTATTAGCCGGTGGCTTCCAGAGCACCCAGGCCAACGCCGCGTTGGCCAACGGCACTATGGGCCATGCGTTGGATTTTGATGACTTCGGTGGGTTTGGGCATCCGACAGTCGCCATATTCCCAGCCCTGCTGGCCATTGGCGAGCACACCGGCGCAACCGGACGCGACTTGCTAGAAGCTTATGTAGTGGGTTGCGAGATTGGCCTGGCCTTGGCCCACGAGACTAAATACAAGCAGATGGACAAGGGATTTCACAGCACCGCGGTCATTGGCCGACTGGCCTGCACCGCCGCTTGCGCCAAATTGCTGAAACTGGACGAACACCAAACGATCATGGCCCTGGGCATGGCCGGCTCTATGTCTTCCGGACTGATTCACAACTTTGGCACCATGACCAAACCCCTTCACGCCGGCTTGGTTGGCCGGGATGGTGTTACCGCCGTGCAGTTGGCCCAGATGGGGATGACCGCCGGGGACCAGGTCATCGAGCATCCCTTTGGGTTCGCCAACGTGGTGTTGGGCGAGGGTGTTTACGACCTTGACCGCATGGCCGATAACATGGGCAAGCCCTTTCGCACCCAGGACGCCCTTATGATCAAAAAATACCCCTGCTGTGGCGGCAACCACGCCATGCTGGATAGCTTGTTCAGCTTGATGAGGGACAACGATTTTACCTACGACGATGTGGCCGACGCTGAGATTGACCAGTCTTACTTCTCGGTGGTGATGCTCTATCAGGAGCCAGAAGACGAATTGAAGGGTAAGTTCAGTGCTAAGTACAACGTGGCTGCAGCCTTGGTTGACGGGGAAGTCAACATCGACACCTTCACCCAAGACAAGATCGACGACGAGATGATAAACGATACGATGGGCAAGGTACGCACCAGGGTGATGGCCAAGTCCGAAGAACTGCTCACGGAATCCGCCGACGGTCTCAAGGTCAAGATTACCTTGAAGGACGGGAGGGTCTTCGAGCACACTACTGCCCGGGAAGACACCTTGGGCAGCCAAAAAAACCCCTGGGGTTTCGACGCCATCAAGGACAAGTTCCAAGATAACGTCTCACGGGTGCTCTCGCCGGACGGAATCGCCGAGGCCATTGAGACCTGGGGAAACATACCCGAAATGACCGATATAGCCACAGCGATTCGGAGCACTCTGGTGGCTGAAAAATCTTAGTTAAACGCACCATTAATGAAGAATTAACCGGGTGGAGACAATGCTAAGTTGACCTTTCGATTTTAGCTGGATACAACCCTGCGACATTCGCATCGGATTATCACCAGAGGGCGTAGCCAGAATGTTTAAATTTTGGGGCGCTCAGCGTATGGAACTCTGAATAAGAAATTTTTGGAAATCTAGCGGAACTATCATAACGGAAGGACCAAACCCCGTAGAGGCATACTAGGCAGCACTAGCGCAACTTTGGCCGATCTTGGCGACGGGCTCAGCAACGCCCGACCCAGCAAGCATGGGTAACGTCGATCATCCATTCTCGTCTGAAGGTGCGGAAGCAAGGCTTATTTCGATCACTGACCATGTGCCCGCCACCATCAAAGAGATTGATCTTGCACCGGTCATAGAGACTCCCTCTGGTGCGAGGCCGGGCGGTCAATTCGTAATGGCGCCGATTACGGCCATGATTGTTCATAGCTGGGATATTGCGAAAGCCACCGGCACGAACACTACTCCGGATGTTGGATTGGCCGAGCTTGGTTACAACGTACTAGTTAATGTAGCTGAAGGAGGCCGCGCAAACGGAGCATTTGGACCCGAAGTAACGGTGCCAGCCTCTGCTAGCTTCCAGGATTGGATGTTGGGTCTTTCGGCACGCCAGCGGTAAGAATTTTGGCCTGCATCACAATACGAGAAGCCCCGTCCTTCTAAAGAAAGACGGGGCTTCTCGTATTGTGAGATTCCGTGTGCTGGCTACTGAACCGTTATGGAGTCACCCACCTTGATGCTGCCTCCATTTACCACTATAGCGAGCATGCCGCGTTTGCCGTCAATCTTGTCTTGGAGTCCGAGCGCCAGGGCCTCCATCTTGCCGCAGGCTTCGCAATCGCCAACGAGTTCCATGGTCACGTCATCACCTATGCGGAACACCTGACCGGCCTTGGTTTGGCTCAGGTCCAAACCTGTGACGGTGATGTTCTCTTTTACCTGACCGGGGGCAAGGCCAAAATCGTCCAGTGTCTCTTTGTCGATGAACAGAACCTGGCGTTTGTTACCCTCGAAGGCGCTGCGGTCTCCTTCCAGGCCCAGGCCGGAGATGGCGGTTGCTTCTTGGACCGGGTCTGAAGGAGTCCCTTTGACCCTGGCGATGTGCAAATTCGTGATTGTTCCTTGGGGCATGATAGGCGTCTCCTTGCATTATTAGCCGTCAGAACCAGATTCATCAGAATTCCGTGGCAAACTTATGGGTTTATTCTACAGCATCACCATGCCGTAATCCGGTTCCAAGCCGAAGTACATCCTTCCGAAAGTTTCATAGCGGCTTTCGGTATAAAAGCGGTGCTGTCTGGCTACCTGGATATCACGGAAACAACGCTCGATGGGATTGCCGCTGTAGATCGCCGAGGTGCCCGCCAGCGTGTGCATCCGTTCCACCACTCTGACGGCGCTTTCGGACGCATTGGTTGCTGCCAGCAGCAGATCAGCTCGTTGGTCGACGGTCACTTCCTGCCCGGACGAGACCCACTGCCAGACGTCGTCCAACGTGTTGTAGAGCAATGCCCGGGCGGCCCGGAGGGTGGCTACCGCCTGCCCGATCTGCGATTGGACAGAGGGATTCATCCAGAGAACGGAGTTGCCACCGGTGGCGGTCTTGGCTTTAGCAAGAGCAGTTGTTTCGTCAATGGCAACCCGTGCGATTCCCAGCATCACCGGTGTAAGGGCTGCAGTCACGATGCCGATGAAGGAGAACCGGTAGAGCGGGCCCTGGAATCTCGGTCCCAAAGTGATCTCCGGAGTGAATGGGAATGCTCTTTGGGTTGGCACGAACGCGTTGTCGACACGGATGTCGTCACTGCCGGTGGCCCGCATGCCCAAGACATCCCAGGTGTCCAGGATTTGGCAGTCTTCCCGGGATATATAGGCCCAGATGATTTTATTCGGCGTAGCCTCACCGTCGTTGACCGCGCAGACCGACGCGATCCACCTGGCGTGGTGGCAGTTGCTGGCGAACCGTCCATCGCCGGTGATCTGAAACCCTCCGTCAACGGGCACGGCCCGCATTGGCGGGGTGATGGAGGCGGCGAACAAAGCCCGCGGGTCTTGGCCCAGCAACTCTTCGGCGCCTTGCTCGGGTAGCCGTGAGCAGAAGAATGCCCATAAAAGAGGATTCGTAATCGTCCAAGCCGCCGCCGAATCGAACCGGACCGCCTCTTCGATGACCGTGGCATAAGACACCGGGTCTAGTTCCATGCCGCCTAAGGATTTGGGCGTCAGCATCGTGAGCAATTCCGAGCCGCTCAGGGCGTCGAAGGACTCTTGAGGAAGGTGACGCAACCGTTCGCCCTCGGCCAAATTGGCCTTCAGAATGGGACCGATACTGCGGATGCGTTCCAGCAGGTTGGGGTCGACGTCAGTCTTCATGGCCTAGGTTCCAACGTGCGTATGATATGCTTCGCGGAGTGTACTGATTGGGCTCTCTTCAATCAAGTGTCGAGCCTGGTCCGATGCCGTTTTACAGCGTATCTCGGGACAGAGCGAAAGAACGTATCTGCAGGTGAATGCCATGGCCTACGAATTTATTCAGACTGAAAACCGGGAAGGAGTCTACATCGTTACGATGCACGACCCGCCTACCAGGAACGCCTTGGGGCCGCAGATGGCCGACGAGTTGATGGAGTGCCTGGACATCTTTGAGGACGACCCCGAGGCCCGGGTGCTGCTGCTTACCGGGACCGAGCCATCATTCTGTTCCGGCGCCAACGTCCGGGGATTCAACCAGCGAATCCAGGACCGGGAGGCCGGTTCGGTTGACGTCGAAGTTGACCCACTGCCCTGGGGCATGATGGAGAGCCAGTACGCTTCCCGGGGTCAGAAGGTCGCCTTGGGCGGACAGGCCAGCCGTATTCCCCTCCGCATACATAAGCTCCAGAAGCCGTCTATCGCGGCGGTTAACGGACATGCCATCGGCGTGGGGATGGGTGTGGCTCTGGCCTGCGACATCCGGTATACGTCCGAGAAAGCGGTCTTCTCAGAAGCCTTTGCCCGGATGGGGTTGATACCCGGAGATGGAAGCTGCTGGCAATTGCCGCGGCTGATCGGTATGAGCAACACCCTGTTGCTCCAGTACACCGGCGACCGTATCGACGGGCCGGACGCCTACCGACTGGGTCTGGCCAGCAAGTTGCTGCCCGACGACGAACTTTTTGACGCTACTTTTGAGTTGGCCTCCCGGTTGGCCAAGGGGGCGACCCAGTCTCACGCGTTGACCAAGTATTTGGTTCACAAAAGCCTGTCCATGGACTTTGAAGAGGCCCTCGATCTAGCCCACGTGGCCCAAGAACAAGTGCGGAAGACTGAGGACCACAGAGAGGCCGTGCAGGCATTCTTGGAGAAGCGGCCGGCGAACTTGAAGGGGCGGTAGGCGCCGGGGCTATCTGTAGCCCCAACGCCTCGTTCATCGATTAGTCGCCGTTGTCGCCCAGATGTCACCCTGAGTGGAGCGAAGAGTCGGCCAAGATGAGGTTTGGAAGATTCTTTCCCGACGTGTCGGGAGCGCTCCTTGGAATCACTGTGTAAAGGGAGAGTGGGAGTATTAGTGACAGCGTACGCGAACCCGGCGCAAAATTCAGCCTGCGGACCTCTTGACTCTGGTCGTGGGCAGACATATAATCGAACCTCACACAGGAGGATGGCGTCTCGCTTAATGATGATTCTTACCTGAAAATAAGTTGAATCGATGGGAAACCTGAGCGACGGTTCGGGGGAAACCCCTGACCGTTGTTTCGTGTGTGAGGCACCTTAAAAAGAGAATAAGAAACTGCAATTAGTCCTGCGTAACAACGTAGAAATATGTCGCGTAGAAATACGTAACGTACAGATACGCTCGAAAGAAAGATACACGCCAAGGAAAGGTTTGAAGTTCCTTGCGTGGGTCAAGTTATTAAGGGCTTACGGTGGATGCCTTGGGACCAAGAGCCGATGAAGGGCGCGGCAAGGCTGCGTTAAGCCTCGATGAGCCGTCTAGCGGGCATAGTCGGGGATACCCGAATGGGGAAACCTTATCCGGTGTTGAGTCGGATAATCCTTCCTGTAAAGGGAGGAGGGCAAGTGGGGGAACTGAAACATCTAAGTACCCCGAGGAAAATAAATCAACCGAGATTCCCTTAGTAGTGGCGAACGAACGGGGATCAGCCTAAACCAGTATGACTTAGTGGCATAAGGGCCTATGTTGTATTGGGGTTGCAGGGATTGCCTAGGGCCCCCTTATGAGGCCCAAAGGAGTTACAAATCTTATTTCTAGTCGAAGGATCCTGGGAAGGACCGCCATAGAGGGTGACAGCCCCGTAGGCGAAAGGGATAAGACTCCTGGCGTATTACCTAAGTACCACGGGGCACGGGAAACCTTGTGGGAATCTGGGGGGACCACCCTCCAAGGCTAAATACTCTTGGTCACCGATAGCGTACCAGTACCGTGAGGGAAAGGTGAAAAGAACCCCTAGCGGGGAGTGAAATAGATCTGAAACCGTAAGCCTACAGAAGGTCGTAGTCCCGACTTTGTCGGGATGGCGGCGTGCCTATTGAAGAATGATCCTGGGACTTACTGTATGGAGCAAGGTTAAGGAACTGTAGTTCCGGAGCCGAAGCGAAAGCGAGTCTGAATAGGGCGCCAAGTTCCATGTAGTAGACTCGAAACCGGGTGAGCTACCCATGGCCAGGTTGAAGGTCCGGTAAAACGGACTGGAGGACCGAACTCGTGGCTAGTACAAAAGCTTGGGATGAGCTGTGGGTAGAGGTGAAATGCCAATCGAACTCGGAAATAGCTAGTTCTCCTCGAAATGCATTTAGGTGCAGCCTCGATCTATAGGTGGACGGAGGTAGGGCACTGAATGGGCTAGGGGGCGTGAGCTTACCAAACCCAATCAAACCACCAATGCCGTTTATCCGTTAATCGGGAGTGAGACCGGCACAGATAAGTGCGTCGGTCGAAAGGGAAACAGCCCAGACCACCGGCTAAGGCCCCCAAGAATTGACTAAGTGGGAAAGGAAGTTAGGTTCCCAAAACAACCAGGAGGTTGGCTTAGAAGCAGCCACCCTTTAAAGAGTGCGTAATAGCTCACTGGTCGAGGGATCTGGCGCCGAAAATGTAACGGGGCTTAAGTCAATCGCCGAAGCCGTGGATGTATAGGTACAAGGGTGAAATCTTTGCAACTAAAGGCGGACCCAATTGTGGAAGTCCCTCCCTTCGGGGAAGGATGGACGCTTGCGGTGAAACCGGCGGACGTGAAGCCGGACCTCTTGATTATTGCTTATGCGTGGTAGAGGAGCGTTCCTCGGGCGGTGAAGGTTAACCGTGAGGTTAGCTGGAGCGCGGGGAAGTGAGAATCCAGGAATGAGTAGCGTAAACTAGGGTTAAAATCCCTGGCGCCGAAAGCCCAAGGTTTCCTACGCAATGCTTGTCAGCGTAGGGTTAGTCGGTCCTAAGCCGTAGGCAAGAGCCGAAGGCGATGGACAGCAGGTTAATATTCCTGCACTGCCGTATTTTCGCTTAAAACCAAGGAGGGATGCAGGAGGGTAGGTAGAGCATGCCTATTGGACATGGTGTGTCCTCTTTCGTAGGCGAGTCGGGGCAGGTAAATCCACTCCGACGTTAAGCTGAGGATTGAGGGAATCGAAGCCTTCGGGCTTACGAAACTCTATTGAACCCATACTGACGAGAAAAGCTTCGTGGTTATGGGAATATGGCAACCGTACCGCAAACCGCCACTGGTGGGCTAGGATAAAAGTCCTAAGGCGTTCGAGCGAACCTTCGTTAAGGAACTAGACAAAAGAGCCCTGTAACTTCGGGAGAAAGGGCCCCCCGGAATGTGTAGCCACTTGCTGGTGAAGCAATTTGGGGGCGCAGAAAAGAAGGCCGGGCGACTGTTTAACAAAAACACAGGTCTGTGCTAAGGGGAAACCCCACGTATACAGGCTGACGCCTGCCCAGTGCCGGAAGGTTAAGGGGAAGAGTGAGAGCTTTGAACTGAAGCCCCGGTGAACGGCGGCCGTAACTCTAACGGTCTACCAAGCTCCAACAAGGATCAGAGGACTTGTCCTCAGGTCCAGCGTTGGCCGACTTAAGGCCGTTGTAAAATTTGGCTATATGCTGGAAACTCCGAGTATCCGGCGCTACCGGCTGGCTTAATCTGAGCCAGAAGGTAACAATGCGTCCGGTGCGGACAATCAGCAGGAAAGACCTTGGAGAAGAAACATTGGACCGTGTCCACGGACCGGTGCGGACCTCTTCGGAATCCTCAGAGACTATACGCCAAACCCCTGACGGAACCAGCGGGAAGATATAGTCCGATCTATATGGCGACATGTAGAGGCCGGCAGAAATGATCGGCCCCGCCGAGCATTACTTCGGTACTTCGGTACTAAAGGTGAAGCAAGGTGAGTAACAACATGCCTAAGGTAGCGAAGTCCCTTGTCGGGTAAGTTCCGACCCGCATGAATGGTTGAACGACTTGGCCATTGTCTCGACGAAGGCCTCGGTGAAATTACGGTGCCCGTGAAGACGCGGGCGACCTGCGGCAGGACAAAAAGACCCCGTGGAGCTTTACTGTAACCTGGTATTGGTCTGGGAACTGTCATGTGTAGGATAGGTGGGAGACTTTGAAGTTGCGACGCCAGTCGTGATGGAGTCGTCCTTGAAATACCACCCTTGGCTGTTTTTGGTTCTAACCTCAGCAAAACTGAGGGACAGTGCCTGGCGGGCAGTTTAACTGGGGCGGTTGCCTCCGAAAAGGTAACGGAGGCGTCCAAAGGTTCCCTCAGGACGGATGGAAATCGTCCATAGAACGCATTGGCATAAGGGAGCTTGACTGCAAGACCTACAAGTCGAGCAGGGACGAAAGTCGGGCAAAGTGATCCTACGGCACCGTGTGGAAGGGCCGTGGCTTATCGGATAAAAGCTACCCCGGGGATAACAGGCTTATCTCGCCCAAGAGTTCACATCGACGGCGAGGTTTGGCACCTCGATGTCGGCTCGTCCCATCCTGGGGCTGAAGGCGGTCCCAAGGGTCCGGCTGTTCGCCGGTTAAAGGGGTACGTGAGTTGGGTTCAGAACGTCGTGAGACAGTTCGGTCTCTATCCGCCGTGGGCGCAGGAGGCTTGAGGGAACCTCTTCCTAGTACGAGAGGACCGGAAGGGATAGACCTATGGTGTGCCAGTTGTTCCGCCAGGAGCAGCGCTGGGTAGCCATGTCTAGAATTGATAAGCGCTGAAGGCATCTAAGCGCGAAGCTGCCCCCAAGATGAGGCCTCCCTTCCCTATTAAGTTAGGGAGTAAGACTGCAGAGAGACTATCTGCTTGATAGGCCGGATGTGTAAGGATGGCAACATCTTCAGCATACCGGTACTAACCGGTCGAGAGGCTTGACCCACGCAATGAATTTCAAACCAAACAAAGCTGTCAGCTAACAGCCGTCAGCATTCATTGGAATGTATCTTTAAAAACAAGGCTATTACAGTTTCTATTTCTCTTAGCGCTACGCAAACGGCGCTCCGCCATCAGCCCTGCTGATAGCTGATTGCTGATAGCTCATCACGACGCGGGGTGGAGCAGTGGCAGCTCGTCGGGCTCATAACCCGAAGGTCGTTGGTTCGAGTCCAACCCCCGCTACCAGAATTTAGACATAAACAAAGCCTCCGGTATATTCCCGGAGGCTTTGTTTATGCGGGTTGCTAACTATTTGCTAACCCGCTTTTGAACTGACGATTCCTGTGGACTACATAGCAGACCCAGCTACATTTGATTCTTGATTGGACTTGGCCATGAGATAAACCGATTCGGCTGAAAGTTCATGGTGAGACAGGTTACGATAGTTTTGGGACTGTTTCTCGGGGTGGTGACTATGCAGGCGAGGAAAAGTAACGGGACGGCCAACAAGCATACTGCAATGGGCTTTCGAAGAGGCCGGGGTATTCACAACTAGGCCAAGCGTCTCCCGCTTGCAGAACGGGCAGATACCGTATACAAACCTGGTTGTGGAAGCCTAGCCATGGCGAGTTATCTGGTACTCCCAGTTACTGGGAGTTATTCGGCAAAATGTCGGTAAATGTGAGGTGTGTCATCCGTTAGCTGGTTAGTAGGGTTATGATCTTGCCCAGGTTGCAATATCGCCGCGCTTCGAAATAATTGCCCTCACGATCCTTCCTGCGCGCCCTAGGCTTTAATCTACATCCTGATCCAGCATAGCTTTGGCCAAGCGGGTTACAGTGCCTCGATCTAATGCGCCGGTCCACTTTTGAAAGATTCGCCCTTGCCCATCTATAAAGACCGTGGTGGGCATTGCCAACACTTTATATTTTTCGACTACATCCCCATCATCCGTGAAACCAGCTGGGTAGGTGATTCCCATAGAATCCAGAAGCTTACTGGCGTCTCGAGGAGGGCCAAGGCCGGTGAATTGTCCAATATCGATTCCTAGGAGAATGATCTGATCTTGGAACTCCTTGCTGAATTCTTGAAGCTCTGGCATCTCGGTCCAGCAAGGTGGGCACAGCCGCGCCCAGAAATTAAGCACGACAGGTGTTCCTCTTAGTTGCGATAATTGTTTAGTTTCAGGACCGAGGATATCTTCGCCCTGGTAAAGGTTGAAACTGAAGTTTGGGGCAAGCCCTTCCTCAGATGTGCTAGGAGGAGCCGTTGGTACTGGTGTAAAGGTTGGAATCGGAGTCTCAGTTGATATTTTAGTAAGTATCTGGCCTACGCGTGCTTCTATCGTTGCATCAATATTGGGCGTATGTGTAGCACTAGAACAAGCAACTACTAGAGTTCCAAGGAGCACCGCTAGAACTACTGGTAGTTTCATTCCCCTACTCCGTAACTACCTGCCCATCTTTATCAACCAACACACCGATACCTTCCTTAAGCTGCCTGGCGTTCTCTACCAACAACCGCAACGTCTCATCCGATAAGTGGTCCAGTGGCCTGTCGAAGACACTGTGGGCTATGTCCAGTTGTTGTGGTGACCTGCCGAAGGCACGGTCCAAAAGCATCTCGATGGCCTTCAACTGGTCTGCTGGCCGCACCTGCTGGTCCTTCCTTGGCCTGGAGCCTCACTGCACCGGTACAGTGGGTATGACGCCCCTGGCGATGGACACCAGGGCATCCACAAGTTTCTTGCCACGATCAGTGGTCTCAATCACATCGCCAGCTAGATCACGGGTGCCTCTTGGCCAGCCGCTTGGGTTTCCAGACTGGCCTGGCTTCCAGGGGCTTAAGTTGTTATACGGGTTGTTAGCAGTGGTCATTATTGGGTTTACCAAATCCAACCGGGTAACGCGTCTAACCTGCGGTACTGGTCCGAATCCTAACGAACCCTTTTCTTTATATTACTAACCCAGTGACCTAATTGGATTCCATTTACAGAACATTCACGCGGTACGTTGGGGGGTCTTTTCTGGCAAAAAACCTGCCAAGCTTCAATTCCTCCTTCGAATTGCGCTTCCCGTACAGACCACGCCCAACTGGCATGCACTACCTTTAGCCTTTCCTGCCGCTCTTTAGGTGGGCTTCCCTTCAAATATGTCCTTCGCTGAATAGTAACCCATCGACCCAGTTTTACATCGCCTTCTACATGGCCTGCTGGTACTAGTGCAGTCCCGTATTTTCAACGTAGGCTAGAAGAGCTTCGAATCCTTCTCCCCATTAAGCATCGAGAACGTTCCAGGCCCAACCTGGCAGTATTTTTAGTCTTGCAATCTTGCCATCGGATATCTTCCCAAAATAATATGCCTGCCGTTGTTTGTTGACCCATCTGCCGGGCTGAGCATATTCTCCGTCTCTGTGGCCAAGGACACGTGATTCTCCAAACTTAGATACATAGGTCACTAGTCGGTCATAGAAATTTCCCCAGATAGCATCCAAAACACTCCATTCCCAACCAAGAATTGCACTCAGGCAAGTAATCTGTTCCGCAGTTAGGCTGGCCTTTCGAGACCTTTGGTTAGACACCCATTGCCCGTTGCCAAGCTAGACGACGTAGACCTGGACAAAGATAACGAGGTCAACTTTGGAGTAGAACCAGGGATTGGGATATCAATCATTCTCTATTCTCAGCCAAGGCCTGAGCATAACTATCTCGGCACGATTTGAACTCTACAGGTTCATGGGGTTTCGGACCGGCGTGAAGCCGGCGGTGGTGATCCCCTGGAACGGCACGAAAAGCTCGTGCGGTTTGGCGTAGTCGTCGATCTGAACCACGAAATATTGGGAGTGGGACATCTGACACTGGACCGCTGATATCAGTTCTATTCCCACTTCCGAGGCGCGCGCCGGCCATTCGGTGGCTGGAGGGCCTCCGCGGGGTCCGGGACAGATCTCCGGCGAGTGTGTCAGCTTTGCGTGGAACTTTATAGTTCATCCTCCTAATGGTTTAACGGCGTGATCGTATTCGGCTTTTGCAAACACTAAAAGGCGGTAGCATGGTTAGTCTACTGCCTTTCGTTCTTACGTTCTTCTCTCGGGCCAGCATCTCTGCTACCTGTTTGCATCGGCGTAGAGAGTATACTTGGGAGTCGAAACTAACGAGCCAGACTTGGAGACAGACACGCAATGATTGATATGACTGGTGAGATACAGGAGTTGGTCGACCGCGCACATGCTGACGGTTGGGACTGCACCGTGGGTACGGTGGACAAAGACGGGCAGCCGCAACTGAGCCTTAAAGGCAGCGTGATGGTCTATGATTCCGGGACGCTGGCCTACTGGGAAAGGGCCAAACGCACGGCGCTGGCCAACGTGGCTGACAACCCTAAGGCGACGGTCTTGTACAACAACATGACCGACCGCATCCGTTGGCGCTTCTACGGCACGGCCGAGGTCCACGAATCAGGCCCTATTCGGGAAGAGGTCATGTCACGCACGGTGGAGGCCGAACTGGAGCGGGACCCGGAGCGCCTTGGTGTCGCCGTGTTGATTAAAGTAAACAAGGTAGCCGAACTGTCCGGTAACGTTTTGCAGGAAAGATAGGTTAGATTCGGAAACAGATGGAGAGGGAATGGACGAGATACTTGCATTAGAAGACCGGCGCATTGAAGCCATGACTAATGCCGATGTAGAGACGCTGGAGAAAATTCTGGCTGACGACTTAATCTACACGCATACAACGGCCAGGTTAGACACGAAAGCCAGCTTCATAGATGCTGTCAAGACGGGAAAATCCAACTATAAATCCGTCGAACGAAAAGATGTGGAAGTCCGCCAGTTTGGGGACACCGCGGTGGTCACCGGTCATGCCAAGTTCCACGTTGGTGACAACAAATTCGAAGCCAGGTTCATCGACGTTTACGCCAAACGGAACGGCGCCTGGCAGATGGTGGCGTGGCAATCAACAAGGGTTCCGGACTGAGCGAGCTGTCAGCCGTCGGCTAGCAGCTTACAGCAGAGAGAAGAGCCCCGATAATTTGGGACTCTTATCGTTTTTCCTGACTGGTGAGAGCTGTCAGCTAACCAGCGGCAGCCCTTCGTCGCGTCGGACGTCGTTGATGATTTGGAGGATTCGCTGCTCGATGGGAGGGTATTCCAGTTCGAACTCCCCCAGGAGGCGGCTGTTGTCGGCCATATAGTTGCCCGAGTCTTCTTTTCCGCCCTGGCTATCAAAGTTGATCTGGGCGTCAGGCAGGAACTTCTTAACGATCTCCGCCAGGTCGCCCAGGCTGATGGGGTAGCCGCCCGAGTTGTAGATGGGGTAGCTGCTTTTCTCCACCATCGTCACCCGAACGAAGGCCTCGGCGATATCGTCTACGTGCACCGGCAGACGCATCAGGCCAGCCTTGGGGAAGCTCACCGGTTGACCGGCCGCCGGGAGGGTGACGCATTGCACATGGTCGGTCGAGCCGCGAACTTTGTCTGGCCCGGTGACGTTGGCCGGACGGATGCCGGTGATAGACATGCCATAGACCTGGTTGAACTGCTGTGCCTGGAACTCGTTGAACCGCTTGTGCATGGCGTACTGGCTGGTACCGTGCATGGGGTCGTCTTCGTTGATGGCGCGGTCTCCGAAGTTGGACTGTTGGCCGCTGACAGCGATGGAACTGGCATAGGTCACCCTGTTGACTCCGGAGATCCGGGCCGCCTCGAAGCAGTTATCCATGCCTAGGATGTTCAACTTCATGGTGAAGTGGGGGGTGTCGTCTCCGCTGCCCAGCAGATATGCCAGGTTCATGATGCGGTCCGGCTTGGCGTGCATAATGGCCGTGACCACGTCCTGAAACTGCATAATGTCGCCGCGCATAACCTCCACCTGGTCGTCGAACTCGCTGAAGTCTGCCGCTCCGGGGTTGATGTCCATCACAACCACTTTCTCGCCGCGCTGGACCAAACGGGGAACAGCCCTCTTGCCGATAAAGCCTGTGCCGCCCAATACCAAAGTTGTCATTTTTGCTCCTGATTCGTATCGGCCCTGCCAAGTTTTGACGACTGGGCCGGAGCCACTTAGAAGTCCGCCTACGGGTTTAGATGATTGGCGTTAGAGGCTTTTTTGTCAAGACAGAGCAAGGCAAGACAAAAGGCCTGGATACATCCGGGCCCAGTGGCGAGAAAATAGACCGGAGAACGCTATTTCCTCCGGTCTATCGGTCCACAACCCGAGCGGGGTTACTGCTTTTTTGCTGCTGCGTTCCAGCACATGACTACCGGAAGCAGACCGATGACCGTGTCGCCGGTGAACCAACCTCGGGCGCTGAGTTTCCGGGTAAAGTCGTCGTACAAGCTCACTATCAGCCCGAAAATATCGCAAATCAGCGCAGACAACGGCCCCAATCTACCCAGCTAGATTCTCCATTGATCCATCACCGCCATCCCCTTCCTCTGCTGGAATGCGCACTCCTTGAGGCCGCAATGGACCATCTGAAAATACCTTTTGAGTTGATTGAGGAACTAAACGACCTGTCCATTAATCTGGGTGATGAGTTACGGCAATATGAAGGCGAGATTTTTCGGTTCGCGACTTGACCAACACACTGCTGGGCCGTAAATTGCTAATTAATTACGCTTTCCAACATCATAGGAGAGGCGAATCAATGAGCCTAGAAGGCAAAGTGACGATCGTAACCGGGGCCAGCCGAGGTATCGGCAAGGCCATGGCCATGGGTCTGGCAGCGGAGGGTGCTCACGTTGTTGTCGCGGCCCGTTCCGAGGAATCCCGCCCGATGTTGCCCGGCACCATTCACTCGACAGTGGGCGAGATCGAAGACGCCGGTGGCAAAGCATTGGCCGTGGCGACCAACGTGCGAGAAGAGGACAGCATCCGCCACCTGGTTGACCGGACCCTGGATGAGTTCGGGGCCGTTGACGTACTCATCAACAACGCCGCCATCGGCAGCTACACGCCTTTCTTGGAGATGACGGTCAAGGAATGGGACTTGGTCATGTCAATAGACCTGCGTGCGCCCTTCATCGCCTGCAAAGCGGTGGCCCCCATCATGATCGAGCAGGGCGGCGGCAGCATAATAAACATCTCTTCCCATGCCGCCAACAACATCTTTTCGTCGACACTGACCGCCGACAGCGAAGAGATCGCCCTCATCGGCCAGAACTACGGCGCGGCCAAGGTGGGGCTGGAGCGACTGACCTGGGGCCTGGCTTTGGAGCTTGGACGGCACAATATTGCCGTTAATGTGTTGAAGCCTTTACGCCCAGTAATCACAGAGGGTTTCCTCGCCCAGAGGCCTGATGCTGACGTCTCCACCTGGGCCACCCCTGCCGACATGGTCAAAGCCGCCAAATACCTGGCCAACCAGGACGCCAAGGGTCTGACGGGGGCCACAGTCACGGCGGAAGAGTTGGTTAGAAGGTTGGGGCTTTAGTTCTCTCTTCCCATTAATAAAAATCAGATCATCGACGTTGGACCACAGGGCCTAAGTTATCTCTCAGTCAGGGAGATAAATATGAATACCCGAGACCAGGTTTGCAAGATCATCGGCGTCGGCTATGCTGCCGCCCTCCGGCCGGACCCGCGTATCCTCCAGGTGATCGTTGATTCATTGGGTGATGCCCGAACCGTGATCAACGTAGGCGCCGGCGGCGGAAATTACGAGCCGACTGACCGTATTATTACCTCGGTTGAGCCATCCCTTGAGATGATTACTCAAAGGACCACAGGAGCTGGCACTGCTGTTAGAGGCGTGGCCGAACCGTTGCCGTTCCGGGATTAGACATTTGATGCCGCACTGGCTACTTTTACTCTCCACCACTGGTCCAAAGTTGCCGCTGGACTGAACGAGATGCGCCGGGTGGCCAAACGGCAGGTGATATTGTTGTTCGAACCGTTGGAATCCCTGAAATTTTGGCTGCTGGAATATTTTCTGGAATGCTTGGCGTTGCCCTTAGAGACCGGCGCTCCGGGAGTAGATGATGTGCGGGTCCACCTAAACGTCCACACCGTCGCACCCGTTCCCATCCCGGCTGGCTGCACAGACGGGTTCGCCGTGGCCTATTGGCGGCGTTTCGAAGCCTATCTGGAGCCAGCGGTCCAGGCGAGTATATCCAGTTTGGCCTTGCTATTGCCGGAAGACGCAGATAGAGGAGCGCGGCGGTTGCGGAAGACCTGGAGTCTGGGGCCTGGGATGCCTGCTACGGATATCTGAGAGAGCGGCCTGAGGTTGACTTGGGGTATAGGCTAGTGGTGGCTGGGAGCTAGAATCCCCTAACCCCCTTTATGAAAGGGGGACTATGGATCGATAAGGAGCTTGTCTTGGACTTTGCATTTTCCGCGGAACAATCTGAACTGCAGCAGCGGGTGCGGCGGATAGCTGAGGAGCTGATTGCGCCCATCGCTGAAGAGGCAGACGAGTCACCAACAGTTCATGCTGGGCTGATGGCCATCTTGGCCAATGAAGGGCTGCTGCGGTATTGCGTGCCCGCAGAGTACGGCGGGGTCGGCGTTCGGGTGATGGACCTATGCATCATCCGGGAGGAGTTGGCCCGGGTTTCGGTACAGGCGGACACCAACTTCATCATGCAGGGACTGGGAAGCTACCCCATAACTCTAGGCGGCACGGACGAACAGAAGGCCAAGTACCTGCCACCCATCGCCAGAGGCGAAAGCATCGCCGCGTTTGCTCTGACCGAACCCCATGCCGGATCCGACGTTTTAAGCATGAAGACCGAGGCGTACCTGGATGGCGACGACTGGGTTTTGAACGGCGAGAAAAAGTTCATCAGCCAGGCCGGCGACGCCAGCACCTACACCGTCTTCGCCAAGACCGATGAAGGCGAGGGCAGCCGAAGCCTATCCTGCTTCGTCGTTGAGGCTGGAATGGCAGGCTTCGACGACTCGAAGCGCATGGACTTGATGGCGTCCCATCCTATCGGCGAACCCCGCTGGATTGACTGCCACATACCGCAAGCCAACCTGCTGGGAGAGCGGGGCCGGGGGTTGCGTCTGGCGTTGGGCACCCTCGATACGTTCCGCACCACCGTGGCGGCGGCAGCTATCGGCATGGGCCAGGCGGCTTATGAGGCGTCTTTGGACTTCGCCAGGAATCGGAAGATGTTCGGCCAGAACCTGTCCGATTTTCAGGCCACTCAGTTCAAACTGGCCGACATGGCGGTTTCGCTGGATGCAGCCCGTCTGCTGGCTCACCGGGCGGCCTGGCTTAAAGACTCTGGACAGGAATCAATCATCAAAGAGGCGTCCTTCGCTAAGCTGTTTGGCACTGAGGCGGCCAGCCGCATCATCAACGAAGCCGTGCAGATCCACGGCGGGGCCGGGCTCGAGAGAGGCAACCGGGTGGAGCGGCTGTACCGCGAGGTGCGGGCCTTGACCATCTACGAGGGCACGTCCGAGATTCAGAGGCAGACGATTGCCCGGCAGCTACTGCGGGAATAAGGTATGGAATTCCTCAAGAGGAAAAAGGGCAGCCACTGCGTTTGTTTTGGAATACCGGCGTATACTCTGTGGCTCTTTTTCACGCTGATGTGATTCTTCACCGATTTGGTTAGACCTGTGACGTGGTTAGATGCGGGTTATACCTTTAGAGGCGTGTCCTCCAAGTTTGCCCACTCACCCATGGATCCGTCGTAGTTCTTTGTGCTGTTGAAACCGGCTAATTGCATGACGAACAGACTGTTCGCCGCTCGGATGCCACCTTGTCAATAAGTGTAGACATTCTTGTCGGGAGTGATACCGTGTTCCGTCAGTATCCGTCGAATCTCGGCGGCCGGTTTAAACTCGTTAGTGTCCGAGTCCATCAGGTTGAACCATTCAAGGTGCACGGCTCCAGGCACGTGGCCGACGCGCTTGTTGCCGCGGCTCATGCTGCCGTCCCATTCGCCGTCGCTGCGAACGTCCCAGATCACCGAACCGCCGACTTCGCAGGCTTCCTTGAGTTCATCGACCTTCACTAGTTTGGAGTCGTCGTACTTAGGAGTGAAGGTGACTGACTTTATCTCGGCACGGCCAAAGCCCACTGTCCCGCCGTTGGCGATCCAGGCCCGCCAACCCCCGTTCAGGATCTTAACGTTGGTGTGGCCGTAGGTGTTGAGTGCCCACCAGAGGCGGGCCGCGGTCAAGCTGCGAGAATGGTCGTAGGCGATCACCAACGTCTCGTCGCCGATGCTCAGGCCCTCACACATGGCTTTGAATTGTTCCGGATTCATTAAGAACAACCGGCCCGAGTCCGGGTCTTTTTCGTAGTTGTCCGGCACCAAGACCGCGCCGGGTATGTGGCCGCGGGCGTAGGCGGCATCGACTTCGCAGTCGACAATCACAACGTTGGAATCGTTTTTATGGGCATCCACCCAGGCGGCGTCCACCAAGAGTTCTGGGCGTGCGTATCCCTCATTCGCCATGGGTCCTCCCGGGCCTATTGAGCCGTACCGGTTCAGTCTCAGAATTAGAGTCAGCAAATTGTAGGCGATGAAGTTTGGGCGGTCAACGTTGTTGCGAACTTAGGCGCGGTCCACGAGGGCGGCGTGCCTTGCCTGGGTAGTATGGGGCAGTTAGAATAGGGCCACTAAAAACCAATACCGGCAGACCATGCTGTCCGCCGCACCGGAGCCTCCACCATCCATGAAATTCGGTATGTTTGTCTTGCCTTCCTGGCCCCAACGGGACCCTTCTCACCAAGGCCGCCTCTACCACGAGATGATCGAACAGATACAGTACGCAGAGGAGTTGGGATTCGAGTCCGTCTGGTTAGCTGAGCATCACTTCACTCGCTTCGGCATCGTTCCATCCGCCCTGCCACTGGCAACCTACGTTGCAGGCCAGACCAAACAGATTCGCATCGGCACGGGGGTGAGCGTCCTAAACTTCCACGACCCGGTGTTCATGGCCGAGGAGACCGCCATGATGGACCTCTTGAGCGATGGCCGCCTGGATTTTGGCATCGGCCGTGGCCAGGTGGTTTATGAGTACGCTAACTTCAAAGTCGACTACGAGTCCAGGACCCAGCGGTTCAATGAGATCGTAGACATTATTCTGGGCCTTTGGAGTACGCCTGGGTTCACCTACCACGGAGACCATTACCAGGTGGACGACCTTACGATAGCGCCCACGCCAATCCAGAAACCCCATCCACCCATGTACCTGGCGGTGTCCAGGACGCCGGGCACCATCGACGATGCTGTCTCCCGCGGCCTGCCCATGCTCACCAGCGCCAACACCCCGAATGAGGACGTGCTCGGACTACGGGACCTGTACGCTGCCAAGTGCGCTGAGGCGGGGGTGGCGCCCCGATGGGAGGACATGCCCTTCTTCCGGGTGACCTACGTGGCTGAGGACCAGAAAACGGCCGAGAAGGACCCTCATGAGGCCATGGACTGGGTGGCCGACCTGAACGGATACCGCCGCACCCTCAAAGGGGGCAGCGAGATCTACGCCGATCTGGACAATTGGGTCGAAACCCGACCCGAGGACCCACCCAGCTATGATTCGAGGCTGAAATCCACCGCCTACTTTGGTACTCCAGACTACGTGGTGGAAGGTATCCAACGACTGCGCGACCAGCACAATGTTCAATACTACACCGCCCACTTCTCCTACGGCAGCATGGAGCACGACAAAGTGATGCGCTCCATGAAACTTTTCGCCGAAGAAGTGATGCCAAAATTCCGATAACCGTCAGCTAAGGAGCTACCTATGGTCCAGCAAGGACAGATTGACCATCTACTCCAGGAGACCGGCCAGATTCTGCCGCCTCAAGCCTTGGTGCAACAGGCCTCCCTGCAGGACCACGAAGCTGAATACAAAGATTCGGTGGAGAATCCCGAGGCTTTCTGGGAACGCGTGGCCAAAGAACTGGACTGGTCCAAGCCCTGGGACAAGGTGTTTGAGTGGAACTATCCCACCTTCAAATGGTTCCTGGGCGGCAAGTGCAATATCACCTCCAACGCTTTAGACCGCCACTTGACCAACGGTAACAAGAACAAGGCGGCATTCATCTTTTTGGGCGAGGACGGATCGGAACGTGTAGTCACCTACGGTCGGTTGGCGCAGATGGTCAACCGTTTCGCCAATGGCCTAAAATCCCTTGGGGTGAAGAAGGGCGATCGTGTGGTCATCTATATGCCCCTCTCACTTGAGGGCGCCATCGCCATGCTGGCCTGCGCCCGCATCGGAGCGGTGCACAGCGTGGTCTATGCTGGGTTCAGCGTAGGTTCACTGCGGGGTCGGATATTAGACGCCCAGGCCAAGGTGGTCATCACCGCCGACGTCGGCTACCGGAGGGGCAACGAGGTCGACTTGAAGGGGATCTGCGACCAGACCGTCGAGGGCATGGACTTGGTTGAACACGTGGTGGTCTGGAGCCGGAAGGGGTCGCCTGAGAACCCTGGAGCCAGAGATGTCGACTTCGACCAATTGATGGCTGAAAGCAGCATCCACTGCCCGGCCGAGGAGATGGATTCCGAGGACCCGCTGTATATCCTCTACACCAGCGGCACCACCGGCACACCCAAGGGCGTGCTCCACGTCCACGGTGGCTACATGGTGGGCACCTATTACCACTTCAAGACCTTTTGGGACGTTAAGGACGACGACGTCTTCTGGTGCACATCTGACATCGGCTGGGTCGTGGGCCACAGCTATATCGTCTACGCGCCGTTGGTAGCTGGGGCTACCACGGTCTTCCGCGAGGGAGCCATCGACCATCCGAACCCGGGAGTCTTCTACGAGGTCATCGAGAAATACGGCGTAAACGTCATGTTCACCGCGCCGACTCTACTGCGCATGCTGATGCGCTATGGCGAAGAATACGCCCAGAAATATGACCTTAGGTCGCTGCGGTTCTTGACCTGCGCCGGCGAACCACTCAATCCCGAGGCCCTGAAGTGGACCTACGAGTTCATCTGCGGCAACGGTGAGTGGGGCCATATCGTGGACAACTGGTGGCAGACCGAGACCGGCGGCCCCTGCCTGGGCACCCCGGCCACCTTGCCGGTCAGACCGGGCCGGGTGGGCGTCGCAATGCCCGGAGCTTCCTTGGACATCGTCGACCGGGAAGGACAACCTATCACCGAACCGGATAAGGGCGGGTTTCTGGTGATCACCAAGCCGTTCCCCCACTTCTACCGGACCGTGTTCGGTGACCCCGAACGCTACGCCAAGGACTGGAACACTATCCCCGGCGTCTACCTCACCGGCGACGTGGCCCTGCGCGATGACGACGGCTATTACATGGTGGTGGGCCGCGCCGACGACGTATTGAATGTGGCTGGCCATCGCATCGGCTCGGCGGAAGTTGAGAGCGCGTTGATTTCCCACTCCGCGGTAGCAGAGGCAGCGGTCATTGGAAAGCCTGATGAACTTCGCGGTGAGGTCATCAAGGCCTTCGTAACGCTGCGCATGGGCCAGGAGGGATCCGACGAAATAATTGCGGCCCTGAAACTACACGTCCGTGAACAACTGGGTCCCATCGCAGTACCCGCCGAGCTGGAATTCATGCCTACGCTGCCCAAGACCCGCTCTGGCAAGATCATGCGCCGCCTACTAAAAGCCAACGA
>Ga0208747_1000087_pt1 | contig 24136 bp, 13 predicted proteins | sample Knorr_S7_td_AAIW_FD_185597 | JGI IMG/M metagenome (GOLD analysis project Ga0208747, IMG submission 185597) | Marine microbial communities from Southern Atlantic Ocean transect - Knorr_S7_td_AAIW_ad_750m_LV_A (SPAdes) (version 2) | ecosystem: Environmental > Aquatic > Marine > Oceanic | place...
TCCATCCCGCTATCCCACACCAGTTTTTCAAATAATCCAACCTGGATGTATTTTGCAAAATAAATGGCTTTATCTTTATCGTCTACTTTAAGTACAGCATCACCCCAAGCCATGAAAGTGGGTTTGGTAATGAATTTTCTTATATCAATTAAATACGTTATCTTATTATGGTAAGGACGCACCTGTCCTTTGAGTTTCAGCTCTTTTACGCCCAAAGCTCTGCCCCTACCTTTACCGCCGGCCCACGAAAGAAAAAATCCAATTAATTGCCAAAATCCATCCAGTCCTAAGCATCCAGGCATGACGGGATCATTCTTAAAATGGCATTTAAAAAACCAATGTTCTGGATCAATATCCATTTCTGCTTCGATAAAACCGGCATCATATTTACCGCCTGTTTTTGAGATATTCAAGATTCGATCTATCATGAGCATAGGCGGTAGGGGCAATTTGCCGTTCTTTTTCCCGAAAGCCTTCCCGGTGCCAATATCAAGTAGGTCTTGTTTTGTATAAGAAGACTGTTTATCCATGGTTTCTTCCCAATTGCCCGCGGAATTTATGCATGAATGATGGTTTAAATATTATCTTTTTGTATCCTTAATTTGTCGATAATAATAGATCATGTAATATGCATAAATTCAAAGTTTGAGTACATAACTGCACTCCCTGGCCAGTAATTTCTATTACTAGTTTACTTGCGCAGGATCCGGACGGAGCGAACTGATTTTTATTTCATTTTGAAAATAATATGTCAGTAAAAATGATGTAATGAAATAAAAAATAAGTCCATAAACATAAAAACCACTTAAACCAAACCAGCTGTAATTTTGATAATACAGAAGGCTGAATCCCAAACTCAACTTCACTGACTCCGCCATCAAAGCATAGTTGCGATGATCCAAAATAGATGTGAACGAAAATATGCTTAGAATGAGCATGGCCGCGTACACGTAACACATCGTAACATTATAGCTAGGGATAATGGTGAACATATGGAACATCAATATGTTCATTATAATAATCTGAGTCCATGAATATGTAACTAGAAGCTTTGAATTTTCAGTATGATATTTTACCCGCTTTTTAGGATTTGTAATTTCATGTAGGGGGAACTTTTCTTTTACATCTGGCGGGCGCCAGCCTGTAGGCATGAACCAGATTCGCAGCTTATCAAGAATACGTTCCGCGCGCCAAGCATCTTTGATCAGTTGCCACATAACTTTAAAGTTAATGATAACCGGATTCCAAGTCTGGACCGGCTTGAGCGTTCCATATACTGGTTTTACATCATCAAGCTCAGGCTGAAAGGATCCAAATAGCTTATCCCAAAATATTAAAATCTGGCTGTAGTTTTTATCGATATATTCTGGATTGATCGCATGGTGGACCCGGTGGTGAGACGGCGTAACTAAAATATACTCAAGGAAACCCATTTTGCCAATAAGTTGGGTGTGGTACCAAAATTGAAAAAAGAAGTGCAGGGGCCCGAGAATTGCAAATATTTTAGTAGGAACGCCAAGAAGTGCTGCGGGTACCATAAAAATCGCGGAAAAGTCTATTGTATTTGAAATAGACTGCCGCAAGGCACAGGAAAGATTGAACTCTTCGCTACTGTGATGAATAATATGCCTATTCCATAATATATTGACGCGATGTTTCAAGCGATGGATACAGTAACCGGTAAAGTCTTGGACTACGAATGCAATAATAACGGCAAGCCAAATAGGCTCAAGCTTGTAAATAGTCATATTAGTAACCAGCCATGAATAACCGATTATTGTAAAGCCAAATTTTATCCCATCACGAATTGTTTTTGTAAGCCCAGAGCTAAGACTGGCTATCATATCGGCCGCACGGTTAATTTGCAGATCTTTTCGTTTAGCGATAATCGCTTCAATAATAATTAATATGGTGAAGATAGGGATGGCAAAAAAAAGGGATTTTATATAGAAACTCATTTTCGCAGTGTATTTACCTGTATTCCAATAAATTACCAGCCGAAATAAGTTATTCCAATAAAACAATATTACAAAGTGTCAGTACCAAATGTCCATAAACAATAAACCCGTCAATAAGACGGGTTTTCATTGTAGTGGGGTTGGGATGATTCGCAGGCGTTTCATTTTTATTTGGCAACGGTTTTTATAATGAAATACCTATGGAAATTCTGTTTACAGGAGAAAAGGATCCAGCGTCATTGAAGGAATAGCTCAATTTGGTCATGAGTCCAATTAGCCGTATTGAAAATCCTACACCTAAGGATAGACCTTCTGTATCATGGTTAAATTTATACCCACCTCGTAAGAAAAATATTTTCTTGAATCCATATTCAATACCCATATTTACCCGTTCTGTATAGTCTATAGGGTGTACCGCATCCACTTCAACGAGAAGATTATGATTTTCTCCAAAACTCCCAACAAAGTCCATGACATCCAATGCAACTCCCATAGTAAAAGTGAGCGGCAAAGGGAAAGAATCATCTTCATATTTAAAATTCTTTGAAAAATTCCGTACTCCCATTCCAAAACGGAAACTTTTTATGCCAGGGTAATAAATAGTGCCAAAATCATATGCCAGTCCATCGGTTTTATTTGACTTTTCTGATCCATCAGGCATCAAAGTATTTCCAAGGCTTTGACTCACAAATTTTACTTGTCCACCAACGGAAAACCGATCAGTCAAACTTTTAGCAAAAGAAACACCCATTGCTAAAGCTTCCACTTCAATGTTGCCTGTTTCAATAAAACCAGCAGTATTATCAGCAACTCGCGTACCAATTATGCTACCATAATCAGAAGTTTGCATGCTGAATCCAATTACACCAAAATTACCCAGTTTCTTTGTAACGCCTAGTGAATAATAACCAATATCAGCAAGCCAGTTTGTTTGAGTACTGAAAAAATCAATGCTAACGGGCTGTTCAGTCATTCCTGCCGGATTATAAAACATGGAGCTCGCACCTGTACCAACAAGAATGAATGCACCCCCCATAGCAGCCGCACGGGCGTCGGCATCAATTTTTAAAAACTGATATCCCGATTGGGCCACTTTTTTAATTTCAGCGTTCAATTTTGTCATGGTCGAACCTATTAAAAGTGCCACGAAAATAATTATTCTAATCTTCATAGTCACAAACTCACCTGTATGAAAAAGAGCAACCCTAATTTTCCTTATCTAATAATGACAAATTTAGTTACGGACATATCGCCAGTTTCATTATCAGTAATATGTGCAAGATAGATTCCACTAACAAGTAACTGACCACTATCTGATACAGTCTGCAAATCGAGGATATTCCCACCCCATACTTCATCACCAGAACCAGAGTTGTGTTCGACAGATTTCACCAGATCCCCGCTTTCGGTGTATATGTTAATTGTGCAGTAACCGGGTATATCCATAAATACGATTTTATTAGGTTCTCCAGGAAAGTTATTTGCATTCACATTTAATGGATTTGGAACAACCCGAATTGTTTCCAGGGTACCAGCAGGACGGGATCGGTATGCTGCAGCACGCGTCCGATTCAAATTCCAACCACTTTCAAGACTGCGCACCACACCATTAGGGCTGGGCGTATTTGACAAACCATCATCAAAGGCAGTCACATAATAAAAATAAGCAACGCTTCGCTGTGCAGTTGTATCATTAAAGCTATGGGTGAGAGTAACACCAGAATTTCCACCGCATTCAAATATTCTTGTAAATGAGGAATCTGGACTCCCCGTACTCCGATAGACTCTGTAACCCGCGAAATCTGAAGCTTCTTCAGATTCATATCCCCAATTGATTTGGATGTAGTCCGGCAAACCCTGAACATCAATAGAGGGAGCTCTAGGCGGAACTGGGAGCTCATAATTGTTTTTAACCGCATATTGGGCAGCCCATGCGTTTTTAAAAAGAGAATCTTTTCCTGTTGCTACCCAACAATCTTTCGCATAGTCGTTATCATTATCGTATAAATCAGGATGATCTATAAAAGGAGGCGGTAGATTATTTTCACTGTCCCAGGTGGCTGTCCCGTTGTTCCATGCGCGTCCGATTTCCCGGCCTTTTTCCGGTGAGATAGTTCCCATTACAAAAGCATAAACAAACCGGATACTGTCTCCGAAGGCCAGATCATAGGGACCTGAGGAAGTATGTGCTATTGCCCGCCAATTCCACCAGGGAAATTCTTTGGGATATTTATAACCTTGCTCATCCATCCTAAGAGAATGATATGTGTTCTCATAAGTGTTTTCGGTTTGATATTCCAGATTGAAGAGTGGACCTCCAAATCCATACTTTAGAACCTCATACAAATTTGCTAACTCACTGGGAGTGTGGCTGGATGCCTCAAATTTTAGCCAAAATATTTCAACAGTTTGAACACCTGTCATTTGGGGTTGGGTAATATCATCAGATTTATCTGATGCGGATTTATCAGCGTGCAAAAATGCTTCGCCAACATAAAATGGTCGATTAATAAAATCTTTACTTTTATCAGGATCACCAAAATCATCATAATCAGAATCTGGCCCTCGAGCTGGATAGCCATACATTATGCGCAGCGAATCTCCAATTTGTTCACCATAAGTACTGTACCAAGGTGAACCTCTACCAGGTGAATAAAAGTTATTCATGCGCATAAAATAGACATCTTCCAGATTCTGTCCTGGTAATTCTATATCCGGGTCATCATCTGTGTTGCCATTATTAATAAATGTCCAGTCATAGATAATAAAATCGTCGTAATCTGCACTACTCCAAGCAAGAACCTTTTGTTTTAATGTGACTCCCATTATTGTATTAACAGTAGATTCCATCATCAAATCGGCGGTTCCCGGAATTTTCTCTGGATTGACTTCATCACCAGTTAAAGGAAAAGGATCATTTAATATTTCACCATTCACTGTAACAGTAGGAGGCTGATGTCGCACGTACTGTTTTAAGGTGTTGCCTTCATCATCGGCAATTGGCATTGTTATATTTTCATTAGCACCAGCTGTTGCAGTACCCACAACTTTCACTGGCCAGTTTGTACCTGTTTCATCAACCCAATCTACAGTACCAAAATGCCAACCAGCGTTGTACAGATGGTAATACCTATAGTTATCATAGTAGTAATAAACTGCTCGTGAACCAGCCAATTGGTCTTGATCGGTGTTATCGACTACCTTCATTTCCACATTGCCGATCCGTACCCACTTGAAGGTACCAGCATATAGCATCTGAATACCTGTTAGAGATAAAATAATAGAGACTGCAGAAGTAAGTTTTTTTGTATTATTCATTGTAAGAAATTTGGATTACTTAAAAATTGATTCTAAAACCAAGAGTTATACTTCTGGGATTCAAATATGTAAGAAAGCCTCTATTGGGCATGTTAATATGGGGTTTATCATCACTATAGACATCTCCAACCTGATCATCCCCACCGGTATAACCTGCAGCGGTATATTGTTCTTCTTCATACATGGGTAGTTGTAAAGATTCCATATAGTTTCGCCAATCGTCACCACCATCAAATCCTTGCATAGCAATATATTGCAGATCAAAAACATTATTAATATCAACAAAAACCATTAAATCAAGTTTATTAGTTGAAATATTTTTTCCCATACGCAGATCGGCAGAGTATTGACTTTTCCACTGAAGATTATCTTGTAGTTCATAGGTTTCCAACGGATCCCAGGTTATATAGTCTCCAGCTTTCCAACCAAGGAGGATATTTATTTGCCATTGGTCTAATGGATGAGTACCTAATAATTTTGGTCCCCAAGCCTTCGGTGTATGTAACACCAGATTGGCCCTTAAGAAAGGTCTTGCCAATGGTTTCTCCTGTTTCGGATTCTGGTATCCATAGCGCATTTGGTCTCGAGGATTCTCGTAGTAATGATCTCGGCCAATATATCCCCAAGTTTGTACGATGTAATTGTAGTTTATCCAACCAGTGAACCAGCGTCCATATCTCTTCTGTACTCTGATCTCTAATCCACGAATATCTTCATAATTGCTATTTTCAGTTGTGGTATAGTTTACGCTTCCGTCAATACTGGTATACCCAACATAAGCGATCTGATCAGAAACGTCTTTATAATAACCTGATGCATGCACCAGAATCATATTGTTTACATCATATTCAACACCCAATTCATAGGCTATCGTTTTAGGTATTTCTGCTGAGGGATTTCCAAGAAAATCTATGCCTTGATATGCAGTTCCATAACCTATTTGATACATGTCAATCGATGAAGGCATGGAATAAAAATGACCATAGTTGAAGTATAATTTTGCTGCATCGGTAATGGGATGAGAGACACCCAGTCTTGGACTTATTTTCAAATGCCCCTTTGCTGGTTCTTTTGGTGCTAATTGGGTAAACTCATCCTTAAAGGAGGGAGAAAAATATTTTGAGTATAGATCTACAGTATACCAATCCTGATTAGGAGAGTTATTGTCCAACCGTAATCCAAGATTAGCTATAAGACCTTTGATTTCGATTTTATCCTGAATGTAGGCTCCCATTCTAATGGGATAAGCCCGATATTGATTTACGTAGTTGTTTTTAGGAGCGTAGTCAAACTGACTCTGATAAGAGGTGTTCAAATCATCGTAGTTTAATTCAAAGCCTGTCTTTACTTGGTGTTTTTTATTGATTTGACTTGTTAAATCAAATTTCACATTCAACGTATTCACTTCGGACTCATCTCGCGTAACACCGCCTAAAGAAGCAAAAACCATCCCGTCTCCAGATGGGGTATAATTGCTAGCTACTGAGAATCCCAATGGCGCCTGATCCACAGTTACATTTCCAAAGGAACGAATCACAGTTGTGTCACGGATAAAGTCTGGGCCATAGCAGGCATTCTTCAGATTAACATTAGAAATCCGAATATTGTAGTATGTGCTGGGACTCAGGACATGATCAAAGGTAAAGCCTACCATTGAACGATAAATGTTAAAAGGGTTAAGAGCACTGGGCCAATAAAGTGCAGAACCACCACCATCTGCATATGAATCAGAAGTGGCCAGATAACTCCAAAAAATATCAGAACCGCTGTTGAGGTACCAGTTATTGCCGGAACCTTCAGGACTAGCAGAAAGGGTGTTAATCTCACCATACAGACCCTCAATTTTAACTTTTATCTTGTTTGTGGGCTGCATCGTCAACTTAAGATGTGTATTTGATTCGTGGTGAAAATCCCGGACTGCTGGTAAAGCAAACATGTCATTTTTATTATGATGCGAGATATAAAAGGTCATGTTTCCCAATGCTTTTCCAATTAAAGGAACCGGACCACCAAATCCGATATCTACATTGTAATCCGGTTTGTGACCGTATTGGCCTTCTTTTTGTCCTAATTCGCTACTGCCTTCAACACGATGGTACCACAAGAAAAGGTCGCGCGCTTGTTGTGGTGTCATATCGTTTGATGGGTCATTGTCTGATAGCAAATTAGCAGATACAGAATTCCAGCCAATGAACTCGGGGTAGCTTTCTTGCATATCAGTATTCCAACTACCTTGCTGGGTACCACTCCACATCACCCCTGGTTCCAAAAATGACCTGAGATAATAATTCATAGGATCAAAAAGTGAGTATCCATCATGTTTAAGCTGGGGAGAATCATACTGTATATCAATTGAACCACTATACTTAGATGGTGAGCCTTCTTTAGTAATAATATTGATCAGTCCGGATCGAATATTACCATATTCCGCATTGAACCCGCCCTTAATGATACTTATTTGATCAACTGAACTCAGGTTTACCATCATGACCGGCTCATTAGATCTATTATCAACAAAAGACATCCCATCGATCATCAAAGTGGTTTGATCCAAGCCACCACCACGAATGAGGTCATTTTCAATACCGGCTTCCAGGTTTATGTAATCCCGTATATCGCGAACTTTTGGAACGGTATTAATATCTTCAGAGAAAATGTGAACTTCGCTTGCAGAGCGATCCATAATGATGACTTCCCTGTCAGCAGTAACCACAATCTCGGATGCTTCAAGTACCTTTGTTGATAATTCAAAATCAAGGGTAACTGTATGATCAGAAAGGACCCTGACATCTCTGCTTATAGTAGTCTGATACCCTATCATAGAAACAGATACAGAATAGGTTCCAGGACGTAGATTTAAGATATAATATTCACCTTCCAAATCAGTTGCCGATCCTTGAGATGTGCCAACAACAACCACATTTACGCCAGGCAACGGGTCTCCATTATCCCTATCAGTAACCCTACCATATATTTTCCCGGATACTCCGGCCCAGATGAAATTTTGTAGACAAATGCCAATCAGTATGTAGCTTGTCCAAGAATTTGTAAGTGTGTTTATTTTTTTACGGCATTTTACGGTACTCACTGGCATGCCTTTTTCTTTTTTAGAGAGGATTATAAATTGGTTACTACCTTGGAAAGCGGTTAAAAAAAAACGCCCCTTAATGTATATAGGGGCGTTTTTTAATTAAAGGCTTTTACCAAGTATTTTGGGGTACAGCTCCCGTACCATATTCTTCGCCTAAGTGCAATACATATACTGAACTATCTTGATTTCCAGCAGCTATCCATAACTTATTGTTATGCCATACAGCCTTATTGGGATTTTCGGTTGGAAGTTCCCATACCTCTTCGACAGCGCCTTGAGGAGTTACTCGAACTAATGTTGAGTTTTCCCAGCCAACCATCAAATAAACATTACCCATACCATCGATAGCCAAACCTGATGGGTTATAGTCTTCGCTAGCAAGTATCTGAGTGATCGAACTAGCTGTTACAGTATCTCCCACTGCAGGAACTGGTGCTTTATAAAGACCATTACTACCAGAATCATTCTTAGTATACCAATAAAGATCGTCATTATAAAGACGGAAAGGAGATCCCCATGCTCCAGAGGATTTCAGTAATTCGACCTCATTATCAGTATTAGCTAGTCGACGGTAAATAGTTCCATCAGCTGTTCCAATGTACATATTCCCATCACTATCCCAATCGAAATCAAATGGGTTATTAACATACATGTCTGGCATCCAAGTTTCATAATCACCGCCTGCTGGAGAGATTCGAACTATACCATAGTCACCCCAAACAACTGCAGCGTAAAGGTAACCATCCGGACCAATATGCATTTCTCCTTCACCCCAATGTGTTTGACCAAAATAACTTTCTTCTCCTTCAGGTGTTATCTTGAATACATCTGCTGGATCTTGCCCGCGTGCATACAAGTTCCCATCTGCATCGAAAGCGAGTCCACCTTTGGTTTTGGGAAGGCCATTTACATATACAATGTCAAAAACAGGTAATAAACTGATGGCAATACTTTCACTTACTTTTTCTTCAACATCTTCAACATTCCTAACCCTTAAAGTAGCATTGATTGTTACACCTACGCCGCTAACATTTGGACGAGTGAATGTCAGTGATGTTGCGGTACCTGCAGAAGGTGTAACCGAAGCAAGTGATACACCATTAGTATCAATCTCAATCAAATTCAATGAAGTGGTCGCGTTAAAGTTTTCGCCAGTAATTGTTGCTTCCTCACCAGGATATCCTCCAGCAGGATCAATCGAAGTAATAACCGGGGTGGGAACTACAGTGTCCTCAACATCTTTCGTTTCATCTTCACAAGAAAACATTACCAGAACAGATAATGAAATTATAGATAAAATTCTAATATATTTATTTTCCATTATTTTTCTCCTATTTCTTTAAGGATTGAATTAACCATGCTTGTTCATTTTTGCGAACACTTTTAATTGCTCGAAAAATTAGTAAAGCCTAAAGTGACCTTTTAATATAATAACATAATCAACATCAATCAAGTAAACACATCCTATTGCTAAATCTCTATATACAATAAACCCTGTTGCTGGGCAGAGTTTGATTTTGTATAATTGTAATTATTTTAGCAGTAGCATTTTTATTGTCCGGTTGTGATCCGCTGTTTGCAGGCGGCAGAAATATACGCCGGCGCTTACCGGTGTGCCGCGCTTACCGATACCATTCCAATGAACCGTGAAACGACCAGCTGGTTGATCATAATCTACTAGGGTATTAATCAGTCTTCCGGTCAGATCGTAGATAGCCAAGTTCACCTCCGCCGGTTGCGTCAGACTGTACTCGATTGTGGTACCCGAATTGAATGGGTTGGGATAATTCTGACTTAACCGGAAATCCTGAGGCGTCAAATCTTCATCGGTGCTATCGGTCACAGCCACGTTATCGATACGCCAGTAATAATGGTGAGTGTCGGTATAAAAGGACAGGTAAATCCGTTCACCCACATGGGCTGATAAATCAATGTCATCGACCGTTTGCCAGTTCATAAAATCATCTTCATTGAAACTGATACTGGCAATTGTTGACCAGGGACCGGTTGGTGACGAGGAACTCTCGATTTTAATTTGATGATCCGGTTTAGTATTCGGCCAGTAATTATCCCAGCCGCGGATTTCTTTAAAATGCAGGTTCGGCGCAATGGCATCGCGCAAATCAATCAATGGTGTAATTATTCTTACCTCACCTGATCCGGATCCAATCCAGTTTTCGGCACTGAACAGCGCGCGTCGGCCGGCATAGGGCCCGGAAATCCAGTTACTGTTATCTTCATCGTGGACTTCCACGCTGTCCCAGGTACTGATGGCCGGAAGACCGTTTGTCAAAATTTGTGTCCAGCCCGCGCCTAGTGGATCATATCCGAAATACTCAAAATCTTCCCAGAAATGATGCTGGGATGGCAACCCCACAACAAAACTGCGTAAGCGCTGGTTGACCGAGAAACTGTCACTAACAGTAATCATCAATTCCACTTCTTCGCTAGCAGGAAAATCTTCGGAAATCTCAAACGTAATCTCCTGCTGCGTGCTGGCATCAGCTTCCAGGCTTCCGATAATCTGCGGGGAGTCAACATTCTGAATATAGATTGCGTTGGCACCCTGAGGCTGAACCACCACATTGATATTTTGACCGTTTACCATCCCCTGGTTTTCAATATCGATAAGTAGCAAAATATTTTCACCGGGATCAAATTTTCCATTGGAATTCCCATTGTCAATCACACCGGCTACCAGGTATCCGTATTCAGGAATTTGTCCGATTTCCAGTTGATAGGAAGCAGTAGCGGATACAGTACCATCGGAAATTAAATATTCAAGCCCTATCTGTGATGACATTGGAATATCAGCTGCAACGGAAAGGTTATGATTTGCATAGGTGATAACCATTGGATCAAGTAGTCCAACTGTATCATTGGCTTCGTGCACAGTGAGAAAGAGGCTATTTGCTCCAGTTAGATTCAAATACACCACCACGCTATTGCTAGTATCGTCACCGATATTGACTACCGGCAGTTGTAATTCAAAATTCTCTCCCGGGTCAACGCCCCCATCCTGATTGTCATCATCAATAATCTGCGGTTGATAGGACAGGAAAGCAGGCGCGGAAACCGAATCAGCCGGATCCAGATAATCGAGCGCAGTATTGATAAATCCGGGAAAAGCCGCCACCGTGGCAGAATGCCAGTTGATAACACCGTCGTAGATATGGGAACTCATTATCCAGCGTGGATCATCTTCCATGTGAGTGGCACCCCAGTTATGGCCCGCTTCGTGAGCCTGGAAATTCCCTAGCCAGCGGGTATATCCCATGTTCCAGAATTCAACCAAATGATGACGCCGAAAGGTACCGATCGAGTTCAACCAGCCATACGAATAGCCAATTGAACGCCCGGACCAGAAGGTTGCCAGGTCGTGCCAGTTCAACAGGCCGCCATCTCCGACCCAACTGTCAAAGGCATCCAATAATTCTCCCGCATCATTGCTGTCTGGCCACGGCTCCGCTTCCGGAAAGGTAAAGATAAATAGCTCCACCAACCGGTAGGTGATATTCAATTGATTATAATAGGCGTCAGTTATATTCAGGATATTCAGTAATTCGTAGGCAAGTTGTTCTGTTGAATTAGTTTTGGTAAAAGCATAATAATCAGCTACCAGTGCGATTTCGGCTTCGTAGATAATATCTGCGGTATATGTGGCACCGGATGATAACCCGATTCCCGGAAAATTGAGGTACCAATTTTCAGCAAGACCGATATCATTTACCAACTGTATTCCGGATTTATTCAGCGAGCTTATGTTGAATATTCTGACTCTGGTTTCCGATTCCGCGGTCTTATTCACAGCCGCGACCGATTCGATAAAAAATTGTTCGTTAGACCCGGTTTTGATAAAGCCAGAGAAATAATTTGGTCCAATAGTCAATCGCACTTGACTTTCCGGATCATCGGTAGATCTGCCCCGGTAAGTTCTGGCCAACATTTCCGGACCATCAATCACACCCTGATCCGTGGCAAGTCGAAACCGGAAATTATCAGCCAGTAGGGAATAGGATTCTATCTGCAAGTCGAAGGTAAAATTGGGAGAGAAGTTCAACCTTATCTGGTTGTAGCCGGGAGCAAGGGCCGGAACTCCGTCATTCAGTTCATAGGTGCCAGTCTCAACATTAACGGTATTAAGACTTTTATGAATCTCATTTTCCGCGCTAACAACTGGATAGAAAAATAATTCAATATCAGTTGCCCAGCTAAATTGTGTAAACGTCACCAGCCAAAAGCGTCCAACCAAAGAAGCAAATGCGGCAGGCAGATGCCTACTAATCGAATCCGATTTCTGACTCATAAACTCTCCCAACAAATCTAGTTGGATTCATTGGCATTTCATTTATTTCTTTCCAGATTCCGCTTGTTCTTTTAGGATGCCAGAGTTCTCTAGGCTCTTTCAGGTTTAAGGTGTATTAAGTAAGGCTTGGTACAGCTTCTATAATTATTTCACTCATTTTAACCTCTTCTGGCTAAACGAATTCCATGTTAACAGGTTGAATTTCATGTGCGGGCTTTTTTTCCAATGCCCAACTCCAAACTACAGAGTTGGTTATAATCAATTAATCAACAAGTATATACCTAAACCTTATGAGGGAATGTAAGGACTTTTACAGAAAATGTGGGGGGACAAAAAACCCTGCTACTGGGCAGAGGTTACCTAAAATGTGATTATATAAAATATATAAATAAACGCTATTACTTAAAATATCATATATAACGAAAAAATATCCGGATTAAACATTATTGAGACTCTTTTTGAGAATAATTTTAGTTTAATCAATGCATTTACTTCAATTGTGATTCAGTCTTTGGTAGATATCCTTTTTCGATAAACGATATTATCCCAAATAATGCACCCCATGAATGAAATCTATCCGATGAAAGCCGCTCATCATCTCCTGTTCCAGTGATAGATGAATAATTTTCACTTACGTAACCCTTGTTATTCCACTCGGTCATGATGAGTTGAAGTGATTTTTCTGCCAGTTCACTTGCTGCTCCATAATATCCGGCTTTACGTAGACTTAAGTATGTCAGAAAATTAAGTGGTGGCCAAATAGCCCCTCTCCAATATTTTTGATTTAGAAATAGTGGGTCATCACGGGTGGTGGATGGCAACATCCATTCTCCGTAAAATTTATTGGTATCATAGAAATATTCAACTATACGATCCGTTTGATCTTTATATCCCAAATCCGCAAGCAATGGATAGAACATTGTAGGTGAAATACGTGAAGAAAGTGTATCTACATCTGTGCGGTAATTAAGGAATGCCCCAAAATCAGGATCCCAAATCTTTTGCATTTTATAAGAAAACTGTTCTGCTCTTTCGATTAATTCGTTTTGTTCTTTCTTGCGACCAATAACCCCAGCCATTTCAGCTAATGCATAGCAATCAGAAATGTATAAACTGTTAAGGCCAACATCCTGCAATTCTAATGTTTTCTTGTCTTTATTAAATGGGACACCCTTATACATTGGAGAATCATCCATTCCTGATTCATAGCCAGCTGCAACCCTGGTCCCAAAAACTGGTTCATTAAATGGATTAGCTGCTGGTGAAGAACCATAACTTAACAACCCATTATTAATCCTATCAGTTAACCACCAGCGATTCCAACCTAATAAATCATCAAACGTAGCTTCCAAGAACCATTTTTCAGAAAATTTCTTATATATTTCCTTCACCATGATTCCCCCGACTGGTGGTTGAGAGCGATCAAAAGATTTACTGCCATTCCCACGATTATCATTGGGGATGAATCCGCTTTCTGTTTTACCATGAAGATGTTCAATCACATTGGCATAAGCAAGTTCACGACTGGATAGTCCAGTCATATAGGCTAGAAAAAAATTATCCCATCCAAACAAACAATAACCCCCATATTCTTCATTCCATAAACGCCCAACTGTAGACACAACTCGATCATGTTTTGGTTCATAAATTAAGTTCCAGGCAATCCCGGCTTGTATAGCAATAAATGTTTCAGCTAACAATCCATATTTTTCAGCTTCAGTTTGAAGTTTTCTCTCCTGGAAATCAATGGCATCCTTAATCTCGTCCAAGGAACGAAATTTACCAGTTGAAATCCCGACCTCACCATCTAACCAAACTGCCATGTATGGTGTATTAATATCTAGATAGGGATCGTTATCTATTATTTTAGATGTGGTGTAGACCACAGTCTGTGCACCTGAAGTTCTGGCTAACAAATGATCTTCATTTCTATGTAATGTACCTTTGCTGTTCCAAAGCATTCCTGATTCTATAATAATCTTGACCCTGTTATCAGAAATTAAATTTGGGGTAATTAAAATAACTACGTCGTCATCAATATGGGCTGAACGTACCCGGGCATCTAGTTCTTCCCATTTGATATCTAATTGAGTATAACTACCATCATATGTGTGTGGTCCAGGACGAATCAGTTCCACATCTTTTCCTTTTCTCCCAATGAGCGCTTCCCGTAAATACTGTTCTTCCAAATAATAGTGCTGTTTGAAAGCGATATTGATAGCGAATCCTTGTGGTAGTAACACTTGTTGTAACACAGAGCGAGTGTTCCATGTGTTCCATCCTCGCTGGAGATCATTCTGAATTTTTTTATACTCTAATAATTCTCTTCCAGATTCTTGTGTAAAAGCCAACCCAATAAATAATAGCAGTGGTATGATGCACTTAATCATATCCAAATCTACCCACCATACCACAAACAAAAAACCCGTCAAAGACGGGTTTTCATTGTAGCGGGGGCTGGATTTGAACCAGCGACCTCCGGGTTATGAGCCTCACGCATCTTCTTCAATTTTAAATTGGCTGGAAGGCAATACAGCGTCAAATTATTCCCACAAATAAATAGCCCCACGAATGTGGGGATTTGTGGTTTACTTCATTTCAAAATTTTCCATTAACAAACATCTCTTTTAGAAATTCAGATTATTCTTTTTCCATTAACAAATGTGTCTCATTTCTTGCCGTAGTCAAAAACGTAATAAACTCTGTTCCTCCAGTGCCTTCTCCCTCCTCTCCCTTTTTTTCTTGGTCAGAGATATAATGAATAGCCATTTCCAGATGCTTCTTTCTAAATATATTTAGACCAGATATACACTTTTTGTAGGCATCTTTTAGCTCAATACTTTTATTTTTGTTAAGATACTTTAGCAGTATGGGGTCTAATTCTAGTAAAGAAATAACTTTACTATGATTTGGTGGCATATATTTTCTCATCTGGATCAAGAATGGGCCAGATTTGTCACTGGGATGGGTAATGCCCAATCCAGCATCTAGAGTCTGCAGTAAGGAGCTTTGTGCGGCACTACCACCAAAAAAAATCTTTGGTTCCTCATTTACCCCTTCATAAACAATTCCATCATCCGGCCAACCTTTCAGAAAAGGTCTCACCCTATGATAAAAAATATCCGCTCGGCAATGTTCATACATCCGTTCTAGAGCAAGGTTAATCTTATGGATAATGGAAGCAAGATCATTAAGTGAGGTGACCACAATATTAGATTTATTGTTTTTAATTGCATCTAAACAAGAAAATAGTTTAGACATTGCGCAACCTCCTACCGATTCTACTCCCACTGTAGCCAAATAAAACCAGTCTTCATCCTTACCTCCAAAGAAATTTTGGAGTGTTTTTAAATTTTCAGGTGCAATCGGACCATCAGGATCGATCCTCCGCCAGTTCGATAAAACAATGGATGCATGGCTGGCGATTGGGGGCCTACCTGATCGGTGTGCTATTTCCCAAAGAGGGATTGCGAGGTTCTTTGGGATAGATTTCACTGGTTCTTCACCCCAGTTTACATAGGCATTGGCAAACATGGATAATTGGCGCATAGATCTATCAAGCTCTGGGCCATTTTTTATCCCGGAAGGATCCAGCTGAGGAATATTATTTAAGGCATCCCGAAAATCATTATTATGAAGTAGCTCCGGCATAGCATTATTCAACTCATCCCAAGCACGGTAAGCAAGGGGCAATTCCAATAGCGGATCAGGATCGGGAAGAAATCCCCGCTCGGGATGAACATAGGTTGCAATTTTTTTCATAAAATTATGTACGTTTAATTTTACCATTTGTCGGTTTTATATAGCTAATATAAAACTTAATATTTTTTCTCTGTGTGATTTTAAGTTTTAACTTCAATAAAATACTGGCTGGTTAAATGAAAAACATCCTATGGAATCCACCTGAACCTAGTAAAACCCAGATGGCACAGTTTATGTACCGTGTAAATCAGGTATATGGTTTGGATATGAATTCTTACGATGAATTATTTAACTGGTCCGTAAATCATATTCCGGATTTCTGGGGCCAGATCTGGGATTACGCTGAAATAAAGCATTCAATTCCCTACTCAACCATAGTAGATGATGTAACGAAAATGCCCGGGGCAAAATGGTTTGCCGGGGCCAAACTTAACTTTTCCGAGAATCTGCTGCGCTATAGAGATGAACAGCAGGCCATCGTATTTAAAGGGGAAGGTCAGCCAATACGCTCCATGACTTATAGTGAATTATTTTCTGAAGTTGAAAAATTGGCCCACTCCCTCAGAGAACTCGGTATTCAAAAAGGGGATCGTATTGCCGGGTTCATGCCTAATATGCCTGAGGCTGTCATTGCCATGCTGGCAACTGTCTCTATTGGCGCCATCTGGAGTTCATCATCACCAGATTTCGGCATTAAAGGCGTTTTGGACAGGTTTTCCCAGATTAGGCCGCGAATTATTTTTTCAGCGAATGGTTATTATTATAACGGCAAAGAATTTGATACACTTGCAAAATTAAAAGGCATTCTTAATGATCTGCCAAGCGTAGAAAAGGTTGTCATTGTTGAATACCTGAAATCAGGATTCAATGTAAAGGATATTGGAAATGCAGTTCTGTATCAGGATTTTATCGCTTCTGATCCCGAACCGCTTGTGTTTGACCAGCTCCCTTTCGATCATCCACTATATATTTTATATTCATCCGGTACCACAGGATTACCCAAGTCCATTGTCCATGGTGCAGGAGGAACATTGCTCCAGCATATGAAAGAATTGCATTTGCATTGTGATCTTAAACGTGCGGATACAATTTTTTATTTTACAACCTGCGGATGGATGATGTGGAACTGGCTGGTCAGTTCCCTTGCTGTCGGTGCAACAGTCGTCCTTTATGATGGTTTCCCATTCTACCCGGATAAGAATGCCATGTGGGATATGGTAGATGAACTGGGCATTACAGTCTTTGGTACAAGCGCAAAATTTATCGACGCCTGCAATGACGCAAATGTCCGCCCCGGGGAAAATTCAGATCTCTCAAATTTAAGAGCGATTCTTTCCACGGGTTCACCTTTGGTGGATGAAAATTTTGATTATATATATGAACACATAAAAAGTGATATCCTGCTTGGATCCATATCCGGGGGTACAGATATCATTTCCTGTTTTGCAGCGGCAAACCCCATGCTGCCAGTCTATCGTGGAGAATTGCAATGCCGCGGCTTGGCGATGGATGTTCATGCTTATAGTCCTGCTGGACAATCCATGATCAATCAAAAAGGCGAGTTAGTCTGTAAATCTCCTTTCCCATCCATGCCCATTTATTTCTGGAATGATGAAAATGGGTCCAAATACCAAAAAGCATATTTTGATCACTATCCCGGCGTCTGGCGCCATGGTGATTTTATTGAATTGAATGAATATGGCGGCATCCGCATCTTCGGTCGCAGCGATGCCACACTGAATCCTGGAGGCGTACGAATCGGGACCGCTGAGATCTACCGGGTTGTAGAATCATTTTCGGCAATTGAAGACAGTCTGGTCATTGGGCAGGAATGGCAGGGGGATCAACGTGTCATTCTTTTCCTGAAAATAAAAAACCAGGGGTCTCTTTCAGATGATCTGTCAATCAGGATAAAAACAGCTATTCGATCTAATTGTTCACCAAGACATGTTCCGGAAAAAATCCTGGCAATAGCGGATATCCCTTACACCATCAATGGGAAAAAAGTGGAAATTGCCGTAAAGAAAATTATTCAGGGTGAAGATGTCACAAACCGGGACGCATTGGCAAATCCGGAATCGCTGGAATACTTTAAGTCTATTCCAGAATTATCAGTTTAAATCATTTCGCAGAGATTCTTGCCCGTCTTTTCAAGCATATTTCTAATCATTGCTTTTTCCATTGATAATGAATCCATGTCAAAATCTACCACGCCCCCACAAACAATAAATCCCACGAGTGTATTTATTAGTGTTCTAATCAAAAGGTGGTCTCTTATTGGGGTAATATTTTCATTCGAAATCCAAGACGTTTAAACCACGATCTATTAAATGTTTCTCTTTACTATTTATTTTTGAAATTGATATTAACGCATTTCTAACATCCGTGTACTCTCTTGAACCTTTTTTTAATAATTCAAGTATTTCTAAAAATAGTAACCATGCTTCAGACTTTTCATTTTTTAGAAGTTTAATTATCTCTTTGATTCGTTTGAAATTTTTTCCAGTTTCACGAATCGACCTTATTTCGTTATAAATTAAAAACTCGGATTTTTCTTTTTCACTATATTTAATTTTTTTTGCAGTTTCTTCTGATTTAGATGGATAAACATCAAATTTAGTTTTATCTGCTGAACCAGAGAATACAGATGAAATCTTTATACCAACTGCCATATCATAAATTCCCCATTCAGGTTGAAATAAAACATCCCCAGTTGGGCTTGTAACTGTACAGTTTTCAAACGTCATTAACACATTTTTTTCCAATTTTTTATGAATTTTTTTAAGGACACCTATAACCTCAATGCCAGAAACGAATTCTAAATGAACGACACGTTCTCTCTTTATATTTAATGTAATTAAATCGTATTCTGTCGCATCTTCTAATGGAGTCATTAAATTACAAATTGGACCAACGGGAGATCCAAATCCTTCGGTATGGTAAGAGATTCCATGCCCATCTAATTCTTTATTATTTACAGAAATTTGGGTTGGCCCAGTTGTTCCAATATATATTTCTTTATTAATTGAATTTTTTAGTAATCTTGTAAATAGTCCAGAAACTTGTAATCCAGAAGAATATTCACAGGTAGAAATAATTTCAGAATCTATAGCGACCTCCACAGATTCAGCCCCACCTTTTCTAAAACACATTTGATCAGCAAAATCTTCTAATACTTGGGTTAAATGACGGCAACTTTTTGTTACAAATAATTGAGGTTGTGGATTTGTAATGTCATAAGGTGTGCCTACTGCCTCTACTGTTAATGGTATTTTTTTAACCTTTTCATCATCCAAACACGATTTACTTTCACTTAAAGATGATAAAAGACCTGCACCATAAATAGTGTAATTATCAACGGTCCCTACTAAACCATACTCAACAGTCCACCAATGAAGTCTTGTTAATAACGCAGACTCAGAAAGAATCGTTACATTATTTAATTTATTATTTAAACCTTCCTCTGCTTGTTTAATCTCTTCTTTTGTAGTTGATGGATAACCTTTCATAATTGATAAATGTCTCATTGCTTCATAAACTTCTTTATCCTGTTTAGTAAACATTGCTTTAACTCCAATTTCACCGAAACGATGTAAATAAACAGAATATTCAGCATCATAAAGCATTGGTGCATGCCCCGCGGATTCATGTACAATATCTGGTGCTGGTGTGTATAAAATTTGTTCTATGGATCTCATATCTAATGCAATTGCAAGAACTTTTAATTCTTGTAATTCCATAAATGCTTGTGGTGGAATAAACCCATCGACAACAATTGCCATCCAACCAAGCTTACTTAAGCATTTGTTCATTTCTTCAATGGATGGAATTTTTTCAATAGAGATACCTGTTTTTCCAAGGCCTTCATTATAAATTGGGTGTGCACTAGATTTTAATTGATGTGATAGTTGTCGCATTACATAGCGCCACACAGCTTGATCCCGAGCATTATAATATAAATCATAATCCTGATTTGCGATAAACTGATGTAAATGTTTTGGTATTTTCTTAAATATTACTTCTTGAGAGAAGCTCATTATCAACTCCAATATAAATTATCAAACCCAGCAATGGTTTTATCATATCCAAATCTACCCATCATCCCACAAACAAAAAACCCCGGGTAATCTGGGATTGACGGTATGGCTATGCAAAAGAGTAAAGTTTATTGATGAAACTGGGAGATTGCAACTCTTCAACAGGTAAACAAAAGAGAAAAACAACTTTTTTAGAATAATATTTTGTAATTTCAATTTAATGACTAATATAATCCTTTATTTTTAACATTAATAGAATTTATATATGGATTTAGATTCTAAAGACAAACATTTATTGGAAGAACTCCAGGCGAATAGCCGTATCACAAATGCTGAACTGGCCAAACGTATAGGGCTCTCCCCAAGTAGTACTTTAGAACGCGTGAAAAAGCTTGAAGTCAGCGGATTTATCGATAAATACATTACTCTTTTGAACCCGAGAAAAGCTGGCTATTCCTGCTTCACATTTGTGGAAATAAAATTAGCCCGTCATGGAGAAACACCGGTGGAAGATTTTATTAGTTCCATTGCTCACATTCCGGAAGTGCTCGAATGCCACCACATTACCGGTGAAGCAGATTTTCTACTAAAGGTGGCAACCAAAGATATCCCCGCCTATGAAGAATTGATCCTTCATCAATTATCTGCTCTTGCCAACGTTCAAACAATGAAAACTTCTGTAGTTCTTTCCACTTTTAAAAGCGAAACAAAACTTACGGTTTAACCATGGCTCTCGTTCCTTCCTACATTCAGCGATTAGCCAATTATGCACCCGGAAAACCCATTAGCGAAGCACAGCGGGAATTTGGTTTTGAGAAATTCATTAAACTGGCTTCCAATGAGAATCCCCTGGGACCATCTCCAAAAGGGATGGAAGCGGTGCAATATTCTCTAAATAAACTTCACCGCTATCCTGATTCTGCCGGATACGAACTTCGCGCAAAACTGGCGGAACGGTTTAACGTAAAAATAGAAAATGTCATTTTAGGGGCCGGGTCTGAGGGAATCATATCTACTATAATGCGTACTTTTTTGTTACATGATGATGAACTTATCAGCGCTGAAAATTCTTTTATCGGCTTTAGAGTATTGGCAAATGCATCGGGACGGCGGACACACTGGGTACCTATGAAGAATTACCGTTACAATTTAGAAGCCATTGCGGAGAAAATTACAGATTATACCAAGATCATTTATATCGCAAATCCCGATAACCCAATGGGGACCACGATTTCCCGGGACGAGTTTGATAGATTTTACAAACATGTTCCGGAACGGGTATTGATTATTTTGGATGAAGCTTATTATGAATATGTACAGGATTCTCCTGACTTTCCTGATTCCATGGCTTACCGTTATGATAATGTAATTACACTACGGACTTTTTCAAAAGCGTATGGATTGGCCGGTGTTCGGATCGGTTATGGCTTTGCACACCATACACTCATTGAGAATCTGATGAAGGTGAAGGAACCATTCGAACCTTCATTTGTTGCACAAGCAGCAGGGCTGGGTGCACTGGAAGATATGGAATTTTTGCTGAAATCTATTGAAACCAATAAAACCGGAATGGCATATCTCAAAAAAGAATTAAATCAACTTGGGGTCATGCAAATCCCCAGCGCTACAAATTTCATCACTACTGTTTGGGAATCGGAAGAAAAGGCAAATAATCTCGTACAGGAACTATTGGAAAATGGTATTATCGTCAGGTCCCTCAAAGGGTTTGGCTGGCCGAACTGCATACGTATTTCAATCGGCCTGCCGGAAGAAAATCAACAATTCATTGCATGCATTAAGGAAATCCTGTGAGCAGTCAGCCTTATTCTATCAAGGGTTTTGACCATTGCGAACTCTATGTGGGCAACGCAAAACAGACTGCTCACTATTATCAAAGCACCATGGGATTCAGGCCAATTGCATATCGGGGCCTAGAAACGGGCAGCCGCGACAGGGTTAGCTACGTTCTTAACCAGGATCACATAAACCTTGTAATTACTTCCCCCTTGGAAAAAAATACGGATATAGGTGTACATATCGACTGCCACGGAGATGGGATAAAAGATGTGGCTTTTACCGTGGATGATTCGGAAATGGCATGGAAAACATCTATTGATCGGGGAGCAATAAGTGTTCTTAAACCTACACTTATCAGCGATGAAAATGGTGAAACGCGGATCTCAGCCATTGAGACTTTCGGGGATACCATCCATACATTTGTTGAACGAGACCAGTATGAAGGTCCATTTCTGCCTGGGTTTCAGGCCTATAACTTTGGGCGAGAGAATGAAACTACTGGCCTAGTTCACATTGACCATGTGGTCGGGAATCAGCCCGATGGCGAAATGCAACCCGTCTGCGATTATTATGAAAAGGTCTTTGGCTGGCACCGCTTCTGGACCGTTGATGACAAAGATATTTCAACGGAATATTCTGCTCTGCGATCTGTGGTTATGGCTAACGATAATGAAATTATAAAAATACCTATTAACGAACCGGCAGATGGTTTAAAAAAATCCCAGATCCAGGAATTCATTGATTATTATGGAACTGCCGGTGTCCAGCACCTTGCCCTGTCCACCCGTGATATTATTTCAACGGTAAAAATAATGCATACCAATGGTGTGGATTTCCTTCCAACACCTCCCTCCTATTATGAGAATCTTACAAAGCGAGTAGGACCAATTGATGAAGATATTGAAACCCTTGCCCGGCTTGGAATCCTGGTAGATGTAGATGAGAATGGCTATATGCTGCAGATTTTCACCAAACCGATCCAGGATCGACCGACACTTTTTTTCGAGATCATACAGAGGAAAGGATCTAACAGTTTTGGGAAAGGCAACTTTAGGTCATTGTTTAAATCTATTGAACAGGAACAGAAAAGAAGGGGAAATCTGTAATGAAATTTGCGACTTACACCCTGGAAGGTAGTATCCAGCCACGATTCGGATTTAAAAAAGATAAATACATTGTTGACGTACTCCATGCGGCCATTTGGGCCAATGAGTCCAAAGGGAATTCCAGTTTTCTTGAAATCCCATCCACCCTAAAAATGGCTTTGGATAACTGGGGAACTAATTTCGTTAAATTGAAAGAATTGGCTGACTGTCTGCCGGATATAAATATTCAATCTCATTCCGTGGGAGAAAAACCTATTGCCTTCTTGATGAACGAAGTCCAACTCCTGGCACCTGTGCCAGATCCACAATCGTTTCGGGACTTCTACGCTTTTGAACAACACGTTCGCGCTGCCAGAAAACTAAGAGGCCTTGAAATGCATCCTGACTGGTTCAGGATTCCTATTTTTTACTTTTCCAATCCCGCTGCAATCTACGGGCATGGATCAGAAATTTCTTACCCCAGAAAAACAAACGAACTGGATTTTGAACTGGAATTTGCTGTCATTATTGCTGGTGCAGGGTCAGATATACCCAGTAAAGATGCAGACCGGCACATTGCAGGCTATACCATCTGCAACGACTGGTCTGCCAGGGATCTCCAGCGGGAAGAGATGGCTATGAGCCTAGGGCCTGCAAAAGGAAAAGATTTTGCAACGAGTTTTGGTCCTTACATGGTAACGCCGGATGAATTAGAAGATGCCTGGGATGAAAATGGGAAACTCAACCTACGTATGACCTGTCATGTGAACGGCACTCTGATTTCCGATGGAAACACCAATGATCTATATCACCCTTTTAAAGATATGATAGAACGGGCTTCC
>Ga0208747_1000090_pt1 | contig 23969 bp, 28 predicted proteins | sample Knorr_S7_td_AAIW_FD_185597 | JGI IMG/M metagenome (GOLD analysis project Ga0208747, IMG submission 185597) | Marine microbial communities from Southern Atlantic Ocean transect - Knorr_S7_td_AAIW_ad_750m_LV_A (SPAdes) (version 2) | ecosystem: Environmental > Aquatic > Marine > Oceanic | place...
TCATATTGCCCTAATTCAAGATTTGTTGTATCAAGTCCGAATATATTTCCAGGATCAATTATTCCAGAATCAAATGTTTCACCAAAGTCAAGTGAGCTAGTTACAGTGTGCATTACATCATCATGATTAGTCCATTCTATAGCATAACCATGTTCAACTATAGCGTTGTCTGGTTTATAATCAGGATTTCCTTGTTCTGCTGAACCAACCAGTATTGAGATAGCAAATACATTAGTTGGTCCTACTTTCTCCGAAATTTCCTCGGTAACATCTTCAACCACATCGGCGATTAAATATTGACTTGGTCCAAAAATACCGAAAACGAAAAAGCATACAATTCCCAAACTAACAGCAAAACAAACTATAATTCCAACTGGTCTTACGTATTGAGGCATTTTCATTGCGATATATGCAATAAGAATACTAGGAGCAGCAATTAGGATAAGAATTCCAGTAAGAGTTGGTAATGTGGTACTCGTACTACCTATGAAAGCTGCAGCACCAAATGATAGAACTATTGATATAATAACAAGAACTGTGGCTTTTGTTCTGTTTGAAGTTGACACACCACCATCAAGTATACCAGCACTCAGGAATATCAACCCGATAAAGAATAAAAGACCAGTAAGCGCGTGCATTCCATCTATGAATGTGTGTGCAATACCAGAATAGGAAATCACAAGACCTGACATACCGATCGCCGTAAGTCCGCCTCCAGGCATGACTAATTCCCAATTACTCATTCATGCTTGTTGAAATATGTTAGATAATTAATCGTTTTGCCAATAAATTCGATCATCGAACAAATTAAATTTTGTTATATTCTGGAAAGGTAATTGGTACTAAAAGAGATATTTGAGGTTTCCAAACCTCGAATAATTATTTTATTGGTCATAACAGCTGTTACCTCGATGTACGCCGGAAGTAAGTTTGTGGGTCCTGATCTTAATTATATTGATTTGATGCATATTATCATAGCTGGTTCGCTTGCTTCGGCTGGCGCAAGTGCACTAAATCACTTCTATGACAAAGATATTGATCTAAAAATGAAGCGGACAAGTACAAGACCTATACCATCAGGACGAATTGGTGCAAATTCAGTTTTGGCATATGGGTTGGGTGTAAGTATTTTGGCGGTTGTCTATGCTTATCTGTTAATTAATCCTCTATCAACATTTTTCATCGCACTTGGAATATTTTTCTATGTAATCATCTATACCGCATGGCTTAAACGCAGAAATTGGTCAAATATTATAATTGGTGGTTTTGCAGGTAGTGCTGCATCTATGGCTGGCTGGTCTGCAGCCACGGGATCAATTGATCCATTGGGATTTTTGATTGGATTTTTGGTATTCATGTGGACTCCATCTCATTTCTGGTGTCTTGCAATGAAAATTCGTGATGATTATGCAGCGGCAAATATTCCAATGTTGCCTGTAATAATTGGTATGGAAAAGACATCAAAGTATATTTTGTTATCCACACTAATACTCCTTCCTTATTCTTTCATGCTCTACGCATTTGGAATGGGATTAGTTTACATGGCATTTGCGGTAGTATCTGGTGGTTTGATGTTGGGATATCATTATAAGCTTACAAAAGTTCCAACATCTGATTTTGCATGGAAAGCATACAAGGTAACTGCTCCATACCTTACTATAATATTCATAGGTATTGCATTAGATGCTGCATTTCACTTTAGATTTTAATTAGATTTGATTTTCAGTTCCAGGGAAACTTGCTTCATAATCATTTTTTAGAGCTTCTTTATTTTGTAATTCAACTTCATCATTCTCTTCATATTGAGATGCAATTTCTATTTTACGAGTATCTTTTGCAATCCAGCTTACATGGATAAGTCCTAATATTTCTAAATCCAATAAAGTTTTGTTAAACATATTTTCTGTAAATTCATGTCCATCTTTTTTTAGACTTTTTATGAGAGTTTTATCAGTAAGAGAACTGTCTTCTTTAACCTTGCCAAATATTATATCTTTATAGTTCATACTTTTTTATCCATAAAATGTTTTATCTGTAGATTTTGGGATGATATTTGATACTTCATTTTTCAATGTATTATACCATTGATTAATTTCTTGGGTAATAGATGGTTTTATTTTCTTTAATCCTAAGGCAAAGTCATTACTATTAATTTTTTTAGAATTATTTTGCATGGCATGAACCGCTGCCTCTCTACAAAGAGCAGCCAAATCTGCACCAGTATAATTTTGTGTGGCTACAGCAATTTCTTTTAAATTTACATCATTATTTAGCGGCATTTTTTCTGTTAATATTTTGATTATCTCCAGTCGACCCTTTTCATCAGGTGGCTGAACATACAACGTGATATCTAATCTACCGGTACGAAGCATAGAATTATCAATGAGATCAGGTCTATTTGTAATACCTATAACTATAATTCGTGATGTTCCACTATCTTCCATTTCAGTTAACATTTGACTCAAGATGGTTTCACCTTGTGCATTACCATCCATTGCTTTAAATTTTGCAAGAGAATCTAATTCATCAAAAATAATTATACATGGTGCAGATGCTTTTGCCTTTCGGAAAATTTCTCGAATTGCTTTTTCTGATTCACCAACCCACTTTGATAATATTTCTGGACCACGAACTAGAATCATATTACTTCCGCATTCAGCAGATAATGCTCTACCAAGGAGTGTTTTTCCACAACCCGGTGGACCATAAAGTAATACACCCTTCGGTGGCTTGACACCCATTTTAGTAAATTTATCTGGTTCGTTAATAGACGCAATCATATTATTTTCTAGTGTTTCTTTAGCATAATCCAATCCACCAATATCCTTCCACCAAATTTTTGCCCGTTCAACATAAAACTCTCGCATTGCTGTTGGCACAATTTCAAACATAGCATCGTGGAAATCACGTAGTTTTATCTCCATTGATTCAAGCATTTTAGATGGTATACGTTCATTTTCAAGATCAATTTCAGGTAGATAGCGACGTATAGCCTTTAATGCACTTTCTCTACATAACGATTTGATATCAGCACCAGTATACCCATGCAGGTCATTCGCAAAATCTTTCAAATGAATATCTTCCGCAAGAGGCATTCCACGAGTATGTATATGTAAAATCTCTAATCTTCCATCAGTATTAGGAACTGCAACTTCAACTTCTTTATCAAATCTTCCAGGTCTTCGTAATGCAGGGTCTACACTATCAGGACGATTAGTTGCACCAAGTACTATAACGTTACCTCTTTCATTCAAACCATCCATAAGTGCTAATAACTGTGCAACTACACGTTTTTCAACATCTCCATACGCCTCCTCTCTTTTTGGTGCAATGGCATCAATCTCATCAATAAAGATAATACTAGGAGAATTATCCTTTGCTTCCTTGAAAATTTCTCTCAGCCTAGCTTCAGTCTCACCATAATATTTATTCATAATTTCAGGTCCATTAATCAGATACATGTTAGCATCTGATTCATTAGCAAGAACTTTAGCTATGAGTGTTTTCCCACAACCTGGTGGACCATAAAGTAGTACACCACTATGTGGTTCTACACCAAGTCGGCTAAAAAGCTCAGGATGTCTAAGCGGCAATTCAACAATCTCTCTCATTGCTCTTAGTTCATCACCAAGTCCACCCACCTCCTCGTATGTTATACGAGTTTTTTTATCGCTAGCAGCTTCTGAAAGTATTTTTAGATTGGAAGAACGGTCAATTTTAACAACACCTTTGGGAGATGATTTGCTAATCTTAAATTCTATAGAGTTACCCAAGATCATAACTGAAATTTCATCACCATTTGTCAAAGGGAGCCCTTTTAGTCTATTTTTAACAAAATCAGTGAATTCTTTATCAACAGTCACAACATCATTAACTGGCATCAATGTTACTAGTTTAGCAGTTTTTGTACTAACCTTTTCTACTGTTACTACATCATTGATAGACACACCTACATTCTTTCTAGTTTGACCATCTATACTAATTATATCTGGATTTTTTTCATCTTCATCTGCGGGCCAAACAATCACACTGGTTGTTTTTTTACCTCGTATCTCAATTATATCACCAGGTGCAACATGCATGTAATCCATAGAATCAGGACCAATTCTGGCTCTTTTTTTACTAACATCTCGTTGCTTAGATTCACCTACTCGCATTTGTAATGGTTCTTCTTTTACTGGCATGATATTACCTATACATTAACAGACATTCTACTCATGTTCAAAACTTCAAACTCACTTACACCATCAATCGAGTGCAGAGTATTTTCTAACGAATCCATTTGTCCCTCCTTATCATCCAAAATAAATTCTGATTTTAGGTAATTTAGACCAAATGCAAGTGGTTCTTTTTGAAAATTTCTCATTTTTATACCATCTTTTAGATTAGTCCTGATAGATTCTGCCAATCCATCTAAATCAACGTCTATTCCGGTAGGAAGTATTTTTGTAATCAAAAGTAATTGTGCCATTTTTAAGGACCTTCGAAATTACAAACTGAGCATTTATAGTTTCTAACTGCCACTCTACAACTTTCACATCTCCAAATCAGATCTCCTTTTTCACAGTTAGGACAATTGAATTTGACGCATTTATCATTAGGCATGATATTTCTATGACAACAACTACAAATCGGTAATACTAGACTTGGTGACATTCTAAAACTTACTGACGGTGTACTGCATTTATACCTTATTACATTCTAATTGGTTAACCAACTAGTAGACGTTTAATCTCAGATCCCACAAGGTTTTGTGCAGCTGCTAGAGATTTACGTACACCAAGTAATTTTATTATAGATGCTGTATGAAAATCAAAATCATCCTTGCTAGAGATCTCGGATAATATCTCTGGCGTAATCATATCAAATATTTTATCAACTGTTTTATTGTCAATTTTTTGTAGTATCTTTCTGGCAAGTTGCTGTTTTTCAAACTCCTTTCCAAATTTACTATACCAAGATTCTTGATATTGCATAAGTTGAAAATCATCATTTGTTTCTAAATATTTTGCAATTGCTTTACCAGCCATAATTCCACCCATACCACATGAATAAATCCCACCTGCAGTAGTTGGTTTTGATTGTCCGGCAGCATCACCAACTGTCACAACATCTTTGGAAACAAAATTTTTGATTGGTCCATTTATCCAGATTGGGGAAAATATTTTTCTTATAGTTGAATATTTTCCTTTATTTTTTAGAAATTCTTCGATAGTTTTAGAAGTGTTAATGTCCTTACCGGCTACACCAACTTTGCCTATACCATTTCCCGATGGTATTATCCATGCAAAAAAACCAGGATATTTAATTTGATCAAAATACACTTCAACGTGACCATTTACTATCCAATCTGCATACACTTCATACTGTGCAGATAATAATATACCATTTCTGTTATCATTCACTAACGCTCCAACCCCTCTACAATCAACTAGAATTTTACAATCTATGTCACCAATTGATGTGCTGACACCCTCTTTCGTCTTTTCTTTATAGCTTGAATTCACAATTATTTTTGCACCATATTTTTGAGCTTGATACGCTGCCTGCTTGTCTAATTGTCTTCTATCAACAGAAATAATTTGCTGATTTTTTGAGTTAATTTCAAGCATTTTACCACTAGGTGAAAAAATAGATGCATCATTGATTGCACAGTCATAGATCTTTTCTGATGGATTGATCTCCAAGTCATTTAATGCAGTCTTACTTACTAATCCACCACAATGATCAGGAGTTCCAATCTCAAACCCTTCTTCTAAAACTAAAACAGAATGTCCTTTTTTTGCTACTTCTCTGGCAGTTAATAGACCAGAAATACTTCCACCTGCGATAACTATATCATATTTATCCACAAACACTCCAAATCTGTATTATACAATTAATGTTTCGACCAAATTGCAAAGTTTTTCATAACACATAATTCTTGTAAGCATATGACAATAAAACAGGTAATTGTAGTTAGAAATGACCTTGATATGGGAAAGGGAAAAATTGCTGCTCAAGTAGGTCATGCATGTGTGCTAGGTGCTGAGCATGTAAGAAAATCCAACCCTGGGTGGTTTTCTGAATGGTGGAGTGGACAAGAAAAGGTTGTACTCAAAGTTTCAAGCTTGAAAGAACTTGAACAAATCAAGCAGGATGCCATTGAACTTGGTTTACCATGGTCTGAAGTTACTGATGCTGGACATACACAGATCTCTCCAGGTACCACAACCTGTATTTCACTTGGCCCTGCGCCAGAAGAAAAAATAGATAAGATTACTGGAAATTTGAAATTACTGTAATAATTTTCATATTTATTGCAATAAAATATAATGTAGTATTGTAGTTTTTTCATTATGAAGACACGAACAAAGGGAATTATCTTTTTTGCATTTGTTGGAGGAATAATGCTAGCTTCTGGAGTTACAATAGCTATACCTTCTTCATTTTTTGAAAACAGCAATACTACATTAGATTCTTTGGAGGATATAGAACTTGATGATTTAAACTATGTTGGTGATCAGCGATTACAATTTTGCGGCGTAAATGATAAAGCAAAATCTAATTCATATGTAAAAGAATACAAGATACCTACACCATGTACTCAACCTCTTGCAATAACAACTGTGCCAGATGGAACAGTTTGGTTTGCACAAACAAACACTGGAATGATTGCAAAATTTGATCCATCATCAGAAACATTCACTCAATACCCAAACTCAGACTGGGATAGATTACAAACAGTATGGATTGAGGAGGCACTTCTACAGAATGTACTGCCAATAAAATTACGTTCAATGATGTGGGGAATGGATTATTCTCCGGATGGTTCTATCTGGTATACTGACGGTGATAATGGGGCAATATGGAAATTTTTATTATCTGATGAATCATATCACGTACTTTCATTTCCACGTGAGGATGATTCAGAGCAAGTCTTTCCACAAAGATTAGAAGTTGATGGTTCAAGAATAATTATTAATGACTTGTTTGGAAGTAAGCTTTCTTTTTTTGACTTTGTTCAAGTAGGACAAGCGATACGAACTTTTGCTATTCCCTCCCCAATCGCTGGATCTTTAACGAGTGATTTTACAATTGATTCTAAAGATAATGTATGGTATACAACTTGGATTCCAAATGAGGCTGGAATACTTGTAAAGTTTGATTATCCTAAATATGAAAAACAACAAGCAATATCCTCCACAATCACAGATGGACTTCTTTTACAGGAGTTCATTGAATTTTACCAGTTTCCATCTGGAATGGATACACCAAATGGAATTGCAGTTGGTCCAAATGAAAAAATTTGGATAGCTGACACGTCGGGAAACTTTTTCTTCAGTTTTGATCCTGAGATAGAAAAATTCACAAAATATGTTACATCAATTCCACACGAAGATTCGTATGGTAATTTAAAACTTCCAACATATTCATCAAATCCATATTGGATTGAACAATTAGATGAAAAATTAGTTATGAACGAACACAACGCAAACCGTATAGCAGTATTTGATCCTATCAAGGAAACAATGGTAGAATATACTGTACCTTCAAGAAACACTAGTTGGGCTGACTGTGAAGGAATTGAGTATTGTGGTGTTGCCCAAGTATTTGGCTTTACAGTTGATGATAAGAAAATCTGGTTTACCGAGTGGGTAGAAAATAACATAGGTGTAGTAGATACATCGATACCACTTCCATTTGACATTAATCTCAATAGAGAAAATATTATTTTAGAGAGAGGTGAAACTACTGAAATTATACTTGAATTTAGTTCAACGGATATTACGTCACATGGATATTTGGTAAATATATCTACAACTTCATTATTTACCGATTTGATAATTAATCCTGAATCGACTGAATTTTATTCTAACGATTCAGGTTCGGAAAGTATCATAGTACAAATTACTGCAAGTGAGAGTGCATTACCAGATACACATAAAATTCTTCTTGGTGCATATAACGATGAGATAGCAATCTCCAAATTTATCACTGTGACAATAGAGTGATTCCAAAAATTGATTCTGAGATAGGAATCACAGTATATTCAACAAAATTTCCTGGTTCTGGTGGATCAATCAAAAATCAAAATGATGATTTTATTGTATCAGAGATTATCACAGAAAAAGCATATGCGATGATCAATGAAGATTCTGGTTATGCGGTTTACAAGCTAAAAAAAAATGGCATTGATACAACACATGCGCTAAATGAAATTTTCAAAAAATATGGTGTTAGGCTTAAGGCATTAGGTTTGAAGGATGCTTCAGCCATAACTGAGCAGTTTGTTTTTACAACAAATAAAACTAGGCGTGATTTTGAAGTTCAGGAATCAAAATATAGTTTAAAAAAAATTGGATTTTCATCTAAACCATTATCAAAAAAAAATATGATCGGTAATCATTTTCAAATCAAAATTAATGATCCAACTACAACATTATGTGATTTTAACGAATATGATAAAATTTTAAATTTTTATGGCTATCAAAGATTTGGTTCCAAAAGACCAGTAACTCATTTAATTGGAAAATCATTAATTAAGAAAGATTTTGGAATGGCTGTTGATCTTTTATTATCATTTACTTCTGAATATGATACGCCAAAAAATACTGAAATTCGAGAAGTAATGAAAGATAAATCTAGGTTTTCTTATGCTCTGAGTATTATACCAAATGGAATGGATTTGGAAAAAATTGTGTTAAAACAAATGATAGAACATGATGATCCAGTTCTAGCCATACGTGCTTTACCATTATCAATAAGGCGATTTTTTGTACAATCATATCAATCATATATTTTTAATAAGACATTGAGCGCATCTTTTGAAAATAACGAAGAATTATTCTCTCCACAAGAGAATGATGTATGTTATGATAAAAATGGTAATTTAGGAAAATTCGAAAATGATCCTTACCAAAGATTATCTATTCCCTTTGTTGGATATTCATATTACAAAAAAACTCGTTTCCATCATTACATAAAAAAAATTTTAGATGATGAACAAATAACAGAGAAGGATTTTTTTGTTAAAGAAATGCAGGAGATAAGTAATGATGGTGGATTTAGAAATTCATCTATAAAATGTGATAATTATAAATTGGAAGATAATATTGTGTCATTTTCACTTTCAAGAGGTTCTTTTGCCACTATTGTTCTTCGAGAAATAATTAAACCTGATAAACCTCTACTTTCTGGGTTCTAGACTGCTATAGGTAAACAGAATTAAGCAATAACTTAATGATTTTTTTACTTTATGTTTAATCCAGATTTTTTTAGTATTTGACATGTCTAATTGGCTATCATCAGGCGAAACTGATTCTTTATTTACCAGCCATTCAACCTTTGTAATTTTCTGTATAGCAGCAGCATCAGCTCTAATTCTTTTTGTTGCATTGAAGCCAATAATTGAAGATGTTACTTCTGAATCACCTATGATAATCAACATCATGTTTGTGCCGACATTTATTATAGGATTTCTTTACGGCCTAAAGATTACTGAACGTGTAATGAATCCATCCGATGCAAGAACTCCAATCAAACGTGGAATTGTAAAGATTTTTCTATTCTTTTTTATTATTGGAGGATTATTCAGCTCCGTAAATTTTGCTTTACATGGAGGCAGTATGGTGCCAGATGGTGATATTTTTGATATCGGTGTAATTGATTGGTTAATAAAATTAGTTACATACAATGGTGGAGCTACTTTTCTTATTGTATCTAGCATAGTTTTAATGGCTGCAGCCACTCGAAAAATTGTAGGTTTAGGAGGAGGTTATCTTGGTAAGATTATTTCATTTGTTGGAACATTTGTTTTCTTTTCAATGGTATCAGTTAGCCTTACACAGAATGATCCAACTCACTCACAAGTATTTTTGTATACATTTTTCTATGCCGGTATTATATCTGGTGCATTATATGAGATGAATAAATTAACAACCAAACAAAACATGTGGGACGATTATTCAAACGGCTATCTATAAATCAGTTATTCTTGATTTTCCTTTTCACTAAATAATAATTCTTGTTCCGCATGAGCAATTACCCATGTTCTATATTTCCAACATTCAGAACTATCAACATCCCCGGTTTCTATACATTCTTGAACCTGTAACTGATCTATCCATTTAGCACATTGTGGTTCTTGGAAATCATTGACTTTACAATCTTCAAAAACTGCTACTTGCTGTCTTTGTATTGTATCACCATAAAGAACATCGCCACCTATGGTTACCTGTAATAATCCTATAAGAGATAGTGAAGCTGCAACCATAATCATACCATATCCAACTTTTCTTCGATGATGAGGTTCTTTCATATTATATTTGAAGCGAAACTAGTACCATTTAATTCTTCAGCAGATACTTGGAACTAGTGTAGTTATAGAATGATTAGAAAAACAAAAAAACTAGAATCTTTACCAATTATTATGGCTATACAGATCCTTCAATATGAGTTTCTTGGTCCAATAGGATTATCCGAGTGGGGTCCTCCTATGGACAAAGTTGTTTATATCATATTTACAAAAAACAAGGAAGTTTTTAACATGCTATATGTTGGTGAATCTGATAAAACAGAAGAATTAGATTTTTTTACAAAAAATCCTAAATTCAAATGTTGGATATCACATGCGGGTAATGAGGAAAATATTTACCTTTCAATTTATCCAATGTGGGAATCTAGTGAATCTGAACGACTGCAATTAGCCCAAAAAATTGTCAATAAATATGGGCCAATTTGCAATCAAGCCGTTGACGATAGCCAAAACTGAGCAGATTCATGCATCAGTTTTGTTTTTTATTTTGAATAATTCTAATGTGAGTAGATCAAGTGCCTTTTTCATATGTTCCAACTCCTGAAACATATTAAGCTCACCCTGTGCCAGTGTTTTAAGAACACTAGACATTGATCTTTGGTATTCATCTGTAGATGAAGCTTCAAGACCATTAATTCTTGATATCATAATATCTAATTCTTTTACAATATTATCATGTGCGATATGTTTCTCCATGAAGTATTGATTATCACTTCATATATGAACTATTTTTTAGATTAGATCTTCATCAATTTTTTTTATTGCTACAGAATACTCTTTACAATCACATGTAGGTATCATACATTTTCCACGGTTTAAGAGTGAATTATTTTCTATTGATAGATGTGCCTCATCCACATGATGACATTTTATACAGTTCATAAATTTTAAACCTGACACACATATTTTAAGGAATAAGAACTGCTCGTGCATCCATTTCTGAATTTTTGAGTTTAATCAAAGCTTGATTCACCTGTTCTAGAGGAAAAGTTTCTGTTATTACTTCTAATTTATTTTCATCTGAAATTTTAATTACATCTTCCATATCTTTTCTTGATCCTATCAAAGTGCCTCTGATAGTTTTTTCTTCAAACGCCAAAAAATTTGGGATTTTACCAACTGTAGCAATAACTACCAAACCTCCTTTCTTTATTGATTTAATTGCAGTATCTGTTACTTGATCAACTGGTGCAAAAACAATTGCAGCGTCAAACAAACCATATTTTTTTTTAACATCTTCCAGAAATTGTTCTTGATTAGATGAATAGACAAAAATATTTTTTGCTCCTAATTTTTTTGCTAACTCTAAATGCTTTTTCTTTCTTGAAATTGCACTTACTTCACAACCCTCAACTTTGGCAAACTGTATGGCCATATGACCCACACCCCCTACACCAAAAATTGCAATTTTGTTATTTTTTTTGGGTTCAGCAGCCTTTACCGCCTTGTATGCAGTTATTCCAGCACAGAAAAGAGGTGCCGCATATTCAGGTTTCATGGTATCAGGGACTTTAGTTGCAAAATCTTCTGAGACAGTTATGTATTCTGTATAACCACCCTTGAGTGATTCACCAGTCACATCCATCTTTTCACAAAGATACTCTTTACCCTCATTGCAATACTGACAGTCTAAACAAGAACTAAGCAATGGAGTTATTCCCACTCTATCACCTATCTTGAATTTTCTAACATTATTTCCAACCTCTACAATCTTCCCCACAATTTCATGCCCAGGAACTGTTGGAAGTGTTGGTGGTATGCCTATATCTTTCCAATCACCTTCTATGGAATGTAGCTGTGAATGACATACACCACATGCTTCAATTTTTACCAAAACCTCTTTGGGATTTGCAATCTCATGTCTATCTATCTCAGTAAGCTTTAATGGATTTGATTCTACAGGACCAAGTTTTGAAAGAACCATGGCACGCATTTTCTTAGGCATAATCTTTAACTTTGATATATGTTCTTAAATTTTTGTAAACAATAAGAATTAAAATCAGTTTAAAACTATTTTCTATTAATGGATTACCGACTTACTGCTGAAGATAAAGAGAGGATAAAACTTCTTGATGAGGTTACAAAGAATAAATTTCAAAATCTTAGCCTTGAGCAATTAATACGATTACAGGAATTAGTGAAAAAGAAGGATTATAGTCATGAAAAAAAGGCAGATAAAGCAAAGAAGAAACTGCTTAATCAAATTAATGTAGAAATTTACAAACGTGATGATAGTGCCATCTGGAAATAATTAGATTACATACAAATAGTTATTTGGTTTCAATATTTTATGAGTGAAAACAGATTAGGTAGTGAGTCCAGCCCATATCTGTTACAACATGCTAAAAATCCAGTACATTGGCATGCGTGGGATGAGGAGGCACTTGCTAAAGCAAAAAAAGAAAACAAACCAATCTTTCTAAGTGTAGGGTATAGTTCATGTCATTGGTGTCATGTTATGGCACATGAATCATTTGAGGATGAAGAAATAGCAAAAATCATGAATGAGAATTTTGTTAATATCAAAGTAGACAGAGAAGAACGTCCTGATTTAGATGATATTTATCAAAAGGTTTGTCAAATGTCTACTGGACAGGGTGGTTGGCCATTGAGTGTGTTTCTTACCCCAAATCAAAGACCATTTTATGTTGGAACATATTTTCCCGCGATGGATTCGTATGCAAGACCTGGATTTGGAAGTCTTTGCAGACAATTGGCACAGTCATGGAAAGAAAATCCAAAAGATGTTGAAAAGGCAGCTGATAATTTTATGCAGAATTTAGACAAGCTTCAACCTATCACCACAACTTCTTCAATTGATAAATCAATATTTGATGAAGCAGCAGTTAATCTTTTACAAATTGCTGATCCTATACATGGTGGTTTTGGGCAAGCGCCAAAATTTCCAAATGCATCTAATTTATCATTCATGTTTAGATACTCAAAACTTTCTGGAATATCCAAGTTCCAAGAATTTGCATTGAAAACTTTAAAAAAAATGGCTAAAGGTGGAATCTTTGATCAGATTGGTGGTGGTTTTCATCGTTACTCGACTGATACAAGATGGTTAGTACCACATTTTGAAAAAATGTTGTATGATAATGCACTATTACCTATAGTTTATTCTGAAGCGTATCAGATTACAAAAGATCCTTTCTTTGAGAATGTTGTAAGGAAGACTCTCGATTATGTTATTCGTGAGATGACATCAAGTGAAGGCACATTTTTTTCTGCACAAGATGCTGATACAAATGGGGAAGAGGGGCAAACATTTGTATGGAAAAAGCAGGAAATTGAAAAAATTTTGGGTGAGGACTCTGAAATCTTCTGTATTTATTATGATGTTACCGACGGAGGTAATTTTGAGGGTAATACAATCCTTGCAAATAACATTAATGCATCTTCTTTGGCTTTCAAATTTGGAAAAAATGAATCTGAGATACAGGCTATAATTTCAAAATGTTCTGACAAATTACTTGAAGTTAGAAACAAAAGGGAGCAGCCTGGAAAAGATGATAAGGTTATAACTTCATGGAATGGCTTGATGATTTCCGCCTTTTTATCAGGCTATAAAATAACTGATAACTTGAAATATTTTGATATTGGAAAAGCGTCAATAGATTTCTTTGAAAACAATTTTGAGAAAAATCATATTTTGCATAGAACATTCAAAAATGGCAAGCCAAAGCTGAATGGATATTTGGATGATTATGCATATATGGCAAACGCATCAATTGATATGTTTGAAGCAACTTCACAACCAAAGTATTTAGTATTTGCAATTAATCTTGCTAATTATCTATTAACACATTTTTGGGGTGATTCCATTAATGGATTTTTTTTCACATCTGATAATCATGAAAAATTGATCATACGTCCAAAAAATAATTATGATCTTTCAATGCCATCTGGTAATTCAGTTGCCGCACATGCACTGCTTAGACTTTATCATATAACACAAAATAAGCAATTTTTAGAAGTATCCAAAAAAATTATAGAATCACAAGTAATATCTGCAGCTGAAAACCCATTCGCATTTGGATATTTACTCAATGTGTCATATCTCTATTATCAGAAACCCACTGAAATCACTATAATTAATGATAAGAATTCCAAGATTATTTCATATTTAAGAAAAAAATTCCTTCCAGAATCAATTATGGTTATAGTAACTAATCAAAATAATTTGAATGCTTTATCGGAATATTCATTCTTTTCTGGAAAAGAATTTCAAGACAATGAAACAAACGTATTTGTATGTAAAAATTTTAGTTGTTCATTACCTCTGTCTGATTTGTCTGAGATAGAAAAAGAACTCTAAATCTTTTTTAAATCCACTTGTAATTTTTCTCCAACTTGGGGTCTACCCATCTTATCATATCTATTCTTAGGCATTGTTATAGCAATTGATGTATGTTGGTAGTTTTTTATTTTGATTGTTGGCTGTGATTGTAATATTGCTTCAAGTAATGGCATTACTTGCTGCTTAGTTTCTTGATCAAGTTTTTTTGAAACAGATTCCATAACGAGTTGTTTTTGTGAAATAGGTTCTAACTGAACATCTTCCGTTAATGTAATTTGTACATATGCACCATTATCTACTATTTGATGTATTTTGTATCCTATGATATCAGACAATAAAATAACTAAAACATGTTGGAATTTATCTTTAACTAATTCTTTATTCTAATTTAGTTATACATCTTCGTTCATAATAGATTTTTTTATGATTTCTGTATTTTTTATTATCATCTCATTGAACTCTTGAACATCTTCCATATCTGGAACTTGTTTTTGATTTGAATATGCTTGAAGAAAACTTGAATAAATACAACCGATTATGATACCAAAGGCAGTATCTACTACTGAATTAATTTCTGAACTAAACTCTTGTGCTATCTCTCTATACGATTTTGCTTCCTTCACGTAATAACCAATTAATCCTTCTAAAAATTCTTGATTTTCTTTTGAAATTACCATTTATTATAAAAGATGTGCGATTTATAGTAATTAATTGTTCTTTGAAATGGAGTTTTAGTTAGAACGATGTATGCTGATAGTGACACCATTAGAAGTATACCAGAAGTAAAAGGAAATTCTGGCACTGCTGTATATTCTTCTGATTCTGCAGTAAGTGAATAATTGACAATTTCATGTGATTCTGATCCATCCAGAATAGCAATAACAAAAACTGATTCATCATTTGCTCTAAGATAATCTGGTTCCGTGTTAGTCTTTGATACGCCAACAATATTTCCATCTTTATCATACAAGGTAGCAATTACATTTATCATGTTAGCAGTAGCATCACCGTGATTTGCAACAGTTCCTTGTATTATCAGATTCTGTGATGGTCCATATTTCATTTCTGATGATGTAATTTCAATTACTTGGTTTTTTGGATACGCAACTTTGTAATCAATATCTAAAAGATAATTATCTATTGTACCTATATTTTCAGTTATTTGTAAATCAAACACTGCTTTCATCCCAGGCATAATCAAATTTGTTAATGTGTTAGTATCTCCTTCATGAATGATATTTTCTCCTGAATAAATAATAGCAGATACTGTAACTTGATTCAACGGAGTGTTTGAATCATTAATTATTTCACCAACGATATGAATTGTATCATCATTGCTGATGTACTGATAGTCATTTTCAATGTAAACTTCAGCCCACACACCTGGTATTACAAATATCAATAAAACAAGAAACACAGCTACTATTTTCAATATACTTCATTCCTTGATATAATTAATGAAGTTATGGGTTTAATTGACCTTGAGCTGATTTGTATTTAGCCAAAGCAGCCATCTCATATTCAAATGAATCTTGCAGTAACGAGTCAGATCTTACACGCTTTGCATCATCACCGGTATCAACCCACTCAATCATTTGTTTGTCGCTTTCTAATTGAGATTCAGATGACAATTTAAAGAGCTTGACAGATGATACAAAAGAGTTTGGTACTGATAGTTTATCATATTGAAGAACAAGTTCTTCCATTTCTTTTATATGATTTTTAGTCAGTTTCAAGAATCCTTCCTTAGTCAGGCTACCATCTTTGAACATGGATACATTCGAGTCAAACGTATGAGTTAGTTTTTTTAAATCTTCTTGTATTATTTGTAATTCTTCCCCAAATATTTTACCTCTAACAGTTCCCTGCTCATTTGAATATGTAATGAATATACTAGAAGCAATTATAACAATTCCAGCAATAACCGCAACATACATCAAAGAGCCTTTCTTTTTACCTCTTCTTTTTTTCAAGATTAATCTATATAATTCCCTTCTGCATCTGTAGATAGTTCTAACGTCATTAATGCACCACTAATGAAAGAATCATTTCTAATTGTTCTAACACGTGAAATCTCTAAATGATAAGGAAATATTTCAACAACTACACTCCCAACTTTAGGATTTTCTGGAGAATCTGTTATTTTAATATCACTTTTTTTGATTCCCAGTTGTAGCAATTTTTTAAGACTGTGATCAATTAATGGTTCTGGATATTTATGGTCTAATACGAATACAGTTCCTACATACTCAATTTTTTCCAATTAGAATAAGCGTTAAGTTATGGCATATAATCATTAGGAATTAACCACATTAAGCGTCATTGTACTAACAATACGAGTTAACCGTCTAATCTTCAAAGCAACCGTTTCATCAAAAGTTTCTTGTGAATCTGCATCAATTTCTACAATCACGTCATAAGCTCCAAATGTAACATACGCATGAGTAACTTGTGGTATCTGCTTTAGTTCTTCAATAATGTACTCCTCAGCACCCAAATCACAATTCAATAGGACAAATCCTTTATGCATATTCTATTAACTTAATTTATTATGTTGGCTTGGCTTTAAATCTTCTTTATTACCAACGTCTTTTTTGATTGAAATCATGTCGTTTAACATATTCTGTTTTGTTGGTTCTTTTTTCATATTGATCACGTGAAGGCTGTCGTCCTCTCGTAAATTGTTTCATGGGTTTTCTAAATTGACGGAAATTTCGTCGTGGCATTGATCTCCTTTTTAGTGGATCCGGAATGCTAATCTTTATTCCAAGCTTTTCATTCAAATCTGTCATCTTTACTTTTGTCTGTTTTTTGATTGCCTCCCATTCAGCAACTGAAGAGTAAGAAACTAAAGTTATTGCTCTACCTTTTGCACCAGCACGAGCTGTTCTTCCTATTCTATGGAAATATACCATATCTTGATTAGGAATATCATAATTTACTACAAGTGCCACTGCGGGAATATCAATTCCCCTAGATGCTACATCTGTAGCAACCAGAATGTCAGCCTTAGATTTTCTGAATCTCTGCATAGAATCTTCCCGTTTATGTTGAGACATATCACCCTCAATTGTAACTACACTTTCACGTGCTTTGTACAATTCCCTTGCCACTGTTCTAGTCCGAATTTTTGTTGAACAAAATACAATACATTGCCCAATATTACCATCAAGAAAATCAAACAAGAATTTCATTTTTTCTTTATCTTTTATTATCAAAAATGATTGATCAATTCCAGCACCGCTAAGATCATCTGCATCAACGAGAATTCTTTTTGGAGAAATCATATTAGTTTCAGCCAACCGCATGATTTCAGGTGGCATAGTAGCAGACCATAATGATACAGTTTTTTCTTCTGGTGTTAGATCTAAAATAAACTCGATATCATCAACAAAACCCATATCTAGCATTACATCAGCTTCATCTAGAACAACATGTTTTATGTTATTGAATTTTATAGTCCCTCTTTTCAAATGATCAATCAGTCTACCTGGAGTAGCAACTAATATTTCCGGTTTTTTTCTTAATGCATCAAACTGTATTCCCATACCTTGTCCTCCATAAATTGTTGCAGTTTTGATTCCTATGTTTTTAGCAAATCGTTTAACTTCACCTGTTATTTGTATTGCCAGTTCCCTAGTTGGTGCCATAATAACACCTTGTATTCCTGCTTTTGGAGTTACCAATTGTAACATAGGAAGTGTATATGCAGCAGTTTTACCAGTGCCAGTATGTGCTTGACCAATAACATCATTACCCTCCAATAAAACAGGAATTGCACGCTCTTGTATTGGGAACGGCGTATCGAACCCAATATCATCAAGCACACTCAATAGTGATTTTTCTAGTCCTAATTTTGCGAATTTTGTCATTTTATTTTTTAGCAATAACGGAGAACGCTGTTGCCTAATCCGCTATTATTTTCTAATATTGGAATTTTTTAAATCGGTATAATAAACCCTTGTCGATGTTTATCCGTACGTCATTGTAAATTTTGATTAAGCCAATGACGAGATTTGAACTCGCGACCTGCTGATTACAAATCAGCTGCTCTAGCCAGGCTGAGCTACATTGGCATGATGTATCAGAATAATTAAGATAATTTAAAATGTTCTTAAATCACCATAATATGGCATCACTTTAATAATCACCAGATCTGAAAAATCTCTATGCAGTTGAAGTACATTCCACCAAAAAAACTAAAGGTACTCATCATCATGTTTTTTGTAGCAGCAGCTTTTGGAATTTTTGTAGGGTTAGTAATAGCAAAAGGTGGTCAAGGATTCTATATCACGTTGCTTGGGGTTGTTAATTTATGCTTAGGTGGATTTATGGCGTATCTTTTAATGACTCAAAAACCCAAAATACGTGATGGCAGGAAAAGAAAATAAAACATAATCTAGATAAGTTCTTAATATAGGTGAAAATCTCAAATAATTAATGCTTGATCTAGTTGCCAAAAAATTATTTCTTACAAAAGGTGTTGGTGTTGCTGATGATAAGCTAACAAGTTTTGAATTTGCATTAAGAAATGCTGGAATTTCTGGAACAAACATAGTGTTGATCTCTAGTATTTTTCCACCACGTGCAAAATTAATACCTCGAAAAGAAGGTCTGAAACTAATCAAACCTGGCCAAATATTATTTACAATTTATTCAAGAACACAAACAAACGAACCTCACAGACTGATTTCTGCATCTGTAGGAGTAGCACAGCCAAAAGATAGATCAAAATATGGTTACCTTTCTGAATACGATGCCTATGGACAAAGTGAATCAAAGGCAGGAGATTATGCAGAAGATATAGCTGCACAAATGCTGGCATCATCGCTGGGAATTAAATTTGATCTCGATAAAAGTTGGGATGAAAAACGTCAACAATGGACCATTTCTGGCCAAATCTATAAGACAAAAAATATCACACAGTCTGCAAAGGGTGATAAAAATGGAAAATGGACAACAGTGTTTGCCGCAGCAGTTTTAATAGTTTAGATTTTTTTAATTGTTTTAATCTTGATTATAACAAGTGCTGGAACAATAAAATACATTCCAATATTCAACATAATGACACCAATTCCATATCCAAGCATCTCAGATTCTGAATCAATGTCAGTATATTGTAATAATGTAAGTGAAGTTAGAAGTGGAGTTAGTGTTAGTTTTACAGCCTCTTTAAACACTGGGTTTTCTCGTTCATAATCAGCTATTATTGGAGAAAATGAATAATAGAACTGATTAAAACTAGTCATGAATGCAGTGCCAGATTCAGTTTTAAGTACAGTGTTGTCACGAATCTCTCGTAAGAACTGTACTTGTGGTGCCATCTCAGAACCAAACGCGGCTGTTGCTATGAGACACCCACCACGCTCTTTGAAGTCTGTTGATTGTTTTACTGCTTCATCATAACTTGGATTATTTGAAGCACCAACTATTACATCATTATGAATTATAGGTTCTGTTCCATCATTATTACCAATTGTCAAATACATATCTTTTCTATCTACTGATGATTTGACACCAAACAGGTATTTGCCACTAATAGTTTCACCCAATTCAGATGTTGAGTCAGAATCAAAATACCATCCACCAGTTTTGAGTTCCTCTACATTTGCTGGGTCAATAATCAAATTAGAATTCAATTCTGTTATCTGTGAGTTTTGATCTGGAATAACTGTTAAAGATATTATTGAGTTTAGAGGATAAAATCCATCCATAAATACCTTAGAGCGTTCTAAAGTATCAACCATCATCATTTCGAGCGGACTTATTCTCATAGCGGTTATATCATATTGTCCCCAATCTTCCATGAGAACTGTTATTGAGCGTAAAACTCTGTTATTATCTACTGGAACTAGACTGAATGAAAATACAGAATCTTTATGTGCAGCCATTTCTTGGGCATGTTTAAAAAAACCACCACCGTTATGGATCTCAGCTTTAACAAATGGTGTAGTTATTTCATCAAAATGCTCTACCGATGATTTTTTTGGTAGTATGTAAGTCACTGTTAGTTTTGATTTGTATACATCTGAAGTCAAGCCCATTCTATTGATGTATACAGAGTGAAATTCTGTATCAATACCAAAGGATTCATTGACAACACCTATGAATGAATCACCCACTAATCGTGCATCAGCATGTAATTCAACTATTCCTCTGATTTCAGAAGGTCTTGTGACATCTATCATGACACAAGAAAACTCGTGTAATTCATAATCAACAACTTCTTCTACACCTGGAACACAATTATACTGATTTGTGTAGCTAATCCCAATTAACCTAGGAGAATTAAGAATCATTGATTCTAATAGTTCCGGAATCATTATGTCATCAGGATTTTTACTCATCACACCTAATGATACTGATGTTTTACCACCCTTTTCATCTATTACAAATTGTGCAGTTTCTGTCCATGATAAATATCCCAGCGACTCTGAAAATGATTGTGGTGTGTAAAAAACAAATAGTAGCATAATTGTGGCTAATAATAAAATCTTGTACATAGTTAGTGCCTATTTTTTTCTATTAATTACTTTACTATCAAACCTTTAAATTAAATATATTTTTTCAATATCTTGACATCGATTCAAACCGTTGGGGAACAAGCTGGCAGTTAGATGGCTCTAACTGCCAGCCCCATATTTATTAAAATTTTTAAAAGATAAAATTATCCAAGTCTAGACAATTCATCTACTTGGGTTTTGATATAATCAAAACCATCTTGCCAGAATCTAGATTTTGTGATATCAATGCCAAACTGCTGAAGTAAGTTTTCAGGTTTCTTTGAACCACCTGCAGATAGGATTTTTGTGTATGTAGAAGCAAATCCTGAACCTTCTTTTTTGTATCTTTGAAATAAAGAAAGTGATAACAAGTTTCCAAAAGCATATGAATAACAGTAAAATGGAGCATGGTAAAAATGTGGTATACAACTCCATTCTGTTTGAAAATCTTCCGAAACATTAACAGAATTTCCAAACTGCTCGTTAAGATTATGAAGATAAGTTTTTGAAATCTCATCTACTGTTGTACTATTTGCAATTTGTTGGTGTGCAGAAATCTCAAATAACGTAAAAAAAGACTGTCTACCAATTGTTGCATAAAAATCATCTATTTTTTCTGACAACATTATTTTTCTTTCCTCGTTACTTACTAATTCAGATAAATTATCATATAGCAACATTTCAGAAAATGTAGATGCTGTTTCAGCTAACGGTAACGATGCATCTGATATTAGTATAGAATTCTTTGAAGCACATATGCTATGTATGGCATGACCAATTTCATGTGATAGGGTAAACACATCACGTGATCTTCCTGTAAAATTCATCAATACATATGGTGTTTTGTTTGGAGATGGTGTGCTACAAAATGCTCCCGATACCTTTCCAGGTCTTAATTCTGAATCAACATGATTCTGTGAAAATACACTACTTGCATATTTTGCTAACGTGGGACTAAATTTATCCAGTGATTCCAGTACCAGTTTTACCGATTTACCATACGAGTATGTTTTTTCTTTTATGTTTGATTTTCTAGGCGCATATAGATCATACCGCCTAATCTTTTTCATGCCCAGTAATTTTGCTTTTTCCTTGAAATATTTTTGAAAAACTTTGGCATTCTTTCTACATACATCGAGTAATGTTTTTACTGTTTTTTCATCGACATTGTTGGCAATATTTCTAATCATGATTGGAGATGAAAAACCTCTCATTCCAATTCCTTCATCCTTTAGGTTTAGAACAATATTTTGATAAATCTCTCCAGTTACTCCCTTGTTCTCAGAATATTTTGAAAATAATGATTTGTATGCAGCTTCTCTAACTTTTGATTTTCTATTTCTAACAAGTGTAGTTAGTTCTTCCCTATTCATTCTCTTTTTTTTCCCATCAATTTTGACAACATACACAAATGCATTGGTTATCTTGTCGTATAATTTCACTAGTGCAGAAGCTCCAGTTACATCAAGTGTATTGATGATTTTTTCTTCGGGTTCACTAAGTGAATATTTTGCTAAAATTCTTTTAAATTCAAGATACTGTGAAAATTCACCTGATGATTTGATGAGACGGCGTGCATTTTTTTCATCAATCTGTTTTTTCCACCATAAATCAAAAAATAATAAGCGATTTTCTATTTCAGAACCAAACTGAGAGATCCGTGTTAGAAGAGAAGTTGCTTCATCAGACTGTGTATTTTCAGAATATTGTAATGATGCATATCCACCTATAATACTAGATTTTTCTGTAATATGTTCAATTTTGTGTATTAATTCTAGAAGTTTCTTAGAAGATATTTTTTTATTTAGAAATTTCTTCTGTTTTTCAAATTCCCTAGCATAATTATTTAATTCGGCTAATTTTTTATCAAATGTAGATCTGGTTGGGTTTTTTAACAGATCGTCAAGACTCCATTTTGAAAGTGTGTATTCTGCCATATTGATCAATAATAGTCCTTGTGAATATAACACCAGCGCCATGATTTGTCAGGTACTGCAACCATTACAGGATGACCTGTTTCCTTGAAATGCTTTGTCGCGTGTAAACCAACTGAAGAGTCGCAGCATCCAACATGTCCACATGTAAGACACATTCGTATTGCAACCCATGGAAGTTTTTCCTTTTCACACTCTTCACATCCTTTGGTATTTGGTGATGCTTCGTTAGATGCTTCACCAAAATGCTCGCACTCATCTGCCATATGACATTTTCATGGCATATTCGTATATATTTTCGCAACTTTTCCAATGCCTAAATAACATATTAATCAAGAAAAACCGGATCCGTCGTCTAGCTTGGTTTGGATACCGCACTCACACTGCGGGGGTCAAGGGTTCAAATCCCTTCGGATCCATACTCACCTAGGTTCATTCTTGAGATTCGACAAAATGATGTCGGAATTTAGTTTTTAGAAATTTTTCTGATACAAACGCTTAGCAGAACAGCTGGAGCGACAAAGTACATTCCAATATTTAGTAATATGACACCAATTCCATACCCAAGCATTTCAGATTCAGAGTCAATGTCAGCATATTGTAATAATGTCAGCGAAGCTAGAAGTGGAGTCAGTGTTATCTTCACAGCTTCCTTGAATGCTAGATTTTCTCTTTCATAGTCAGCTACTGTTGGACTAAACGAATAGTAGAACTGATTGAAACCTATCATGAAAGCAGAACCTGATTCTGTTTGGAGTACAGTGTTGTCACGAATCTCTCTTAGCAATTGGACTTGTGGTGATATTTCAGAGCCAAATGCTGCTGTTGCTATAAGGCACCCCCCTCCTTCAGTGCCAGTTCCAAAACTAGAAACACATTTCTCCTGTATGAATATTTCTCCAAATTGTGCTTCTGTTGATCCTTGGGCCATA
>Ga0208747_1000092_pt1 | contig 23550 bp, 23 predicted proteins | sample Knorr_S7_td_AAIW_FD_185597 | JGI IMG/M metagenome (GOLD analysis project Ga0208747, IMG submission 185597) | Marine microbial communities from Southern Atlantic Ocean transect - Knorr_S7_td_AAIW_ad_750m_LV_A (SPAdes) (version 2) | ecosystem: Environmental > Aquatic > Marine > Oceanic | place...
CTTGATTTTTATATAATGTTAATGGTGAACGTCTATTTATAATTAAATATTCATAACTTCGTAATTGCGCAGAAAATCGAGCATGAAAATCTCCATTAACTTCTTTCGCATCTAAAATAGCTATTGGTAGCGGTCTTAAATGCTGATTGATACCGTCACGAATGTTATCCAATGAAATTTTATTAGAAAGTTCAAAATGCGCTACTTGACCTTTAGCATGCACGCCAGAATCTGTTCTGCCTGCTCCAAATATATTTACAGTTTCAGATGTTATTTTTTTTATAGCATCTTCAATTGAAGATTGAATAGAAGGGCCATTCTTTTGCCTTTGCCATCCAACAAATTCAGTACCGTCATATTCTACCGTAATTTTAAACTTAGACATTAATTTTTTGACTAACAACAAATTCAAATCCTCTTAAAAACTCATCTATTTTCATTGGCTTTTTTCCTTCACGTTGAACAATAGTTGGACAAATTATTCCATTATTACAACCAATGTGGAATTGATCATTTACAATAGTTGAAGGCTCGCATGCTCCCTCCCTCAATTTCGCTTTGATTATTTTTATTCGCTCCTTGCTAAAAACAAACCATGCTGAAGGTTGAGGTGCAAATGCTCTAATTCGGTTATAAACTGTAAGTGCATCTTGATTAAAATCTAATTTTCTCATTTCTGTGGTAATTTTACTAGCATGGGTAGCCATGTCTTCCTTTTGAATCTCCAACTCAACATTTTTGTTAAATAAATCTGGCAATGTGGAAATTAGCAACTTTGTGCCTTTGGAGTTTAATAATGTTGTTAAATCATTTTTATCAATATGTGGATCAATAGCCATACTGTCTTTTGCAATAATAGGTCCTGCGTCTAGTTTCTCTACAAGTTTGAAAATGGTCAGTCCGGTAATTTTATCACCATTAAGTATGGCATGCTCAATTGGAGCAGCGCCTCGCCACCGTGGTAAAAGTGAAACGTGTATGTTAATGCACCCAAAACGTGGAAGCTGAAGAGCAAACTTTGGCAATAACAAACCATACCCCATGACCACTATTATATCAGGCTGTAAATCCTGCAGTTCTTTTTGGGCTGCTGAAAAACCTAGATCTACAGGACAATAAACCTCTATTTTGTGTTTTTGGGCTAATTTTTGCACGGATGATTCTTGAACCTGCATTCCTCGTCCCTTTTTGCGAGGCGGCTGCGTATAAACAGCAACAATGTTAAAGTGTGAATCAATTAAGGATTGCAAATAAACTGAAGCTATTTCTGGAGTGCCCATAAAGATAACCCGCTCTTTAAACATTATATTTCTCCTAGTTTTTTTAATTTTTTGACACGCTTTATAAAAATATTCCGTTTAAGAGAAGATAAATAATCTATAAATAACTTTCCTTCCAAATGATCAATTTCATGCTGAAGAACTCGTGCCTCAAATCCATTTTTTTTCTCTTTAATAATTTCGTTTTTTTCATTTACATATTCTACTGTAATTGATTTCGGACGTTCAATATCCGCATACTGCTTTGGCAACGACAAACATCCCTCCTCCATAATTATCTTGTCTTTGGAATATGATTTAATTTTAGGATTAAAAAGAACATATGTGTTATCAATTTTTTTTTCTTCATCGTGGATACGAACAGTAACAATTTTTTTTAAAATTCCTATTTGATTAGCAGCCAATCCAACACCTGGGGCACTTAGCATAACATCTACCATTTTTTTTGATAAATCAATTTCTGATTGTGTCACCTTAATTATTGTTTTTGCCTGTTGACGCAATTTTGGGTGAGGAACAAAAAGAATTTTATCCATAAGGAATCTAAAAGATTTTTTTACGTGATTGAAAAGCTGTATTTAAAGTATTTTCATCCAAGAAATGAACTTCTCCGCCAATTGGAATGCCTTGGGCAAGACGAGTAACGGTTAAAGTATCAAATTGCTCTAGTTTATCAGCTACTACATGACTTGTTGTTTGCCCTTCCATAGTAGTGCTTAGTGCTAAAATCACTTCTGTCACTTGTTGTTTCTCAATACGTTGCATTAATTTCTTTATTGTTAATTGATCTGTGCCAATTCCATTCATTGCAGAAAGTGACCCTCCAAGCACATGGTACATACCACGAAAGAAACCTATTCGTTCAAATGTCCATAAATCTGAAACATCTTCAACGACTAAAATAGTCTTTTCATCCCGTTTTGTATTTTGACATAATGAGCACGGATCAATCATATCAATATTGCCACATACCTTACAATTAATAATTTTTTCATTTGCTTCATTCAGTGTATGAACAAGAGGCATCAATGATCTTTCCTTATTCTTGAGTAAATATAAAGCAATTCTTTGAGCTGATCGTCTGCCTAATCCTGGAAGTTTTGAAACTTCATTAATTAGTTTATCAATTTCCGAACTTGCCATTGATTACTAAAAAGGAAGTTTCATGCCAGGAGGCAAAGAAATGCCCCCTGTTATCGACTTCATTTCTTCTTGTGATACAGCCTCTCCTTTTTGTTTTGCATCATTAATGGCTGCAACTATCAGATCTTCGGTCATTTCTTTTTCTTCAGGTTTCATTAAAGAATCATCAATAGCAATACGCTTAATATCACCCTTAGCACTAGCGGTTACTTTGACCATACCCCCGCCAGAAACCCCTTCTACTTCTATAGAGCTCAATTTTTCTTGTGCTTCAGCCATTTTTTTTTGCATTTGTTGTGCTTGTTTCATCATATTGCCAATATTAACCATTATTTCTCCTTTGTTTGTTTATTTTTAGTTGCAAATGCTTTTTCATCAGCCGTTTGATGAATATCTGTAATGGAATGAATAGTGACACCAGGAAATTTTCCTAATATAGCTTTAACCTCCGGTTCATTTTTCATAATTTCGATTTCTTTTTGTTGTTGAATCAAATCTTCTTCATAAAGTGTTTTACCAACATTGCTTGCTGATGTACTAACCTGCCATATTCTGCCTGTCCATGTAGAAACGAGTTTTGCAATTGTACGAGGAAAATGCGGGTCAGCAATAGATTTAGCATTAACTACCACTTCACCCTCTTTAAAAGAAACAAGTTTGGCATTGTTGTATAAGTAAGTATGTAACATTCCTTCTTTTTTTTGATAAAATAAATCAACAAAATGACGATAAGACTTGATTGTCAACACTCCTATTGGATTTGGAAGATCTTCCTTGTTTGCCTCTCTCTTCTCTTTAATTTCATTTTTTTTATTTCTTACATTATTAATAATTGGATCTTTTTCAACAGATGAAGAAGATTCGGATGATGTACTCATATTTAAAGATAATTTTTTATCTTCTTCAATTTTTTTAATGAGATCATCTGGGGAAGGTCCATCATATAAATAAATAAGACGAATAATAATCATCTCTCCTTGCTGAAACAAATGAAAGCCTGATTGTAATTCTTCGTATCCCTTGAATAATACCTGCCAAATCATCCCTAAGGATGCCATAGATATTTTCTCTGCCATCTCAAAACCCTTATTGCGCTCTAATTCTGGAATATGAATATCTTCTTTTAATTCAGGTGCGATTTTTATCTGAGTAATGAAATGAGTGACATTCAACATTTCATCAAAAATCATGACAACATCTGCTCCCGCTTGATGAATACGATTAAAGATTGCCAATGCATTCACTGGGTCGCCCTGAAAAATAGCATCCATTAAATCAAAAATATTTCCTCTATCCGCTAAACCCAACATATCAATTATAGAATTAGCTGTTATTTTGTCTTTTTCGTTAGTAATCGCCTGATCGAGTAAACTCAAACCGTCTCGGACCGATCCGTCAGCTGAACGAACAATCAGGGCCATCGCATCCTTATCTATATTAATGTTTTCCTTTTTTGCTAAATTCATTAAATGCGATGTTAAGACTGTAGTTGCAATACGATGTAGATCAAATCGCTGGCAACGTGAGATTATTGTTATGGGTATTTTCTTTACTTCAGTTGTTGCAAAAATAAATTTTACATGCGCAGGTGGCTCCTCTAGAGTTTTCAGAAGAGCATTAAACGCATTTTTGGACAACATGTGTACTTCATCAATGATAAAAATCTTATATTTGCTGTTAACAGGTTTGTATTTTACATTATCAATAATTTCCCGAATATCATCAACACCCGTTTTACTAGCAGCGTCCATTTCTATGACATCTAAATTTCGATCTTCTCGAATAGATACACATGAATCGCATTTTGCACATGGCTCGCATTTTTCTTGAATTCGATCTTCACAATTTAAACTCATCGCAATTAAGCGTGCTGTCGTAGTTTTTCCGACGCCCCGTACTCCGGTTAAAAGATATGCATGAGCAATGCGATTATTGGTGATAGCATTAGTTAATGTGCGAACAAGAGTCTCTTGACCAATCAGATCGTCAAAAACCTGAGGTCTATATTTTCTAGCTAAAACTCTAAATTCTTCCTGCTCAATTTTATCTATCATATTTTAATAAATTGGAAGGTTTAAGAGACCCAATTAAGCTTGGTACAGCTGCTTCCTTTCAGACCTGACTGGATTAGCAAGTTAATTGCCCTCTCAACCTTCCTTTCATAATATAACATTATTGCCAAGAAAGGCCTACTCTGACTTACAATTATTTGATTATTTTTTTCTAAAATCTGACATTTTATAAACACCTAAAATATCAATGTGCTTACAAAAAAATTTCATTTCCTCAAGAGCAAGCTTCACATTGCGATTATTAGGATGACCCTCAATATCCATATAAAACTGAGCTACATCAAACCCTTGAGGGTTAATATAACTTTCAAGTTTGGTCATATTAACTCCGTTACTCGCTAAGCCACCTAGAGACTTGTATAAAGCGGCTGGGATACTTCTTACCTCAAAAACTAAAGTTGTCATTAAGTCTATTTCATTAACTTTTGGAATGTTGAGCTCATTAGACATAATCAAAAATCGTGTCACATTGTTTTCAAAATCTTGAAAACTTGATTCAAGAATATCTAGGTTATAAATTTTAGCAGCAAGATTTGATGCTATAGCGGCATCTTCTTTGCTATTTGTTTCTGATATCATTTTTGCTGCTCCTGCTGTGTCAGCAACAATAACCATATCTTTTTTATTATTAATTATTTTTTTACGACATTGAGCAATACCCTGTTCATGACTATAGATTCGCTTAATATCCTTTAATGTTGATCCGGGCACTCCCATCAAACAATGGTTTACTTCTAAAAAATATTCACCAACAATTTTTAGTTGAGATTCAGGGATGAGTCGTTGAGTATCACCAACCCTTCCAGATCTAGAATTTTCAATAGGAACTATGGCAATATTTGCTTTTTTATCTCGAACACTCTCAAACATTTCTTCAAATGTTTTACAGGGAATAGATTTTGAATCAGGATATATATTTTTTCCTGCTAATTCACTATAAGCACCATGCACGCCCTGAAAAGAAAAAATTTTTGTATTCATATCATCTACTCTTTATAATATTTTCAACATGGCTTAAATCATCTTTTGTATCTACGCTTATCGGCACATTAGCAACATAATTTACTCCTATCGACATTTTTGCGTCAAGGGCTCTCCATTGTTCTAGTTTATAATATAATTCATTTTGACTTGGAGGAAGATTAATAAACTTTTTAAGACTTTCAAAGCGAAAACTATAAATACCTATATGATGATAAACATTTTCTAAATCTCCTTTAGAAGTTTTGTAGAAATCAATAGCCTTTCCTATGATTTCTTTTTTTATCCAATTAATCTTAGCTTTGGTGATGTTATAATTTTTTTCATCCGCACTATTAATTCCTGTAACTAATGTTCCGATATCAAATCCCTGTATTAAAGGTGTATTTACTTTTATAATATCTTCTGCATTAATGAGCGGCATATCTCCTTGTAGGTTTATAATACTTTCCAATTGATGAGAATTTGGATGATCTTTGATAGCAGCATATATACGGTCTGTACCCGAAGGTAATTCAGGAGAAGTCATAACCGCATTTCCACCAAGAGATTTAATAAGATCAGATACTTCTTTTTCTGCACAAGCCACTATCACTTCGCCTAATTTTGATGTTATAGCTTGCTTCCAAACATGCTGAATCATTGGTATTCCATCTATTAGTGCCATAGGTTTGCCTGGAAAGCGTGTGGATGCCATGCGTACTGGAATTACAATAACTGTTTTCATTAAATTTATACGACAAATAAGCAGTTAAAACTGAATCGGAGTGAGATTTGAATTATATTCATTTGATCAAAAAATCTATATATGAATAATATACATGTCTGGTCTTGAAGTTAATAAAATTATTGCATCAGTTATTGTTGCCATATTAGTTGTCGTAATAATTGGTTATGCGGCAGATATTGTTATAAAACTTGGCGCTGATGAAAAAAAAGAGGTAGCCTATAAAATTGAGTTGCCCGAGTCAAATTCAAGTGAATCAGCTACAACATCCCAAATAGATACTGCAATTGAACCGATATCGGCATTATTGATGAACGCATCTATTGAAAAAGGTGAAAAAATTTATAAAAAATGTGGATCTTGCCATAATTATGAAAAAGGGAGCGGAAATAAAGTTGGCCCGAACTTATGGAATATTGTTAATCGTTCCAAAGCTAGCATGGATAGATTTGCATATTCTGATGCTTTAGCAAAATCTGAAGGTATATGGAGTTATGAGGAGTTAGCTGCATTTGTTTACAAACCAAAAGAATATATTATTGGCACCAAAATGAATTTTGTTGGATTAAAAAAAGTTGAAGATAGGGCTAATCTTGTATTCTTCCTGCGAGATCAATCAGATAATCCGGCACCTCTACCTTAATAAATAGTTTGCATAAAAAGTGTATTAATTGACTATGGTAACTAATCTTGAAGGACTAGTATCGTTTGCCAATGAATTAGCAAATGAATCAGAAAATATAATTAAGCAATATTTTCGAACAACACTCACTGTTGATGCCAAAAATGATGACACTCCTGTCACAATTGCGGATAAAAATACTGAATTAAAAATTAGAGAATTGATTCAAGCGAGATATCCAGATCACGGAATCCTTGGGGAAGAATTTGAAGGAACTAATATCGACTCGGAATACCTATGGGTGATTGACCCTATTGATGGCACATTAAGTTTTATTGCAGGCCACAAAGACTTTGGCACTTTGATTGCTCTCCTTCATAACAATAAACCTATTCTTGGTATCATTAATTGCCCTATGCACAAAGAGAGATGGGTTGGAGTAAGTGGAGAGCAAACAACAATGAATCAAAAAAAAGTGCAGACATCTTCAATACAAACACTGGATAAAAGCTACGTATGCACTTCAGGATTATATTTTGATAACGACCATTTAAGAAAGGGATTTAATAAAATAATTGAACAAACCAAATACCATCGTTTTGGCGGGGACTGCTATATGTATGGGATGGTTGCTTCAGGATTAATTGAAATTGTGATTGAGGATACTTTAAAAGCTCATGATTACATGGCCCTCATACCCATTATTGAAGGAGCAGGGGGAAAAGTAACGGACAAGTACGGTAAGATTGTTACCATTCATTCCGAGGGAAGTATTGTTGCTTCTGCAAATGATCAATTACATAAGGAATTAATTGATATAATCAATAATTAGTAATTTAATTTTCTTTTTTTTAAAAAACAATTATATTTAAAACATGAATATAATTAAGTTCTCTCTTTTAATCATAAGTATAACTTTCCCTTCATTTTTGAAAGCTGAAATTAATATAGCGCATGCGATTGCCATGCATGGGGAACCGAAATATCCCGATAGTTTTCAATATGTTGATTATGCCAATCCTGACGCGCCCAAAGGAGGAAAAATTATCTTAAGTTCCACCGGCTCCTATGATTCTTTTAACCCCTTTATTCTTAAAGGAACAGCAGCAGCTGGCATTGGTAATTTGTATGAAACATTAACAACGGGATCCAGTGATGAAGCGTTTACAGAATATGGATTAATTGCAAAGACAATTGAATGGCCGGATGATCGTTCATGGGTTGCCTTTACTATTCGTGAAGAAGCCGTATGGCATGATGGAAAAAAAATTTCTCCTGAAGATGTCATTTGGACATTCAACACCCTAATGGAAAAAGGACATCCCTTTTACAAATACTATTACGGTGATGTAGTTGAAGTCATTCAAGAAAATGATAATAAAGTACGATTCAATTTCAAAGGTAACACGAATTTAGAATTGCCCCTAATTGTTGGTCAGCTTCCAGTTCTACCAAAACATTACTGGACCAATAAAAACTTTGAAGAAACATCAATGGATATTCCTATTGGCAGTGGCCCATATAAAATAAAAAATTTTGATGCAGGTCGCACTATAACTTACGAACTCGATTCTGATTATTGGGGAAAAAACATTCCTATAAAAAAAGGCACAGAAAATTTTGGCGTCATACAATATGAATACTACAAAGACAGGTCTATTGAACGCGAAGCTTTCAAATCTGGTGATATAGATTTATTCTCTGAAAACACCTCTAAAGATTGGGCAACCAGTTATGACACGCCAGCAGTACAGAATGGATTAATTAAAAAAGAATTAATTGAGCATCAAAACCCTCAAGGAATGCAAGGTTTTGCTTTCAATACTCGCAAAGAAATTTTTGAAGATAAACGTGTTCGAGAAGCGCTATCTTATGCATTTGATTTTGAATGGACTAATAAAAATTTATTTTATAATGCTTATAAAAGAACAAATAGCTTTTTTGAAAACTCAGAATTGGCTTCATCAGGAGTACCTTCAGGGAGGGAATTAGATTTATTAAATGACTATAGAGAATTGTTGCCGCAAAAATTATTCCAAGAGGAATATAATCCACCAAAAACAGACGGCTCTGGTTTTATGCGAAAAGAACTCCAAGAGGCAACAAAATTGCTTCAAGATGCAGGTTGGGAGCTTCAAGAAGGAAAATTGATCAATAAAAAATCAGGAAGTAAATTTGAATTTGAACTCCTTCTGGTATCACCTGCCTTTGAGAGAATAGTTTTGCCTTTCAAGGACAATCTTGCGAAATTAGGAATTGATGTCAGTGTGAGAACAATTGATAGCGCGCAATATCAAAATCGATTGGATGGTTTCGATTTTGATATGATTGTTAGTACTTTTTCTCAAAGTTTGTCTCCAGGAAATGAACAAAGAAACTTTTGGGGTTCAGATGCGGCAAAAACCAACGGTTCAAGAAATATTATTGGTATTTCTAATGAGGTAATTGATTCACTCATTGAAAAAGTCATTTCTGCCAAAGACAGGGAAGATCTAATTATGACAACACGAGCGCTAGATCGTGTTCTTCTCTGGAATCACTATGTTATACCTCAATGGCATATATCCGCTTATCGAACTCTTTATTGGGATATTTTTGATAAGCCTTCAGTGAGACCAAAATATTCCCTTGGAACTCACACATGGTGGGTTGATGCTGACAAGGCCAGTACAATTGACCAGAGAAAAAAATCCCTTCAATAGCTCTTAGAATTAACATCTTTTGTTCATAATTAATGGTATAATTATCTTTCTATGACCGCATATATTATCAGACGGTTGCTCCTAGTAATACCCACTTTGCTAGGAATTATGTTAATTAATTTCGCTGTAATTCAAATTGTTCCCGGGGGACCGGTGGAACAAATGATTGCGCAGATGACCGGAACAGCTGTTGAATCTACAGCAAGATTTTCAGGAGGTGGTGAAGGAGAAAATTTAAATAGTATTAGTACTTCTGACTCTTCAAATTTTGATTCTAAATACAGGGGTGCCCAAGGTTTAGATCCAGATATAATTAAAGAAATTGAAGAAATGTACGGGATGAATAGACCGGCACATATTCGATTTTTTGGCATGTTAAAAGATTATTTAACTTTTGATTTTGGAGAGAGTTTTTTCCGTGATCAAAAAGTGATTAGCTTAGTTTTAGATAAAATGCCTGTCTCTATTTCTTTGGGATTGTGGACAACACTACTTGTTTATTTAGTTTCTATTCCACTTGGAATACGCAAAGCCATTCGTGATGGTAGTCAATTTGATATTACATCCAGCACCATCATTACTATTGGATACGCTATTCCCAATTTTTTATTTGCGGTCATTTTAATTGTTTTTTTTGCTGGGGGTAGGTACTATGACATTTTTCCATTGCGGGGTTTGGTATCCGAAAATTTCGATGAATTAAATATATTATTAAAAATAAAAGATTATTTCTGGCATCTCACACTTCCTTTGCTAGCTATGTTGGTCAGTGGTTTTGCTGGATTAACCTTTTTAACTAAAAATTCTTTCCTTGACCAAATCAATCAGCAATACGTTATGACAGCGAGGGCAAAAGGTTTGTCGGAAAATAAAGTTTTATATGGTCATGTGTTTCGCAATGCCATGTTAATCGTGATTGCAGGTTTCCCATCTTCCTTTATAGGTATACTTTTTTCAAGCTCCCTATTTATTGAAGTAATCTTTTCACTAGATGGATTGGGATTACTTGGTTTCGAAGCCGCTTTAACTCGGGATTATCCAGTTATTTTTGCGACATTGTATTTCTTTTCCTTATTGGGCCTCATTATGGGCATTTTAGGAGACATTATGTATTCAATTATTGATCCAAGGATTGATTTTGAATCGAGAGATAATTGATGCAAATATCACCTCTCAATCAAAGGCGTTTTAATAATTTCAAATCCAATAAACGCGGTTGGTACTCTTTTTGGATTTTCTCGTTTTTGTTTTTGATTTCAATTTTCGCAGATTTCATTGCTAATGATAAACCTTTGTTAGTGCGCTATGATAATGCCTTTTATTTACCTATTATAAACGAATATCCTGAAACTATTTTTGGCGGTGATTTTGAAACAGAGGCGGATTACCGCGATCCTTTTGTAAAAAAGTTAATAAACAGCAATGGATGGATAATAATGCCTATAATACCCTACTCTTATAATACTATCATAAGAGACCTAAATGTTCCTGCTCCAGCACCACCATCTCAAAAAAACTGGCTAGGAACCGATGATCAAGCAAGAGATGTGCTTGCAAGATTAATTTACGGTTTCCGAATCTCTATATTGTTTGGATTTACTCTAACATTTTTTTCAATGATCATAGGTGTTTCTGCAGGTGCCGTTCAAGGTTACTTTGGTGGAAAAACAGATTTATTTTTTCAACGATTTATGGAGATTTGGTCAGCTATTCCAGCCCTCTATGTTTTAATCATCTTGGCTAGTATAGTTCAGCCCAATTTCTGGTGGTTGCTCATTATTTTATTAATATTTAGTTGGATGGGATATGTAGGTGTGGTTAGAGCTGAATTTTTACGTGCTCGCAACTTTGATTATGTGAGGGCTGCAAAAGCATTGGGTGTGTCTAACTCAACTATTATGTTCAGGCACTTACTTCCTAACGCCACTGTAGCCACAATTACTTTTCTTCCTTTTAGTTTAAGCGCTTCTGTTACTGCTTTGTCTGGTTTGGATTTTTTAGGTTTTGGTTTGCCTCCTGGTTCCGCTTCATTGGGAGAAATGGTAAATCAAGGTAGAAATAACTTACAAGCTCCCTGGTTGGGATTAACAAGTTTTTTTACACTAGGCTTAATGTTAGGTTTGCTGGTGTTCGTAGGAGAGGCCATAAGAGACGCCCTTGATCCAAGGAAAACATTCATCTAATTATGGAAAATTTAATATCTGTAAAAAATTTAAGCGTTGGTTTTCGGTCACAGCACAAAAAAACAAATGTTGTTCATTCAATTTCATTTGATATACCCAAAGGCAAGACTACAGCGCTCGTTGGAGAATCAGGTTCGGGAAAAACTGTTACAGCTCTAAGTATTCTTAAATTATTGCCCTATCCTACTGCCTTTCATAGTTCAGGTGAAATAATCTACAATGAACAAAATCTCTTAAACATGAGTGATAAAAATATTCAAAAAATAAGAGGGAAAAATATTACCACAATATTCCAAGAACCAATGTCCAGCTTAAATCCTCTTCACACTATAGAAAAGCAAATTAATGAAATGCTAATAACGCATTCCAAAATATCTTACGCAGATGCAACAAAAAAAACCAAGGAATTACTTATCAATGTTGGTTTGGAAAGCATTTCAAAGAGAATAAAATCATACTCATACGAATTGTCAGGGGGACAACGTCAAAGAGTTATGATTGCAATGAGCATAGCCAATGATCCCGATTTGCTGATAGCAGATGAGCCAACTACTGCGTTGGATGTAACGGTTCAACTGCAGATTTTAAATTTGATTAAAAATCTACAAAAAAAGCTAAACATGGCAATATTATTTATCAGTCATGATCTGACTGTTGTCAAACATTTGGCTGATCATATTTGCATCATGAAAGACGGTATAATTGTAGAAAATAATACAAAAGAAAACATTTTTTTTAATCCACAACATGAATACACAAAAAAATTAGTTAATTTTCAAAATAAGAAAAAAAATAACAAAACATTGGGATCCAAAAAAATACTAGAAGTAAACAAATTAAAGGTGTGGTACCCAATTAAAAAGGGCATTTTGAGAAGAGTAGTTGATCACGTTAAAGCTGTTGATTCAATAAACTTAACTTTATTCAAAAATCAAACCCTAGGTATTGTTGGTGAATCAGGTTCGGGAAAAACATCATTGGTCTTGGCCTTGTTAAAATTAATTTCATTTAAGGGTGACGTCATTTTTAATGAAAAACATATATCTACAATCAGTAATAACAAATTGCACAATTTAAGAAAAGATATGCAAATTATTTTTCAAGATCCCTTTAGTTCTTTAAGTCCAAGAATGACAATTGAAGAAATAATAAGCGAAGGTTTAAACATTCATGAAAAGCATTTAACACTTCCAGACAAGAAAAATAAAATAAAGAAAATAATGAATGAGGTGGGTTTAGATTTTGAAACGATCTACAATCGTTTCCCGCACGAGTTTTCCGGTGGCCAAAGACAAAGAATTGCAATTGCAAGAGCCCTTATCCTAAATCCAAAATTACTTATCCTAGATGAGCCAACTTCTTCCTTGGATGTAACTATCCAAAGCCAAATTTTAGATCTTTTGAATTCCTTGCAAAAAAAATATCAACTTAGTTATATTTTTATTAGTCATGATATGAAGATAATAAATTCAGTTGCAGATTATGTTATTGTTTTAAAAGAAGGAAAGATTGTGGAAGAAGGAAATACCAACAGTATATTTGAAAAACCGCAAAACAATTACACAAAAGAATTGTTACAATCGGTTATTTAATAAAATTCAATTTCATTAATTATTTTTTTATTTAATTTATCTAGAGTTACTGTTTTTATTGAACTATAATAAACATAATCATGTCAACAACAGTTAGCAGTAGTTTTCATTGGAAATGTAGACATACATGGCAACGCAGTGCCAAGAACACCTTATGGTGTCTGTTAGGATGCAGTATTGGTGATTTCGGAACAATTTTATTTTTTCAATTAAGTAATATCAGCTGGCCAACACTCATTATTATGATTTTGGCAATTATTAATGGCTTAATAACGAGTATTGCTTTGGAAACAATTATTCTATTTAGACAAATGAATATTAAGCAAGCTTTTCAAACAGCAATTGGCATGAGCTTTATTTCCATGATTAGTATGGAAGTAAGCATGAATGCTGTTGATTGGATAATTGTTGGTGGAGCAGAGATTGTATGGTGGGTTATCCCTTTCATGCTGATAGTAGGTTTTCTAACACCTTGGCCATATAATTATTGGAGATTAAAAAAATTCAATCTCGCTTGTCACTAAAAAATACATTTTTTTTATTTTTTTTATTTAGCTCTTTCAAATTGATCCGGATCAATTTGAAAGTACACATGATCTACATTAATATTTTTTAATCTTTAAAGGGGAATTTTTTAGTTGATTGCATTAAATTTGTAAGGCTCTCTATTTGATATCCGGCCCCGTTAAAATTTTTCTTATCTAGCCACGTTAAATAATTATTTTTTACACTATTCCATTCTTTGTCAATAATTGAAAACCATGCTGTATCACGATTATGTCCCTTAACAATATTGTGCTGTCTAAAAATTCCCTCAAAAGTAAAACCAAGTCGTTTAGCGGATTGGCATGAACGCTCATTTAAAGAATCGCATTTCCACTCATATCTTCGATATCCTAATTCATCAAAAACACGCTTCATCATTAAATACATGGCTTCTGTCCCAATAGTTTTTTGCTGCATAGCAGGGGAAAAATGAATATGTCCAACCTCAATATTGCCTATCTTTTGTTGAATTCGCATATAACTCGCCATACCAACAGCTATATTTTGACTCTTATCAATTATCACATGAAACAAAGGATCGTTGTGCAAACATTCTGTTTGTAACCATTCTTTAAATTTTATTAATGACTTAAACCCCCCATAATGAAGATATGTCCAATCATAATCTGTTGTATCTTTTGCAAAGGAATGAAACAGATCTTCTGCATGTTTTTCAACATCAAGTATTTCTATAACACAATATCTTCCTTCCATTTTAGTCTTAGGAGGCACTGAGCAGCTCTTCCAGCCTTCAACTAATTCACCTATTGATTGGCCACCTTCATTAGAATAATTTTTTTTCTTCATGACAATAAAATAATTATCACTAATTTGTTTTAGGAGATATAATTAAATAATAATGACCTTAAATCCATATATTTATAATCAGGAATTAATTCAAAAAGCCGAAAGAAAAACGTTTAATAAAACAAATAGTTTCCGTGTAATGCAAAAAGCAGCAGAAGCTTGTTATAATACTATCATTGACACTATCTCAACTCAAAAAATATTGGTTATCTGTGGGCCTGGGAATAATGGTGGGGATGGCATTCTGATTACAAAGCATTTGCATGATAAACAAAAAAATGTGTCTCTTTATGCTCCCCTTGGAATAGCCAAAACAGATGATTCCAAAAAAGCTTTAACTTTATTAAACAATAACGCTCTTATAAAACAAAATGTTAATATTAATAATTTTGAAATAATTATTGATAGTATATTTGGTATTGGCTTAAATAAACCTCTTACTGAGGAATTAAGTAATCTTTTTCGAAGCATAAATAAAACTAAATCAAAGGTCATTTCCATTGATATGCCCTCAGGTGTGCATACAGATACAGGCTGGGTTGATTCAATTGCTGTTAAAGCGGACATAACGCTTACATTTCACCGTTTAAAACCCGGACAATTTTTATTGCCCGGAAAGGAATATGTAGGAGAAATAAAATTACTAGATATTCAATTGGAAAATTTAAATAACGAAACTTCTATTTTTCTCAATACTCCTCTGCCCATAAAAGAAATAGAAATGACAGATCACAAATATTCAAGAGGATCTTCTTACATCATTGCTGGAACTCAATTAATTGGCGCTTCTAAGCTTGCTGCTTTAGCTGCAAGTCAGTCCGCATTGCGTTCTGGGGCAGGATTATCAAAACTATTAATCACACATGACAAAGAAGAGGTATTTAAACCACATATTTTAGAAGAAATGATAGTATTGTATAAAAATAAAAAAGATTTGGATTTAATTATTAAAAAAAACAAAATAACTTCTCTGATTTTTGGTTGTGGTATTGAGGTTAATCAAGATAACTTAGCACTACTAAATTTTTTATTAGATCAACCAATCAACCTTGTTCTTGATGCTTCTGCCTTTTCATTAGTTGAACAAAACAAAGAATCTTTTTTTGATAAACTTACTAAAAGAACAGCTGTTACTATAATGACACCTCACAAAGGAGAATTTGCAAGAATATTTGAAACTTCTGATGACAAGATCAATGACTGTTTAAAAGCTGCCAAACTAACAAATTCAATCATTTTATACAAAGGGAATGACACCGTTATTGGAACACCCTCGGGCAAAATTTATATTAATTCTCTTTCCTCTCCCTATTTAGCAACTGCAGGCTCCGGAGATGTTTTATCCGGACTAATTGGAGGATTCTTGGCCCAGAAGATTAGTCCTATCGAGGCTACAAGATTGGGTTGTTACATTCATGCTCTTTGTGGAATAAAGTTGGGTCAAGGCTTAATAGCAAGTGATTTAATAAAAAAAATTCCCCAGATTTTAAAAGAAATGAACACTGGTGCGATTATCGCAACGCACAAAAAGAAAGGGAAGTAATAATGAGGTTAATAAAGAATCTTACCATCAACATATTTATTGTATTTATTGTTTTTTTTGCAAACTGTGTAAATGCTTTAAATCTAGATCCCAAAAAAATTCTTGATGATGTTGATGATCTTTATCGTTCAAATGCAAGTCATGGTATACTTACTCTATCAGTTACAACGGTAAATTGGCAACGAACATTAACTTTAGAACAATGGTCTAAAGGTAAAGATAAAAGTTTATTTAAAATTCTTAAACCTAAGAAAGAAAAAGGGTTGGCCACACTGCGTGTTGACAAAAATGTTTGGAACTATATGCCAAAGGTTAAACGTGTAGTTAAGATTCCATCTTCTATGATGTCTTCATCTTGGATGGGATCACATTTTACCAATGACGACTTAGTCAAGCAATCACGTATGGCTGACGATTATACTTTTTCTATAACATTTGAAGGTATGCAAGATGGCAAAGCAATCATAGAGGTTACGTGTTTACCTAACAAGGAAGCTGCGGTTGTTTGGGGTAAGGTTGAAGTTGTAGTCTATGCTGATGATTATCTTCCATTACGGATGATATATTATGACGAGGACCTATTCCTATCACGTACTCTTGAATTTACTAATATTGAAATGATGGACGGAAAAATGATTCCAACAATGATGAATATAATTCCAGCAGATGAGCCGGGTGAATCGACAACTGTGAAATGGGAGGAAATTCAATTTGATGTTACAATTGATGATGAGTTTTTTTCTTTGCGGAAACTACAACAATAATGGATAATAAATAACATATGAAAATAGCGAGAATTAGTTGGCGCAGTTTGTGGCGCAATTCCACAAGAACTAATGTAACAATAGCAGCTGTTGCATTATGTATTGCTATATTAATTATTTTTCAGTCTTTGATTATAGGACTAATTGGAAAGGCAGTATACAATACAACCAACCTTGTGGTCGGGGAAGTTCAGATACATGCAACTGGTTATCTTGATGATCGTTCCATTTACAAATCATTAAAAAATATAGAAAAAATTAGAGCTGTTGCAAAAGAAAATAATATTGGCATGGTGGAACGAAGCTATGGGTTTGGTTTGATTTCATCAGGGACAAAATCGGCTGGCACGCAGTTTTGGGGAGTCGATCCAGTATCAGAACTCAAATATTTTGATTTTGCCAATCATATAGATGAAGGGAATTTTTTAACAAAAAAATCTTTAAAGAAGGTTGTATTAGGCCAAAAATTAGCTCGTTCACTAGCAGCAGAAGTGGGAACTGAATTGGTAGTATTTGTCCAAGGCGCTGACGGCTCACTAGGTAATGAACTTTATTATGTAACAGGTATCTTAGGAAATGTAGCCGATAACATTGATAGGGGAGCAGCTATTATTTTAAAAAGTGATTTTGATATTTTATTTTCTACCAATAACCTAATTCATGAAATCGCATTAAATTCTAAGGGAAAAATGGAAGCTGAAAAAATACAAAAGCTTATATCAGCCAAGGTTACTGATATAGATGTAGAGACCTGGAAAGAACTGATGCCAACGATTGCTGTAATGACAGAAAAAATGTCTGTCTTTATGCTGACTATGTTTAGTTTAATATTTACTATTGCCGCAAGTCTTGGAGTGATGAATACATTGGTAATGTCTACATATGACCGGATGAAAGAATTTGGCATCATTCGAGCTATTGGAGCAACACCTTGGTTAATTATAAGACAGGTATCTTTAGAAGCAATTTTTTTAACGTTCCTTGCTTCAATTATTGGTACGGTGATTGGATTGAGCATAGCAATATATTTGCAAGTGTACGGAATTGATATTAGCGGTAAAGGAAATCTTGCTATTGGAGGAATAGTATTCGATCCAATTTGGAGGGCGAGTGTTTCTATTAAATCTGTTTTTCTTCCAATTGTTTTAATGATGATAACTAGCATTGTAGCTTCAATCTATCCAGCAAGCATTGCTGCTCGGATTAAACCTGTGGAGGCTATTCACTATAAGCCATGATGATAAAATTTTTACTGATTTTAAAAATTGCTTGGCGCAGCATTTGGCGTAACAAAAGACGCACGTTTATTTCATTATTTTCTATATTGATTGCTACGTGCGTTCCAACTTTTTTTGTATGTATTGCATGGGGATTTTATGCAGGACTTGTTGATGACGTAGCACGCCTGATGGCAGGACACGTAACATATGAACATGTTGAATATCGTAACTCACCTTCCAATGACCTATGGGTAGATGGTATTCAAACGATTAACAGGATATTAAATGATAAAGATGAAGTTTTATCTACAAAGCAAATAGTAAATTTACAGGGTGTAGCTCATACTGCCAAAGGTGCTGTTGGAGTATCCTTGATGGGAATAGAACCATCAAAAGAAATAGAGATTTCTTTTTTACCGGAATCAATTATTGCAGGAGAATATTTATCTCAAGGAGACGGTCGGTGGGTTATAGTAGGAACTAAATTAGCAAAACAATTAAATATCAAGGTTGGAAAAAAATTTGTTTTTACAACAAATGATATTAACGGTGAAATGGTTGAGGATTTATTTCGTGTCAAAGGCATTTTTGAAACGGGATCTAAACAGATTGATGGTCATTTTGTACAAAGTGATATCAGTTTTGCTAGAAAGATTGCAGGCTTAGATAATAATTCTACTTCACAGTTAGGCATTATTGTAAAAAATTCCGATATTCATGAAAATCTCCTTAAAGAGTGGCAGAACGAATTAGCCAAAAACGATGGTGTTTTTTTATCATGGCAGCAAATAATGCCTGATATTGCAACAACTATTCGTATGGATCGCACCGCCGTTGTATCTTTTATGTTTATGCTGGTTGTGATTGTACTATTTACCATGTTTAGCACGATATTGATGTCTACACTGGAACGGAAAAGAGAGTTCGCCTCTCTATTGGCATTAGGTACTCAACAAATAGAACTGAAACTTCAAATTTTTTTTGAAACTTTTATATTTGGAATCATTGCCTGCCCATTAGGATCTTTATCAGGTGTTGGCCTCGCAAAATGGGTGGAGGGGTATGATATGATGAATATATTTGAAGATGTTAACCCAGAAGATATGGAGATAGGAGGATTTGGAATGGATACAGTCATTACACCATTTTTCTCTACATCCCTGACTTTACAAATCAGCATCTCTTTCTTTTGTGCGGTTTTGTTATTAAGTGTTTTACCAATATATTTAATATCGCGTATTTCAATCACGGATGAGTTGAGGTCTATATGAGCACAAAGAAAGAAATCGCATCATTACATGAAGTTGTAAAAAATTACGGAGAAGGAAAAGTTATAACAAAAGCTTTGCAAGGAATTAGTTTAAAAATACTTGAAGGTGATTTTTCTGTGATGATGGGCCCTTCTGGTTGTGGAAAGAGCACCTTACTCAATATTATTGGCGGATTAGATAGAGCAACTAGCGGAGATGTAAAATTTAATGATCAGGACTTTAACACCTTGTCCAATAAAGCCTTAAGTATGATACGTCGCCAGCATATTGGATTTGTATTCCAAAATTTTAATTTACTTCCTGTTTTAAATGCTTACGAAAATGCCGAATATGTGCTCATGTTGCAAGGAGTCTCGCCTACTAAACGGCGAGAGAAAGTCATGCATCTTTTTCAAGAAATGGGATTGGATGGACTAGAGAACAGATATCCACGCGAGTTGAGTGGTGGCCAACAACAACGTGTAGCTATTGCAAGAGCGGTTGCCACGGAACCACAGCTAGTCTTAGCTGATGAAATAACAGCTAATGTAGATTCTAAGACAGCTCAATCACTTTTGGAACTTATGGTGGCATTAAATAAAAATAACAATACAACTTTTTTATTTTCTACTCATGATCCATCTGTTATCAAATTTGCAAAAAAAATTATTATTTTAAAAGATGGAATTATCAATAGTGAAAAGGCTTCTTCAGAAGAAATAGAGCGATTCACTCATAAATGATTTTTTTTGATGCTTGTTGGCAGTTTTAAAAAAATACTATTTTTTGTTCTAATATTTTACTCTCTACAATTATTTGCAAAAGATTTTGATATTGAAGTTAGTGGAAATGTGCAATCTGGTTATAAACTTTACGATCATTATAGTTTTTCTCCATATTTTGATCAAAATAAAACCCAGGATTTTTCAGCAATAGCAAGAATCATTTTTGAAGGAGTCATTCAAGACCAATACTCTTACGAATTGCATGCTGTACAAGCATACAACTATTCTAATTTAAAAACAGGTATTGGGGGAAGAGATATTTCTATGTTATCTGTTGACCTTAGTGATGACTGGATCAATGATACTGATCGTTCTGCGCATTCTTACATTGATCGCGCTAATATAAAATATTCTACTCAAAACCTAGATTTTCAAATAGGGAGACTAGCAGCTAGTTTTGGCAAGCCAATTTTTTGGAATCTGTTTGATTATTATGGAAGCGCTTATCTTGGTCAAGAATACAAAGCAGGAATTGATGCTCTAAAGATAGATAAAGCGTTCGGTAACTTTAGCGGAATTACCGCTGTTATAAATGAACAAAATGTTCTTTCTTCCTCAGGGAGTTATTTGGAAAATAATGCATCCCAATCCTATCAATGGCTAGGAGCAAACAAGAAGATTGGTTTGTTATTGAAAGGTTATACTAATTATCAAGATGTTGATTATGCACTCTTATACAAAAGAGAGCCAGAGGGTCATCGTTTAGGGCTAGAGATAGACGGAGAAATGGGAACGATCAATCTATATAATGAAATTACATATCTATGGGGATCAGAAAAAATTTCAATGCCAAGTTCATATCAAGGTAATTTAATCAAAAATCATTTCATGAACGTTTTGGGTGCTAGTTATCATTTTGATAATAACTTGGATGTGACTGCAGAACATCTCTTCAATGAAATGGGGGATCCTGATAATTTGGATGCCTCAGATATACGACGTAAAAACGGCGTCAGTACATCTCTTAATAATAATTTGAGCGCAATATTAATAAGTTATGAGTTTACTCCTTTACTGATGAGTAAATATGATGCAAAATTAGCTTGGGATGATTCATCTCATCAGCACAACTTTTCATTTATTAAATCGGTAACAGAAAACATTGATTTAACAATTGGTGGTCAACTTAATTTTGGCAACAGACCAAATGGCTCAAACTGGCAAAACCCAAAACTACAAAGTGAATATGGAAGTTTATCAAATATTTATTATTTAGAATTAAAGCGATATTTTTAAGTATTTATATTAATGTAAGCATGAAAAAACTTAGCTATTTGCTTTGTTAATCTTTTTTCTGCTGCTTTTTTCATACTCTTTTTTTCGCTATCTCTAGTCTGTCAATTACTTTCTCTTGGTAATATAAATATAAGTTAGTATATAATTATTATTATGAAAATTTTTTTTTCAATATTAATTTTCTATTCCTTTCTATTTATTGATGCTTTTGCTGATGTAAAATTTAGTAACTACAGAGATTACAAAATTACAAATACAAATTTTCAGTTGGAAGAAATATGGAAAGGTTTGAATTATCCCTGGGGCATGACTTTCATTGACGAAGAAAATCTTTTAATCACTGAAAAAAGCGGAGGATTGTTAAGAATAAATGTTTCTACTAGAGAACAATTTAATATTTTTCATGATTTAAACATATTAGCCTCTAGTCAAGGAGGGTTATTAGATGTGCTTTATCACGATAACTTCGTTTATTTTACCTATAGCCATAATCACGGTGAAAGGTACAGCAGTACCGCTATTGCAAGAGGAAGACTCATTGATGATACTATAAAAGATACAGAAATTTTATTAATTGCAGAACCTAAAATTAATCAAGCCAAACATTTTGGATCAAGAATTGTAATAAAGGATAATCATTTATTTGCTAGTTTTGGTGAACGAGGAAAAGGCATGATAGCACAGGATCCAACAACTCACCCTGGAAGTATTATTCGTATAAATCTTGACGGATCTATTCCTAAGGATAATCCAAGATTTATAAATCAACCAACTTGGCTTCCTGAAATATATCAAATAGGAGTTCGCAATCCGCAAGGGATGACCTTTTCTCCTTTTGATAGCAATATATATATTTCTAATCACGGAGCCAAGGGGGGTGATTTTGTTGGTATAGTCAACGCCGGTGGAAATTATGGATGGAAAGTAATTGGTTGGGGAGGAGAAAATTACTTCGGTACAAAAATAGGTGACGGAGAACCCTTTAAAGAAGAATATGATAAACCTTTATTGAGCTGGGTTCCATCAATTGCGCCAAGCAACATTCAATTTTACAATGGAAATATGTTTCAGGATTGGAAGGGGGATCTGCTTGTTGCATCTTTAAAATTTCATATGCTGGTAAAATTAGATATGGAAAACTCACAGATTGTTAATGAGGAAATAATCTTGCGAGGTTGCAAGATGTATAAAAAGCCTTGTCACGGTGACAATACAGTTGGCAGAATACGTGACATTGAAACGGATAAAAAAGGACGTATTTACATAATAACTGATGAACCAGAATCAGCTCTTTGGAGAATTTCTAAATAAAAAAAATTATCTATTCTTTATCAAGGATTATCAAAATTTTACCATTCAAGTTCTTAATTTTATCTAAAAGAGCGCCCTACAAATGAGGGCGCTAATAATGATTACTTGTGTGGTGCTGTAAATTGAACTTTTTTTGCGATGTTGCGTATTTCATTAATATCAACTGATTCTAAGATGACCAAATCGTTAACAGTTCCACTACCTTTAGCAATTAAAGCCAATGCTGCAATCATTTCAAATGAATCAGCTTCAACTAAGGCACAGAAATCATATTTACCACGGGTAATATGATAATCTAGCAATTTTGCCCCAACACTACTGTGAAAAGTTTCCATCGCTGCTCTACGATCAGAATCTTTTTCAACAAGACCTCCAGCACCTTCATTAGAATAAGTTCCTAAAGTTATAAATATAGACATTCAACTTCCTCCTTAAATTTTTTAACTTATTAATTATCCTAACATCAACTAGGAGGAATGTTGAAGTGAAAAAAGCTGCAAAAGCATAATCTATGTGCGATCCAAAACCTTTTTATGAATTAATCGTCAAAGAAAAAATTAAGTTTTTGGCGGAGAGAGAGGGATTCGAACCCTCGATAGTATTGCTACTATACACGCTTTCCAAGCGTGCTGATTAAACCGCTCTCACATCTCTCCGGCTTGTTTTTCCTATGATTTATCACAATAAAATCGTTGTTAATAGGGATTCTTCTTAACAGAAGTGTGATCAAAATATTCATGGTTTTTGTGTATCGTGGTAGGATAATTTTGATAAAAAGATTTTTAT
>Ga0208747_1000096_pt1 | contig 23189 bp, 20 predicted proteins | sample Knorr_S7_td_AAIW_FD_185597 | JGI IMG/M metagenome (GOLD analysis project Ga0208747, IMG submission 185597) | Marine microbial communities from Southern Atlantic Ocean transect - Knorr_S7_td_AAIW_ad_750m_LV_A (SPAdes) (version 2) | ecosystem: Environmental > Aquatic > Marine > Oceanic | place...
TGTTCTTCGACGCCCCGGACGATTTCTGGCCGGCCTTGGACCAGTTCCTGAAGGACTTCGACACCGAATACAAAGAGCTTCAGCAACTGATCTTGGAGAACGAGATCGTCATGGTCCGCACTCGAGGAGTCAGCCTGCTGCCTTTGGAACTAGCCATCAACAACTCGGTCAGTGGCCCATCGCTCCGGGCCAGCGGGTCCGATTGGGACTGGCGCAAGATGGCCCCCTACGACGCCTACGACCGCATGGAATTCGACATCCCAACCGCCACCGGCGGTGACAATTACGACCGGTTCTGGGTGAGAATCCAGGAGATACACCAGAGCATCCGCATGGTCCGGCAATGCATTCAGCAGATCGAGCCTGGCCCGATTCGCGCCGATGTGCCGTTGGTGTTGCGGCCCGAACCGGGCGCTGAGGCCTACGGGCGGGTGGAGGCATCCAAGGGCGAGCTGGCTTTCTATCTGGTATCGGACGGCGGAATCAGTCCCTACCGCTGCAAGGTGCGGTCGCCTTCTTTGATGAACCTGACAACGATCGAGCACCTCCTGGTTGGCTGGAAATTGGCCGACATGATCGTGACGTTGGGCAGCCTGGACATAAACCTGGGTGAAGTGGACCGATGAACTGCGTTCTGGGCCCCGACAACATCTTGCACGATACCCTTCTGTACCGGGTGATTTACGAAGGCGTGGGCAACGTTTTGCCTTGCGGCTTGTCTTACGTGGTAGCCGGTCTGGCCATAATGATGTTGCTGGTTAATGGCGTGCTCTTGGGTGCTGGTCTGTTTTCCTGGGTGGAGCGCCGGCTGATAGGCCGGTTCCACAACCGTATCGGTCCCAACCGCTGGGGGCCATTCGGTTCACTGCAACCCTTGGCCGACCTGGTCAAGTTGTTATTCAAAGAGGACCTGACACCTAGGGGTGCGGACCGGATCGTATTCGCCATCGTGCCCGTGGCCATGTTGGCCCCGGTGGTGCTGACGATGGCCGTGGTGCCCTTCGCCAAAGACACGGCCCTGGCCAATCTGAACGTGGGCGTCCTGTACATCCTTGCAGTCACATCGATTACGTCCATCGCTATTTTTATGGCTGGATGGTCTTCCGATAACCGGTACGCTATGTGGGGTGCGTCCCGGGGCGTGGCCATCCTTATCAGCTACGAAGTCCCGGTGGTCATGTCCTTGTTGGGCGTGGTGCTGGTGGCCGGATCCATGTCCTTGGACGACGTGGTCTCCGCCCAGACCGTCCCATTCCTTTTGGTCCAACCGCTGGCATTCTTCGTCTTCTTCGCCGGCACATCCGCGGAGCTGAATCGGACGCCATTCGACTTGGCTGAGGCCGAGTCGGAGATCATAGCCGGGTATCACATCGAGTACAGCGGGGTGAAATTTGCCCTGATTCAGGCCGCCGAGTTCGGCGCCGTCCTGACCTCTTCGGCGGTGATGGTCACCCTGTTCCTCAGCGGCTGGTCAGGCCCCGCATCCAACTACCTAGGTTGGGCCTGGTTTCTGATGAAGATCGGCGTCTTGGCATTCATCTTCAGTTGGGTCCGGGCCACATTCCCTCGCCTGCGCATCGACCAATTGCTGGCCTTTGCCTGGAAGTTCCTGCTGCCCCTCAGCATCATCAACCTGTTTGCCACCGCGTTGGAGGTCTATTTCCTCCGCGACGGCTCCGGCGCCCTGGATACGACCGACCTATGGATCATGGCCGGGGTCAACTTTGGGGTAGCCTTTGGCTGTCTACTGATCTTCGGCACATTGATCAAAGAGAAAGTACGCCCGGCGGGGCCAGTTACGGGATCCACTCTCTCCCCCGTGGAGGCCGACTGATATGTACGGAATAAATTTGGTCAAAGGTCTGATGGTCACGATGAAGAATCTGACCAAGAGGCCGTTTACTGTCCAATACCCTGAAGAGCGCGTCAAACAACACCCTCGGTTCCGCGGCGAAGAATTTGTCTGGTACGAAGAGCGATGCACCGGCTGTGCCTCCTGCGCTAAGTACTGTCCGCTAGGGATAATCGAGATAGTGACCACCCCCAGCGAGACCGCTCCGGCCGAGGGCGACAAATACAAGTTGGAAGTTTTCGACATCGCCATAAACCGGTGCATGTTCTGCGGACTGTGCGTCGAGGCCTGCCCGTATGACGCGCTATATATGGGCAGCGGGTTCGAGCAAGGCCAGTATTCCAGGAAGAATATGGTCATCGATATCGACCATCTGCGCCAGGCCGAGAAACGCCCCAGCACCTACTTCCGGCCGCAGCTTGAGGACAGCGGCTACGACCCCAGAGGTGGCCACCCTCTCCGTTGGCAGGAGGTAGGCCGGGAGGGCTGGCAGTGGCATCAAAAAGAGAAGGCGGGCATGAGGATCGACCGGCCTGTGCCTTCGGACCTGCTTGGACAAGAGCCACCGGTGGACTCGTCATTCGTAGAAGACAGTGAGACAGCACCCACTCCTGTTAAGGAGACCGAGTAGATGCTCTTCCAAGACGTAGTCTTCTGGATTCTGAGTGTGATGGCCGTGGTCGGAGCTCTCGGCGTGGTGATGGTGCCGGACCTGTTCCGGGCCGCGCTGCTCTTGATTGTGGTTTTCATTGCAGTGGCCGGGTTCTTCATCCTGCTCAGCGCCGAGTTCTTGGCCGTGGTCCAAGTACTGATCTACGTTGGTGCCATCGCCATCCTGATAATCTTCGCCGTGATGTTGACCCGGGACGTCCAACACGGCAATCTGCCCAATCGAATGCAGATGCCGGCGGCGGTTCTCGCCGCCATGCTGTTCGCCGCCTTGGTAGTGGCGGCGGTGGACACCCAGTGGGAATTCCTGCCCGCGGAGCAGCAAGAGCGCGTCGATCTGGTCCAGACGAGCGCAGTGACCACGCTGACCGGCGACGTTTTGACTGAAGCGGGAATCACCGCTCCCGAAGAACAATCCGAGGTCCAACACGCGGGTCTGGCAGACCTTTTGATAAGTGATTACGTGCTTCCTTTTGAGGCAGTTTCGTTGTTGCTGCTAGCGGCGCTGATCGGAGCTCTAGTCCTAGTGCGGCCCAATCCGGGAACGGGGAAGGGCTAGCTGAGCATGTCGTTTGAAGCAATCATGGTCGTTTCGGCCATCTTGTTCTGTATCGGCCTTTATGGCTCCCTGGCCCGGCGTAATGTCTTGGCCGTGTTGATGTCTATTGAACTGATGTTCAACGCCGTCAACGTGACCCTGGTCGCCATGGCTAAATACCTGGCGCCGGCCGCCCTGCAAGACGACATCAGCTCGGTGCTCACCGGACAGGTATTCGCGGTATTCATCATTACCGTGGCCGCCGCCGAGATTGCCCTGGGGTTGGGCATCGTCTTCGCCATGTACCGGACCAACGAATCGGTGGACCTGTCCGATGCCACCGCATTGCGGAACTGACCCCTTCGGGTTTTAAGAGAATATGTGGGTTGAATTCAAACAAGCGCCAAACCTGATGCTGGCGGAGATGTGGAAAGAGGTCCTCGAAGGCGAGGGCCTGCCGACCCGCATCTTGCCGGAGGGCGACATATTGGACTGGGCCGAACGGGTCCCGTTCAATATCTACGTGCCCAAGGGTAGAGAACACGTCGCTGAAGAGATACTCCGGAAGCTATAGATGGCAAGCCAAGCTGTGATCTGGTCCATCTTCTTGCTGCCTTTGGGTTCCTTTGTATTCGCCGCGTTGGTGGTCCGGCCCTTTTTCAACCGATTTTCCCTGGTTAGCGGACTAGCCACCATCGCCGCCCTGGGCACAGCGCTGGGATTCTCAATCTGGACCCTGCGCTCGGTGATCCTGGGCTACGAACTGGAATTCGAGCCCGTCGAATGGTTGGAAGTTGGCGGTGCGACCATCGATTTCGGTCTGCTGGTCGACCCATTGACGGCGCTGATGTTGGTGGTGGTCACCGGGGTTAGCCTACTGGTGCAGATCTACTCCCTCGGTTACATGAAGGGTGACGCGAGCTTCTCCCGTTAGTACGCCTACATGTCTCTGTTCACTGCTGCTATGCTGGGGCTGGTGTTGGCGTCCAATATCATCCAGCTCTATGTGTTCTGGGAGTTGGTGGGTGTGTCGTCCTACCTGTTGATCGGCTTCTGGCATGAACGGCCCGCTGCGGCTGCCGCAGCCAAGAAAGCGTTCATCATCACCCGCATCGGCGACGTTGGATTCCTGATCGCCATTCTGTATCTGTTCACCCAGTCAGACAACTTCGCTGCAGCAGGGCTGAACGCCTTCCATATTCCGGACATATGGGAAGCAGCCCGGCCCGAAGCTGCCGCCGGAGCCATACTTGGCGGCGCGGTCCTGACCTGGCTGGCCCTGGGCATCTTTGCCGGGGCTGCGGGCAAGTCGGGCCAATTTCCACTGCATACTTGGCTCCCCGATGCTATGGAGGGCCCAACCCCGGTCAGCGCCCTGATCCACGCGGCCACCATGGTCGCCGCCGGCGTTTTTCTGGTGGCCAGGTTCTTCCCGGTCTTCGAGCACTCAGCCGACGCGATGACTGTCGTGGCTTTGGTGGGCGCATTTACCGCCGTTTTCGCGGCGTCTATGGGCCTGGTGATGAACGACATCAAGCGGGTGATGGCCTACTCCACGATCAGTCAACTAGGCTACATGATGGCGGCCCTGGGACTGGGTCTGTATGCGCCGGCAATATTCCATCTGGTGACTCACGCGGCCTTCAAGGCGCTCCTCTTCCTTGGGGCAGGCAGTGTTAACCACGCCACGGGAACCTTCGACATGCGTTACATGGGAGGCCTGCGGAAGGTCATGCCGGCTACCTACATCCTGGTGTTGGTCGCGGGCTTGAGCTTAGTAGGAATCATTCCCCTGGCTGGGTTCTGGAGTAAAGACGAGATACTCCTGGGCGCCTGGAACGGTACCGGCCTAGTAGACAATTGGGTCAACAAGGTGACTTTCTCCGCGCTGATTGGTGGCGTGATAGTCACGGCTTTCTATACCATCAGGATGATCATCCTGACGTTCCACGGCGAGTTCCGTGGTGGAATCGAGAAAGAACTGGCAGACAGGGCCCAGAGCCAACCAGATGCGGAAGCTCCCCATGGCGGTCACGGTGGCCTGAATCTGCACGAGTCGCCCTTCGTCATGGTGCTGCCAATGCTGGTGTTGGGTGTGATCGCGGTACTTGTAGGCTATTTGGCGAATCCCCAGTGGACCGAGGAGATCGGCATACCCAGACATTGGATAACCGGGTTCTTGGGTGATGGCCTGAGCGCAGCGCTGGGAGCCGTTGGACACGCAGAAACTCTCGACTTCAGCCGTTGGATGGCCACCATCTCGACCGTGGCTGCGCTTTCGGGAATCGGGCTCGCTTTGCTCCTCTACTTGCGCCGAAAAGACCAGCGGGCCGACCCTCTGGAGAAAGTTAAGCCTGTGCATACCCTGCTTTCTCAGAAATACTACATGGACGTCCTGTATGAGAACCTGGTCGTTCGAAAGGGGTTCTACAAGGTTATCGCCGGTACGACCGACTGGATCGATAGCAATATCGTGGACCGGGCCGTGGACACCATTGGATGGTTCTTCCGGAACATTGGCACGGCCATCGGGAAGTTCCAGACTGGACAGGTGCAGACCTACGCGACCGGGGTAGCTTTCGGCGTAATGGCCATCATTCTGGCGTTTTTGCTGGCATAGAGATAAAGGACTAGATGGTAGACGGTTTCAACGGACTTTTAACGGCGACGGTGTTCCTGCCTGCGGCAGGAGCGTTGGTATTGCTGTTGCTGGTTAGAGGCGACAAGAATGTGCGGAATTTCGCCGTTCTGATCGCTCTGGCCGACCTCGTGCTGTCGCTATTGGTCTTTGGCTTCTTTGACCGGGCTGATGGCGCAGACCGGTTCCAGTTCGTTGATCAGATAACCTGGATCCCCGACGTGGGCCTGAACGCGAATTACCTGCTGACCGTGGACGGGCTCAGCGCGCCCTTGGTGGCGTTGACCGGACTGCTGGGCATGTGCTCCGTGCTGGCTTCATGGCACATCGGCATGCGGGTCAAAGAGTATTTCATCTGGCTGTTGGTGCTCCAAACGGCGGTAATGGGGGTATTCACCTCCATGGATCTACTGCTCTTCTTCCTCTTCTGGGAGTTGGAGCTGGTGCCCATGTTCATGCTGATCTCAGTGTGGGGCAGCGGCCGAAAAGAATACTCGGCCATGAAATTCCTGATCTTCACCATCCTGGGCAGCGCCTTCATGCTGGTGGGCATCGTGGCGGTATTCCTGACCGCCGATATCGGCACGTTCAATATGGTGGAGCTCTCCACCAAAGCCACGATGTTGACCTCCGCCGGACTGCTGATCCCACTATCCGGTTTGTTCTGGCTCTTCTTCGTCGGTTTCGCGATAAAGCTGCCCGCCTGGCCGCTGCACACCTGGCTGCCCGATGCCCACACCGATGCGCCAACCGCTGCCAGCGTCATGCTGGCCGGCGTGCTGCTCAAGATGGGCGGATACGGGCTCCTCCGTATCAACGTTGGCATGTTCCCCTCCCAGACCGACCGCTTTGCCTGGGCGTTGGTGGTCTTGGGTGTGGTCAGTGTGCTTTACGGCGCGGTGGTCACCATGCGGCAGACCGACCTGAAACGACTGATCGCGTACTCCAGCATCAGCCACATGGGATTGGTGTTGGTGGGCATCGGCTCCGTGGGAATCTCCCAAGGGACCCTGAGCGTCGCCGGACTGAACGGCGCCGCCATGCAATTGTTCACCCACGGCACGGTGACCGGACTGTTGTTTCTGGCGGTGGGGCTGGTATATGAGAAGACTCACACCCGCTACATACCGGACCTTGGTGGCCTGGCCGGGCGGATGCCGGTGGTGGCTGTGGCGATGCTAATCGCAGGACTGGCGTCTCTAGGGCTGCCAGGACTGAGCGGATTTGTCTCAGAGTTGTTGGTGTTTCTGGGGGCTTTCCAAGCCTACGCCTGGCCCACGGTGCTGGCAGTACTGGGTATCATCCTGGCGGCGGGCTATATCCTCTGGATGATGGAACGCACCTTCTTCGGCCTGCGGCGGGAGAGTTTTGACGACCTGACCGATGCCTCGGTGGTTGAGGCGGCTCCTCTGGCGTTGATGGTAGTTACGATCATCGGGGTGGGTATCTGGCCCTCGTTGTTGACCGACGTTTTCGAATCCGGACTGAACCCCATGGTTGAGGTTCTAAATGGGGTGATTAACCCGTAATGTCAGTCCACGATTTTTACGTACTATCCCCTTATCTCGCCATGGCTGGAGCCGCGGTGCTGGTGATCTTGCTGGACCTGGTCCTGCCTAAAAAGAGCCTGTTGCCGTACTTCGCCTTTGCGTCTCTGGCCGGGCCGTTCGTTCTGAGCCTGATACAGTTCTACGACTTGGCGGGAGCCACCAGTTTGCTCCACGGCGCCGATGCTTTCTCCACCGAAGAGCCGAGTATTCTGCTGGGAACGATTTCGGTCGACCGGTTCGCCCTGTTCTTTAACTTCCTGGTCATTGCCTGCGCAGCCTTGGTCGTGATGTCGTCCACCGATTATGTGCGAAACATGGAGCGGTTCCAGGGCGAGTATTTCGGGCTGATATTGTTCGCCGCCACTGGGATGATGCTCTTGGCGGCCGCCACCGAACTGATCACCATCTACGTGTCATTGGAGTTGACGACTCTGCCCATGGCCGCTTTGACCGCCTTCTTATTGACCAAGAACTCCAGTGAGGCAGGAATGAAGTTCCTGATCATTGGGGCGGTCAGCTCGGCGCTGATGCTCTATGGAATGGCCCTGGTCTTCGGGTTTACCGGCAGCACCCAATTGACGGAAATTTCCACGGCCATCGGCCAGGCCACGGGCGACACGCCCTTCGGAAACTATGCCCTGTTCTTGGGAATCATCCTGATGATTGCCGGGTTCGGCTTCAAACTTTCGGCGGCCCCCTTCCAGATGTGGGTACCGGATGTCTATGAAGGCGGCCCAACTCCCGTGGTCGGGTTCCTGTCGGTGGCCAGCAAAGCGGCTGCCTTCGCAATTGTCTTGCGGGTACTTTTCACCGGGTTCTTCGATGTGGCCTTGGACTGGGGAATCTTGATCGCCGGCCTGGCCGGCGCTTCCATGGTCATCGGGAACTTGGTGGCCATCAGCCAGAGCAACATCAGGCGTCTTTTCGGTTACAGTACCATCTCCCATGCGGGGTACATTCTGGTAGGCGTGGCGGCTGGAGTAAAATCGGGCGACGGCATCTTCAAGGCCCCAGAGTTCGCAGCCATCGGCCCCGATTCAGTCCTTTTCTACTTAGCAGCCTACGCGGCGGCCAACCTGACCGCATTCTTCGCCATCACCATCATCAGTTCCAAGATCAACAGCGACCAGATCAGCGACTACGCTGGTCTATCCACCAGGAATCCGGTACTGGCCGTAGTGCTGGCTCTGTCGTTGCTGGCTTTGATCGGCGTGCCGCCAACCGGGATATTCATCGCCAAGCTGTATATATTCACGGCGGCAGTGGATAGTGGACTGATCTGGCTGGCCATCCTGGGAGTGATAAATAGCGCGGTCTCCGCCTACTACTACGTGCGCATCATCAGGGTGATGTTCACTCAGCCTTCGGAGTCCGTTCAGAAGATTACGGCGTCGCCGGCGCCGTGGCTGGCTCTGGGACTGGCAGGAGCGGCGATGGTCTTCATGGGAATCGCGCCAGGGTTTGTCATGGAAGCGGCCCAAGAAGCCGTTAAAGCGCTGGCGGTTTAGCGAACAGGGATACCCAAAAAATAACCCGGAGCAGCCTAATAGAAAAAGGGTCATAATTAAGAAGCTGTATTTACGAACCAGACCATAGAAACGGATATGCCGGCCAAACAACGATGAAAAACATCGGAATCATCTACAACGCTAGAGTGCCTGAAGCACTGGACCTGAGCACGGCCATTCTCCACGACCTGAACCTTTCGGAGAATAGCTGGATATCTCCGGCCGAAAACCTGGAATCCCTCTTGCCTAGGGCTGAGACCACCGACCTTGTGATTACTGTGGGCGGCGACGGGACGATACTGAGGGCGGTGAACTTCACCGGACCGGCCGCCATACCCATAGTCGGCATCAACATGGGGCGCTTGGGCTTCATGACCGAATTACAGGTGGACGAGGCCATGGAACGCCTGCCGTTCTACTTCAACGGCGATTCTAGGATGGACGAACGTAATATGCTGCAGGCCACGGTGACCAGACTCAATTCGGCCGGCACCGACGGCCCCTACCACGCCCTCAACGACGTGGTGCTAACCAGAGGAGCGGTTTCCAGGGTGGTCACAGTTTCTGGGACGATCGACGGCACGCCGGTAACCACGTTCCGGGCGGACGGCGTGATCATGTCCACGGCCACGGGCAGCACCGGCTACAATTTGGCGGTCGGTGGCCCCATCCTGGACCCTGAGTCAGACTCGATGGTCTTGAAGACCGTGGCGGCCCATATGGGCCTGAGCGCGGCATTGGTGCTCAAATCCTCGACTGAAGTGACACTGACTTTGGAGGGGTTCCAGTCCGCCATCCTGGCCGTTGACGGAATCATAGACCATCCATTGGACTTGGGCGACAAGGTCGAAATTAAACAGAGCCCCCACAAAGCCCGGTTCCTGCGGGCCCATCCGTCCAGCTATTTCTTCGGTACGCTGACCCGCCGGTTGGGCTTCAGCATCCGCGGTCAATAAACATGCCTAAAAACGAATCTGGTCTGCCCTCTGATTTCCATTCTGAACCCACAATCTCCACCAAGCGCATCTATGAAGGCAGCATCATAAATTTGCGCGTGGACACCGTCCGTATGCCCAGTGGCAACAGCGCCACCAGGGAGATCGTCGAGCACTCCCACGCGGTTTGCATCGTGCCTATCGATGATGATGGCAACCTGGTCTTGGTACGGCAGTACCGTAAGCCTGCCGAAGACGCTCTTCTAGAGGTGCCTGCCGGAGGTGTGGAAGAAGGAGAGGTCTCTGAGGAGGCCGTGTTAAGAGAGCTTCAGGAAGAGATCGGTTACACGGCCGATCACTTAGAGCATCTGGCCAGCTTCTGGGTCGCTCCCGGCTGGGCCACGGAGTATATGCACGCCTACCTGGCCACAGGCCTCAGGGCGTCCAAGCTCCAGGGCGACGAAGACGAGAACATCGAAGTGGTCCGCCTTCCGTTCGACGAAGCCGTAGCTATGTTCAAGACCGGCGAGATCAACGATGGCAAGACCATCGCGGCATTGCTCCTGGCACAGCCGTTATTGCCCAAGCGATAGAAAAGCATTTTCCGTGTCTGATGGAAGCTAGATTGAGAACACCTTTTTTGTTACCATATGTGGCGGTCTTTGACCAAGAAAAATGAACCGGCGGCCACTGGGCCGTAGAAGGCGAAATTGGAGGAAATAGACAAGCATGCTCGAGCATGATGTCCTAGTAATCGGCGCAGGCCTGGCGGGAATGCGGGCGGCCATCGCAGCCCGGGCCGGCGGCGCCAACACTGCAATCATCAGTAAAGTACACCCGGTGCGCAGCCACTCCAACGCGGCCCAAGGCGGCATCAACGCCGCTCTTACCGACCGAGGCGACGAGTGGGAAGACCATGCCTACGACACCGTCAAAGGTAGCGACTTCCTCGGCGACCAAGACGCAATCGAGGTCATGTGCAAGGCGGCGGGTCAGGCGCTCATAGACATGGAGCACTTCGGCGTCACCTTCAACCGTGACGACGAAGGAAAACTGGGCACCCGGGCCTTTGGCGGTCAGCGGCGCGCCCGGACCTTCTTCGTAGGCGACTTCACCGGCCAAGCGCTGCTCCACGTCATGTTCGAGCAGCTCATAAAATCGGGCGTGCGCCGGTATGAAGAGTGGTTCGTTAGTTCGTTGATCATCGAAGACGGCCAAGTCTGTGGCGTCATGGCCATGGAGATTCGAACGGGCCAGGTCTACGCCATCCGGGCGAAGACCGTCATTTTCTGCACTGGTGGTTTCGGCCGGGTCTTCGAGCCCAGCACCAACGCCCTGATTTGCACCGGGGACGGTACCGCTCTGGCCTACAACGCCGGGGCCGAACTGATGGACATGGAGATGGTCCAGTACCATCCCACGACCTTGGCCGGCAGTGGGGTGCTGATCTCTGAAGCGGCTAGGGGCGAGGGGGCCTACCTGTTGGATAAAGACGGCAATCGCTTCATGGAGAAGTACGCTCCCAACATGATGGAGTTGGCCTCCCGTGATGTGGTCTCCCGGGCTGAGCAGACCGAGATCGATACCGGGAACGGCGTCGACGGCTGCGTTTACCTGGATTGTCGCCATCTGGGCGAGGCCCTCATCATGGAAAAGCTCAGTCAGATCCGCGAGATCGGCATCGACCTGGTGGGCTGCGATATGATCACAGACACGATTCCCATCCGCCCCGGTATGCATTATGCCATGGGCGGCATCCGCACCAACATCGACGGCCAGACTAATCTGCCCGGCGTGTACGCGGCCGGCGAGTGCGCCTGCGTCAGCGTTCACGGCGGCAACCGGCTGGGCGCAAACTCCCTGCTGGACACCATCGTCTTCGGCGAACGCTCGGGCAACCATGCCGCTGAGGCCGCCCGCAGCACCGACTACGTCGAATTCAATGTTGACCAAGCTGTCCGCAACGAGGAGAAGCGCATCCAGGAGCTCCTGGACCGGCCCCAGAACGGCGATCGCATTGCATCAGTGCGCTTGGGCATGGGCGAGTCCATGAACCGGAATCTGGCGGTCTACCGGAATGAAGAGGGCATGAAAGAGACCCTGGTTGATCTGACCGACCTGGAAAAACGGTTCGAGACCGTGCCCGTGGACAACAAAGGGAAGGTGTTCAACACCGACCTGGTCTTTGCGCTGGAATTGGGTTTCATGCTCAATTGCGCCTCCCCAATCGCCATAAGCGCCCTGGACCGAAAGGACAGCCGGGGAGCACAGGCCCGCACGGATTACCCGGACCGGGATGACGAGAATTGGATGAAACACTTGGTGGTCAAAAGAGGAGAGGTCGGGCCGGAATTGTCGTACGCTCCCGTTAGCATCACCCAGTGGACTCCTGAAGAGAGGAAATACTAGCCGATGGATGTCACGCTAAGGGTAAAAAGGTTCGACCCGGAAGCCGCTGATCCAGCCCCGTTCTGGCAGGACTTCACAGTTGCTATCGAAGACAATGGCACAGTGTTGGACGCCCTGATCAAGGTCCGAGAGGAACTTGATGGTGGGCTCAGCCTGCGCTGCTCCTGTCGCAGTTCGATCTGCGGCTCCTGCGCGATGCGCATCAATGGCCACGCCGGACTGGCTTGCAAGACTCAGGCGGTCACGGCGATCAAAGACGACGTTATCACCGTCGAACCCGCGGGCAACATGCCGGTGGTTAAAGACTTAGTGGTGAACTTCGATGGCTTCTGGGACAAGATCATGGAGATCGAGCCTTACTTGAAGCCCGAAGGCCTAGAGCCGGAGGCTGAATATATCGCCTCCAACGAGTCGATGCTCCATCTGTCCGCCGTCACTTCGTGCATTATGTGCGGCTCCTGCGTTTCAGACTGCACGGTAATGGAAGTCGATCCGACATTCCTGGGACCGGCTGCCCTTGCGAAAGCCTACCGTTTCACCGCCGACCCCCGGGACGGCGACGAGGATGGCATCTCCAAGGACCGCTTGGAAGAGCTGACCAAGCCCTCTGGCATCTGGGACTGCACTCGCTGTATGGAGTGCGTAACAGCCTGCCCCAAGGGCGTGGCGCCGATGGACCGCATCATGGCCCTGCGCGACCAAGCCATGGAAGCCGGTTTCACCAACACCAACGGCGCCCGTCACACCGAGGCGTTCAGCGATTCAGTTGAGCACAGCGGCTGGCTGGACGAGCTCCGTTTGGTGCCAAAGTCAGTCGGCATGACCAACATCTCGGCCCTGGTGGGGTACGCGCCCATCGCCATTCAGGCCCTGACCCACGGCAAGATGCCGCCAATCATCCATAAGAAACTGCCCGATTCCAAGAACGTTAAAAAGATATTCGACAAGGTGGACGGACCGGAAGAGACCGGCCGACGCCAGTGATAAACCAAGGTCCATTCCCAATCCAGTAATCAATGGAGTCCCGCGTTGAAGTACGCTTTTTTCCCAGGTTGTGTATCCCGAGGAGGTTGTCCGGAGCTATATCCGGCCACCAAACTTATCTGCGAGAAGCTGGATATTGAGCTTCAGGAGATGCCCGCCGCGTCTTGCACCGGCGCCGGCGTCCTGCAAGAAAAGAACGAGTTATTGGGCGATACCCTAAACGCCCGCACCTTCGCTATGGCCGAGGCCCTAGACCTGCCGATATTGACCATCTGCAGCACCTGCCAAGGGGTAATGAGCCAGGCCAACTACCGGTTGAAGAACCCTGAGTACCTGGCTAAGGTGAACGGATTCCTGGCCGAAGAGGGCTTGGAGTACAAAGGCAACGCCCGCCCCAAGCATCTGCTGTGGGTCTTGGTCGAAGACGTGGGTCTGGATAAGGTATTGAGTCTGATTACCCGTCCTCTTGGCGGCGTGCGCATGGCGCCCTTTTACGGTTGCTACATCGTCCGCCCAACCGACGCTCTGGAGTTTGAAGACCATCCAGACCGGGAGACCGCTCTGGAGCAAATCATTGAAACCATCGGCGCGACAGTGGTGGACTTTGAGGGAAAGACCCGTTGCTGCGGTTTCCCAATCCTGACCATCAATGAGCGCAACTCCATGGCTATGGTTGCAAAGCACACACTGGAAGCCAAGGACCTGGGCGCCGACGCCATGATTACGCCATGCCCGCTCTGCCACCTGAACCTGGACAGCTTCCAGCCCAAGGCCGCAGCCCAAGCCGGCCGGCCGATCGGCCTTCCGATACTGCACATGCCACAGGCCATCGGGCTGGCCATGGGCATTAGCCCCCACGAGCTGGGCCTGCGGCGCCACATCGTAAATACTACTCCCCTGGAGTTGACGTTAGGCATACCCGAGCGCTAAAAGGGGACGGGCTGGCGGCAAAGCCGCGTTTAGGACAGATATTTAGGGGGCCGCTTTTGCACAGTGGCCCCCTGTTGATTTCTTGGCCGATGAGCCTGTTGGGAGGTTGATATGCCGCACAGTACCTTGACCGTTGGCAGCGTCGAGCTCACGGTGCTCCATGATGCTGAAGTCGCTTCGCCCTTCGCACAGTCTTTCCCGGAAGTTCCGGCGGAGGCCTGGGAGCCGTATCTCAAAAGATATCCCGAGGCGTTTATCGGCGGGAACAGCAGACGGACTCACTTTGAATGTTACTTGGTCCGTTCCCAAGGGCGCATTGTGCTGGTCGACACCGGGTTGGGGACCAGCGCCACCAACCCTGGCACCGTAGACCAGATGTTCGGCGGCACCCAAGGCAACTTACTGGGCGAGTTGGAAAGTGCGGGGTATCAGCCCAGCGACATCGATACCGTGTTTTTGACACACTTGCATCTGGACCACGTGGGCTGGAACATGACTCAGAGTGGAGGACTAGGAACGCCGACCTTCCCGAACGCCCGTTACATCGGCAACGAGGCCGACTGGGCTGCTTTCAACACGCCCAAAGACAAAGAGATATTCGGGTTCCCTTGGTGGGAGGACACCGTCGCTCCACTGAAAAAGGCCGGCGTCTTGGACTTGGTCACGGAAGAGACCAAACTCGACAGCGAATTGACCATCACGCCAACCCCAGGACACACCCCCGGTTCCATGAGCCTGGTGATTAACTCAGGCGGCGAAACGGCATTTCTCTTGGGAGACGTGTTCCACGGCCCGGCCCAGGTGACCGAGACCGACTGGGTGTTCCGCTTCGACATGGACTCAGAGCAAGCCGGCCGTACCCGCCGTGAAATTTTAGACCGGGCGGAGCGGGAGAACGCCGCCATCGCCATCTGCCACCACAGCGGTTTCGGGCGGGTGGTACAGGAAAGTGGGAAGCGGTACTGGCAAGCGCTTTAGTGGTCGAGAAATTTGACGAGGGAGAGAAAGATGCCACACAGCACTCTAACCGTAGGCGATGTTGAGATCACGGTCCTTCACGATTCTGAGGTCGCTCTGCCGTTCATCCGGACCTTTCCTGATGTTCCATTGGAATCCTGGGCGCCCTTTCAAGAACGGTACCCTGACGCCTATACGAAAACCGCTGATGGGACCGACAGCTTGCGGGTCCACTTCGAGTGTTATCTGGTCCGCTCGCAAGGCCGGACGTTGCTGGTGGACACCGGACTGGGGAACGGCACTTCGAACCCGGCTGTGGTAGCCAATATCGGAGGCGGCATCGACGGCGTGTTGCTGACCGAGTTAGAGGCAGCCGGCTTCCAAGCCACTGATATCGATACGGTGTTCTTGACTCATCTGCACCCAGACCACGTGGGCTGGAACGTAACTCGGAACGGGGGCGAAGAGTCGGCAACCTTTCCCAACGCCCGCTACGTGGCTCACGAGGCCGACTGGGCGGCGTTCGACACGCCTCTGGACTCTCAGATCTTCGGCTATGACTGGTGGGCCGAGACGGTGGCCCCGCTGCGCCGGATGGGCATCCTAGACCTGATAGATGAGGAGACGGAGCTTACGGGCGAGCTTACGTTGACCCCCACTCCGGGTCACACTCCAGGTTCCATGAGCATGATTGTCAATTCCGTTGGCGAGCGGGCGTTCATCATGGGAGACGTGTTCCACGGTCCGGCCCAGGTAACCGAGACTGACTGGGTGTTCCACTACGACATGGACCCGGTCAAGGCCGGCGAGACTCGGCGCGACATGCTGAAAAGGGCTGAAGAAGATAACGCCGCCATCGCCATCTGCCACCACAGTGGCTTCGGACGGGTGATCAGAGACGCTGGCAAGAAGTACTGGCAGGCGTTGTAATCGGGGCACCCCGGTCATAAACGTCGTTCTGAGTCTGCCGTTTGGTAGCGGAAGAATCTACCGCGTTCTCGAAGTGCGACCTGGCTCCGTGTGGCACGGAAGACCCTTCGCCGGTGCGGTTGGCTCAGGGTGACATGCGAGGTAGGCTTCAGGGCTTTGGCGAAGCGTTAACCTCCCAGATTTACTTCCGAAGCACACGTCCACCGGCTGGGTATCGGTTTCGGTTATCCCTGGATCAGCGGCACGACTTCGCGCACAGCCTGGATGGTCTTTTCGATGTCTTCATCGGTGTGGACGGCTGAGGGGTAGTACTTCTGGGCTCCTTTGAGGATGCCCCGCTCCAGCAGCCCGGTGTTGAAACGGGTCATCATGGCGGTGTCGGCGGCCAGGGTGTCACGGTAGTTGGAAACTGGCTGCTCGGAGAAGTAGACATCGAAGATGGCGTCCTCGCCGCAACTCTGGACCGGCACGCCATTCTGGTTGCAGATTTCCACCAGCGCTTGCCGGATGGCCGCGCCGGCGCCGTGAATCTTCTCGTAGGTGCCCTCTTCCCGCATCACGGCCAGGGTGGCGAGTCCGGCGGCGCAGGCGATGGGGTTGCCGTTCAGAGTGCCGATCTGGTTGACAAAGGTATCGTCGTCGGACGCTCTCCGGTCGTAAACCGATAGGATGTCCGCTCGCCCCAGCACCGCCGCCAATGGGTAACCGCCGCCCATGATCTTGCCCACGGTGCACATGTCGGGCGTGACGCCGTAGAACTCTTGGGCGCCGCCGTAGGCCAACCGGAAGCTGGTTACCACCTCGTCGAATATGAGCGGGATGTTGTGGCGCTTGGTCAGGTCTCGCAGCCCCTGAAGGAACCCTGGGTTGGGGGAGATAACCCGCTGGACCGGTTCTACGATCACCGCGGCGATGTCGTCGAGGTGGGCGTTTATGATCGTCTCGGTAGTGGTCAGGTCGTTGTACGGGGCGATGAGCATCAGCTCTTGGATGGCCTTGGGAATTCCTCCGCTGCTGGGCATGGCCTGGGGGTACTCGACCGAAGCCGGCGGGGTGAGACTCATCATGGCGTAGTCGCTGGTGCCGTGAAAAGCGCCTTCAAATTTGAGGATCTTTTCTTTGCCGGTGAAGGCGCGAGCGGCGCGCATGGCGTTGAAGCAGGCGTCGGTGCCGCTGGTGGTGAAACGTACCTGTTCGGCGCAGGGGACGGCGTTGACCAACACCTCGGCCAGTTCTATCGCTCTTTCGTTGGTGGTGAAGAAGGTGCTGCCGCCTTCAACCGCCTTGATGACGGCCTCGGTAACAGCGGGGTGAGCGTGGCCCAAGACCATAGGGCCGGACCCCATCAGCCAGTCAACGTACTCGTTACCGCTGACATCGAAGACATGGGAGCCTTTACCGCTGGAGACAAGGAAATCCAGGTCTTCGGGAAGAACGAGGTTGCCGCCGCTGCCGCCCGGCAAGTAACGCCGTGCTTTATCCAATAAGCGTTGCTCAGCGTCGCTGCGACGGGCCATGACCACCCTCTTCCCTATAATATTTGGTGTCTATTGTATACCTGGACCGGTTAACTTTCAGTTCTGGCTTTATTCATTACATCGCACAGTTCTTGAACGCTTGCGGCTGAGGCCTGGAGCGCCGTCTGCTCCTCAGGGGTTAGCTTGATCTCCATGACCTGTTCCATTCCACCGGCGCCGAGCTTCACGGGGACGCCGACGCAGAGGCCGTTGATGCCGAACTCGCCTTCCAGGTAGGCGCAGGCGGGGAGCACGCGTTTCTTGTCCAAGAGGACAGCTTCGACCATCTGGGTGATGGCGGCCGATGGGGCGTAGTAGGCGCTGCCTTCTTTCAGCAACTCGACGATCTCTCCGCCGCCGCCTCGGGTGCGCCGCACGAGTTGGTCAATCTTCTCCTCGGCCATCAGTTCGCTGATGGGGATGCCGCCCACGTTGGTGAACCGGACGAGGGGCACCATGTCGTCGCCGTGACCGCCTAGCACGAACGCCTGGACGTCTTCAACTGAGACGTTAAGCTCCTCTGCGATGAAGGTTCGGAAACGAGCGGTGTCCAGCACGCCGGCCATGCCAAATACCCGGCTCCGGGGAAACCCGCTAACCTCGTAAACGTTCTGGACCATGGCGTCTAATGGGTTGGTCACCGGCATGATGATGCAGTTGGGGGAGTACTTGACCACCTGCTCTGTAACGGAAGAGGTGATCCGCATGTTGGTCAACAGCAGGTCGTCGCGGCTCATGCCGGGACGACGGGCGATGCCGGCGGTGATAACCACCACTTCGGAACCGGCGGTCTCCTCATAGCCGTTGCTGCCAATTATCTTGGCGTCGGTGCCCATCACCGGAGCCGATTCGAGCATGTCTAGGGACTTTCCTTGGGGCAGGTCTTCGACCACGTCCACCAACACAACGTCGGTGTAGCCGAGGGCGTGAATCCTCTGGGCTGTCGTGGCGCCCACGTTGCCTGCGCCGACGACTGTTACCTTGCTTCGCATTATGTGATTTCTCCTAGTTTTTGAGGTGCGGAATATCGATTTAATCTGGCGGGATAAATCCCCCAACTCTCCTTTTTCAAGGCGGGCTACTGGGGGATTTTTGCGCTTCGCAATAGTCAGGCGTACAGGAGAGTATTACGAGCCTGGCGGACGCCTAGCCGAGCGTATTATATACGAGAACCGGGCATGGCGGAAGTCGGTCAGAACGGCGGTTGGGCAGGGCAGTTTCAGTTTCGTCTGTCGGAGTATCATATTGCGGAATAGATGGTTCATTTCGGGGAGGAACCGATTCCGAATGTTTTAGCTCGGCGAAGATACCGGATTGCCATTCTAGTGGTAACGGTTGTCGTGGTCCTCTATGGCTCGGTGTCTTTCCTGATTGCCCAGGGAGTCACCAACGCCAGCCGAAAACCACAGGAACAAATACCATCCGACTTCAACTTGGTTTCCGAAGATGTGGAGTTCTTTTCCCGGCGCGGCGACGTGAAACTCAGCGGCTGGTACCTGCCGGGAGATGATTCCGGTCCGCACCTGATTTTTGTCCACGGGATCGGAAGTGTTCGCTCCGGGGACAAAGCAGTAGGGTTGGCGGCCCGGATCGTGGGTCTGGGCTACAACGTTCTGATGTTCGATCTGCGAGGCCACGGTTCGTCCGAGGGCGACAAGGTATCTGGCGGTTTTTACGAACGGTCGGATGTCCTAGGCGCGTTCGACTTTCTATTGAGGCGAGGCGTTGATATCAGCCGCGTCGGGCTGATGGGATTTTCCATGGGGGCCGCGACATCAATCATGGCGGCAGCCCAGGAGCCGCGAATCACCGCCTTGGCGGCGGACAGTACATACGCCAACGCCTCTGAATTAATCGCACGCGAGGCGGCCCGTAAGACGCTGATTCCCGGTTGGCTGACGCCTGTCTTCATGCCTGCATCTAAGCTGATTGCCAACGGCATCTACGGGATCGACATCGGTTCGTTAGTCCCCGAAGAGTCGGTGGCCGATCTTGGATATCCGGTGCTGGTGATACACGGGACCGAGGACAAACGCATCCCATTGGAGCAAGGCCAGCGGGTCGCGGGTGCTGCTAAAGAGGGCAGCTCAATCTGGCTTGTGCCCGAAGTTGACCACCTAGACGCGTTTTTAACCCATCCTGACGAGTACACGGAGAGGGTGGACGAGTATTTCAGTTCCCGGTTCAGGTAAGGTGAGCCTTTTAGGCACGTCGAAACCCGTTAAACCGGCTGACTGAAGACCGCGCATCAGCCAGCCGCTGTATAGCTAGATCGCGTCCAGGATCGCGTTCAGAGTGGCGCTGGGGCGCATAGCTTTGGAAACCATCTCATCATTGGGATGGTAATACCCGCCGATATCCACCGGCTGTCCCTGAGCGTCGTTTAACTCCTGAACGATCTTCTCTTCGTTGCCGGCCAACTCCTGGGATACAGTAGCGAAGCGGGCTTGCAGCTCTGGGTCTTGAGTCTGTTTAGCCAGCGCATCCGCCCAGTACAGAGCTAGATAGAAATGGCTGCCCCGGGTGTCCAGTTCGTTCACCCGGCGAGACGGCCCACGGTCGTGTTCAAGATGCTGCCCGACCGCTTTGTCCAGGGTCTCAGCTAAGAGCGCCGCTTTGTCGTTCTTGAACGCTTCGCCGAGATGCTCGAAGGATGCTACGAGCGCGCAGAACTCACCCAGAGAATCCCACCGCAGATGGCCCTCCTCCAGGAACTGCTGTACGTGCCGGGGGGCCGACCCACCCGCGCCCGTCTCAAACATCCCACCGCCTTGGAGCAGAGGGACGACAGAAAGCATCTTGGCGCTGGTGCCCAGTTCCAGGATGGGGAAGAGGTCAGTCAGGTAGTCACGCAGTACGTTGCCGGTGACGGAAATTGTGTCCTCACCAGCCCGGCTGCGGTCCATCGAGTACTTCGCCGCGTCAACGGTGGACATAGTGCGAACGTCCAACCCCGTCGTGTCGTGGTTGGGTAGATATTTGTCCACCTTCTTAATCAACTCCGCATCGTGTGCACGGTTCGGGTCCAACCAGAAGATGGCGGGTGAGCCGGTGATCCGAGCCCGATTTACCCCAAGCTTGACCCAGTCTTCGATGGCTGCATCTTTGGTCTGGCACATCCGAAAGATATCGTTTTCTTCCACCAACTGTTCCATCAGAGTCGTGCCCGACGAGTTCACGACCCGAATTGTCCCGTTACCGGGAGCTTTGAAAGTTTTGTCGTGAGAACCGTATTCCTCGGCTTGTTGCGCCATCAGGCCAACATTGGCGACGCTGCCGATTGTAGCTGGATCAAAGGCCCCATTCTCTTGGCAATCCTCGATCACCGTCTGATACAGAGTCGCATAAGAGCGGTCAGGAATCATTGCGACGGTATCGTGCAACTCGTTATCGGGGCCCCACGTTCGGCCCCCATCGCGGATCATCACCGGCATGGTGGCGTCGATGATCACATCACTGGGGACATGCAGGTTGGTGATACCCCGGTTGGAGTTGACCATGAAAAGTTCTGGGCGGACATTATAGACGGCCTGGATATCTGCCTCGATCTCCGCCCGTTTTTCATCAGTCAGAGCTTGTATCTTGGTGTAGAGCTCAGCAATTCCATTGTCGGGGTTCACCGCAAGCTCGCCCAGTTCGGCCGAGTGTTTGTCCAACACGTCCTCGTAGTAGACCGACACGCAATGGCCGAAGATTATCGGATCGGACACTTTCATCATGGTCGACTTCACATGCAGTGAAAGTAGCACGCCATCGGCTTTAGCCTTTGCCATCTCTTCGGCGTAAAAGGTGCGCAGCTCCCTCACGTTCATCACTGCACAATCGATGATTTCATCAACCACCAAAGGGATATCTGCTTTAAGTACGGTCGAACGCCCATCGCGGGCTACGTACTCGATCTTGGCTGATACCGCCGCTTCGATCGTCACGGCCTGCTCACTGCCGTAGAAATCCCCGCTGGTCATGTGGGCAACCCGGGATTTGGAAATTTCCGGCCAGTCCTGCATCATTCGATGAGGATTGCGTTTGCCGTGCTCTTTGACCGCAAGCGCCGACCGGCGATCAGAGTTCCCCTCTCGCAGGACCGGGTTGACCGCGCTGCCTAACACCTTGGAAAACCGCGTAAATATTTCACGTTGCTGGTCGTTTGCCGGATCATCCGGATAGTCGGGGATATCGTATCCTTTGTCCTGTAGTTCTGCGATCGCACCTTTTAACTGGGGAATAGAGGCGCTGATATTGGGCAGCTTGATGATGTTTGCTGACGGTTCCAGGCACAGCTTTCCTGCCATAGCAAGATAATCGGGGATTTTTTGCTCTTCCGTCAGCTTTTCTGGGAAATTGGCGATGATGCGGCCAGTTAACGAGATATCCCAGGAATCCAGTTCAATTCCAGACCCCTTGGTAAAGGCCCGGAGGATAGGCAGCAACGAGTGCGTGGCCAGGGCCGGAGCCTCGTCAATCTTGGTGTAAATTATCTGGGACGATTCTGGCATATTCTTTTCCTTATAAAACAAGTTTCGCGGGCCGCAACGAGGCGCAAAAAGCTGTTGGGTTATAGGCCCGGCCTCACGGATCAACTCCGATTATAGGTCAGTTAAATTGACATGCCTAGCCCTGCCTCCATGCGTGACTGGGAACGATGGCCATTTTCGGAACATCACACCAGAGAATCAGAACAAATCGTGTCGGAAATAGCGCCAGTGGACTAAAGTTTCTGGTAGATCTGGACTCGGTGGCGGTAGCAGTCGGCCACATAGACTTTGCCGTTCTTGTCCACGTGGATCGACACCGGGCGGTAGAAGCGGCGCTTGGGTTCGATGTTTTGGACCGCCAACTCCAGCTTTCTTTCAATATCCGGGTTGGCGTCAAGCAAGGTCTGGCCCCACTTGGACATTCCACTGTGGCCGATGAGCACGTCTTTGAACCCACCGGTCCGGTCGAAGACCTGGACCCGGTCGTTCAACCAATCGCACACGTAAATATCGCCGTCTGCATCCACGGCGATGCCATTGGGGCGGTTGAACTGCCCCTCGTCTCCACCCGAGGCGCCAAAGGCCATCAGAAAATTGCCTTCAGCGTCAAATTTCTGGACCCGGTCGTTGCGCCAATCGGTGACGTAAACATCCCCAGAAATGTCGATAGCGATGCCCCAAGGCATGTTGAACTGCCCTTCAGCATCTCCCAAAGCGCCCCATTTGGATACGAACTCACCATTGGCGGTTAGCGCCTGCACCCGGTGGTTGAGGGTGTCGACCACATACAGATTGCTGCCGGGGCCGAATTCCAGGCCTGAGGGGCGGTCCAATTCTCCTGGGCCGCTGCCGTGGCCACCGAAGGTCCTAATGAATTGTCGGTCGGCTCCGAAAACGCTAATCCGGTGGGAGTGTTCGTCAGCCAGATAGACCTCACCCTGGGGGCTGAAAGCGATGTCGGTTACCCAGATGAACTCTCCGGGGCCCTCGCCCCAGACGCCGAACTGGTCCAGGTAATCGCCGTCGGTGGTGCACCGGCTGACACGCACACCGTCCGGTTGTTTTGGGTTGGCCCGATTGGCGACATACAACATCCCGTCAGGGCCGGTTGTAACCGCCACCGGGCCGCTGAATCCAGGGCCGGCCGGGGACAGCAGGCCGATCACGTCGTGGTAGCGGTAAAAGCCTTGGGTAGAAACGGGTTGTTCAGCCTCGGTAGTCATGGTTATGCGAACTGGTACTCCCGGCTGGAGCCAATCATCTTCATGGTGTGGAGAACGGTGTTTTCCGCGAACAG
>Ga0208747_1000108_pt1 | contig 22381 bp, 25 predicted proteins | sample Knorr_S7_td_AAIW_FD_185597 | JGI IMG/M metagenome (GOLD analysis project Ga0208747, IMG submission 185597) | Marine microbial communities from Southern Atlantic Ocean transect - Knorr_S7_td_AAIW_ad_750m_LV_A (SPAdes) (version 2) | ecosystem: Environmental > Aquatic > Marine > Oceanic | place...
AGTAACACCAAATTTTTTTAAAGCATCTTGGTGTTTTTTAGTTCCATAACCAAAATTAGTATCCCATGAATATTTTTTAAATTTTTTTGACAATTTTTTTATATGTTTATCCCTTGCAACTTTTGCAATGATAGAGGCAGCAGAAATTGAAGGAATAATTTCATCACCTCGGATAATTGCTTTAATTTTTATGTTATTTATTTTTGGAACATGATTTCCATCAACTAATATTAAATCAGGATTCTTATTTAATTTTTTAATTGCTCTTTTCATAGATAACAAAGTAGCTTGTAAAATATTTTTTTTTTCTATTTCTTTTACTGATGCTCTGGCTATAGCAAAATAAGAGTTTGCTTTAATATAATTAGATAACTTTAATCTATTTTCATAAGATATTTTTTTTGAATCTTTAAGAATATTATTATTAATTTTTTTATTTAAAATCACTGCAGCAGAAAAAACAGGACCAATCCAACTTCCTCTTCCAACTTCATCAACCCCTGCAATTATTTTATTTTTTGCCAAATTAATTATATTTTATAGTTTAAGAAATTTTATTTTTTCTCTTATTAATTTTAGATCATACCAAGAATTTTTTTTTTGTTCTGGTTGCCTAATTAAAAAAGCAGGATGAAAAGTAACAATAATTTCTGGTTCACATCCACCTATTTTAATTTTAAACCATTTGCCTCTTGCTTTCGAAATTATTTTTTCTTTTCCAGATATTGCCTGCATGGCTGTACTTCCTAGTAATACTAGTATTTTGGGTTCTATAATTTCGATATGGAGTTTTAGAAAAGGTAAATATTTTTCTATTTCTTCGTCAGTAGGCCTCCTATTATTTGGAGGTCTATAGTTTACTACATTGCTGATGTAAACTTTGGTTCTATTAAGATTAATGGCATCCAGCATTTTATCTAGCAATTTACCAGCAGCACCTACAAAAGGTAGCCCCATCCGATCTTCTTGAGCTCCAGGACCTTCTCCAACAAGCATTATTTTTGAGTTTATGTTTCCATCAGAAAAAACCATCTTATTTGCTGCTTTTTTTAAATTACAGTTTTTTATATTTTCAATTTTTTTTTTTAATATGTTTAATTTTTCTCTTTTATCAGAAACGAAATTAATATTTTTTTCTCTTTTATATCTAGTTATAGGATCGTTACTAATGATCATATCTAGGTTAATCATTTTATAGTATTCAATTATTGAAATGACTTTTTGATTTATATTTTTTTTCATCATAGAATAATAAGGATTATGAAAATAAAATTATATAAGCAATGTTTTTTTATATTGGTATTTTTTTGTTTATTTTCAAATATTACTGCAAATTCATCAAATAACATTAAATCTTATTCAAAAAAAAACATATCGAATTATTTTTCTGGCTTATTATCATCTAGAAATAATGATATTCGCGAATCTCGAGAATTTTTTGTTAAAATAAAAGAGTTGAGCAAAATTCATTTTCCATTTGTTAAAGAGTATTTATCAGTATTAGTTCAAGAACAAGAAATAGAAAAAGCTACAGATTTTTTAAGAAATATCGATAATCAATCTAATAATTTTTCTGAAGCTAATATAATTTTGGGAGCAAACTATCTAGCAAAAAAAAAATATAATTTAGCTACTGAAAATTTAAATTTAGTAAATCAAGATTCACAATCTTCTAATTTTGATAAATTAATTGCTAATATTTTAATAAATTATTCTAAAGTTTTTGACAAAAAGGAAATTGAAGATAAAAAACTTTTTCAAGATATTCCTGAAAATTATGAAAATTTTACCATTATTCAAGAAGCATTTATTAATTGTTACCTTAATAAAAATGTAGACGAGTCGTTTTTAAAATTGCTCAATTTTACTGAAATTGATTATACAAGGTATATTTTTTTTTATGTGAATTATTTATTTTCAAAAAAAAGAAACAACGAAGCAGTTGATATAATTAAAAAATATACTGATATATTAGATTCTAATATACTTTTAGATCAAACTAAATTTTGGATAAAAGATAGAAAATATAGTGAAATAACCAAAATATTTGATTGTAAAAATCCTGAACATTTACTCAGTGAATTTTTTTATGTGATTGCAAATTTATACTCTGGTCAACAGCTCTATAATAAATCTAATTTTTACTTAAACTTATCGATTTATTTTAATCCTAAATTTCAAATTAATCAGGCACTATTAGCAGAAAATTATCTACAAATGGAAGAGTACAAAAAATCTAAAAAAATTTATGAACTGTTTAATAAAAAAAATACTATTTTCTATTGGCATTCTGTAAAAAAAATATCTTTAATTAATTCTGACCTTGAAAATGAAACTAAAGCTCTTAGTTTTTTAATTAACAATTTTAATAATATAAAAGATCCAAATCTTAAAATTATTTATGATGTTGCAAACCTCTATAGAGGTTTTGGAAAATTCAAAGAATCAATAGATTATTACACTAAAGTTATAAATATTTTAGATAATAAACATCCATCTTACGCTGATATTTTATACAGACGAGGTGCTAGTTATGAAAGAATTAAGATGTGGGAAAATTCAGACAAAGATTTATTAGAGTCACTAAAAATTAATCCTGACGACCCACATGTACTTAATTATCTAGCTTACTCATGGTTAGAAAGAAATTATAAAATTGATGAAGCCATGGATATGTTGTTATTAGCACATAACAAAAGACCCAACGATCCTTACATAACAGATTCGGTTGGATGGGCATATTATTTACAAGGCGATTATGTTAAGGCAAAAAAATTTATAAGACAGGCTATTAAATTATTACCATCCGATCCAATTATAAATGATCATTATGCAGATATTTTATGGAAATTAAATAAACCTCTACAAGCTAATTATTTTTGGAAATATGTGCTAAATTTAGAAGATATTAAGCCTGAAACCAAAAAAAAAATAAAAAATAAATTAATTTTTGGAGTTTAAAGCTTTTCTTAAAAAATGAGAGTATTTTTAATAAATTCTTACTGTAAAATTAATATTTCATTAAGAGTAATTAAAAAGTTGAAAAATGGCTTACACAAAATTAACACTTTTATTACTTTTGCAAGAATTTTTGACCAAATTTATTTAAAAGAAATCAAAAATACTAAAGATAAAATTTCGTTTTATGGAAAATTCAAAAATAAAATTTCTAAGTCAAACAATACAATTTCTAGAATATTAGATTTATTAAGAAAGAATAATTTTATCAAAAAAATTTATTTTGAAATAAAGGTAAAGAAGAATATTCCGACAAAGTCAGGTCTTGGAGGTGGCTCAATGAATGCAGCCAGTTTACTTACTTTCTTGGTTAAAAAATACAATCTTAGGATTAAACAGAAAGATCTTTTCAAACTAGCAGCGAAAGTTGGATCAGATGTTATTGTTGGTCTTAAGTTTCAAAATGTATTCTTCAATAGTGGTAGCAATACGATTAAAAGGTATAAAAACAAACTAAATTTATTTGTTTTGTTAGTAAAACCAGACATAAATTGCTCTACAAAATTAATTTATTCAAAAAATAGACAATTTTCAAAGCAATATAAAAATAAAGATATAAGTAAATTTGGAAACTTTTTCGAGAAAGATGTAAATGATTTAGAAAAAGTGGCTTTTAAAATATATCCTAAGATTAAAAGATTAAAAGATTATTTAAATATTCAAAAAAAATGTATTTTCTCAAGAATGACAGGGTCTGGATCGGTATGTGTGGCATATTTTAAAGATTACAAAGCAGCAAGAAAAGCTGAGATAAATTTAAAAAATAAATTTCCAAATTATTGGTGCAAGCTATCAAAAGCTATGTAATGTAGTAATTTTATGTTATATGAAAACTAATTTTGGGGTGTAGCCAAGCGGTAAGGCAGTGGTTTTTGGTACCACCATCCTAGGTTCGAATCCTAGCACCCCAGCCAAATATGATAAAAAAAATTAAATCATTATTTTCTGGATTTCAAAAAGATAATATAATTAGACTAAGTGTTAAAAATTTGGATGATCTAAAATATTTTAATACTGCTAAACAAATATTTATATGTTTTCAAAATCAAAATTATAAGCTCAAGTTAGTTGGTGGTTGCGTAAGAAAATTAATAACCGAAGAGAAAATTGATGATATGGATATTGCAATCAACATTGAACCAGAGAAAATTAAAAAAGTTTTAGTAGAGCAAAAAATAAAATTTGTTGAAACAGGAATTACGCATGGAACTATCACAGTTCTAATCAATGATTTTAAATTTGAAATTACTTCTTTAAGAAAAGATCTAAGTACCGATGGAAGACATGCAAAAGTTGAATTTACTTCCAATTGGGAACAAGATGCTCAAAGAAGAGATTTTACGATCAATGCTATTTATTCTGATATTAGTGGAGAAGTTTATGATCCTCTTAATGGTATTGAAGATTTGAAGAATGGAATTATCAAATTTATTGGTGATCCAAATCAAAGAATTCAAGAAGATTATCTTAGAATATTAAGATATTTAAGATTTTATACTCAATATAATAAAAATAAATTTCATGATGAAATTACTATTAAAGCCATAAAAAGAAATTTAGATGGACTAGCAAAAATATCAAGGGAAAGAATATTAGAGGAATTATTTAAAATGATGAAATTAAATAATTTTTCTAAATTATTTGAAGATGAATTTTGTAGATTTATTATTTTATCAATACTTCCTCAATTACGTAATTATAATCGAATTAAAATATTAAATAAAATTTCATATAAAATAAAGAAACAAATTGATAAAATACTATTATTATCAATTTTAATTGTTGATGAGACAGATAACTGTAATTTTTTTCTTTATAAGTATCAATTGTCTAATGAAGATAAAAAGAGAATTTTATTTATAAAAAATAGTTTTAAAAATTATTCTAAACAATATTTATATTCTAAAAAAAATTTATTAAAATTAACTTATTTGTCAGATAAATCGTCAGTTATAGAATTATTAATTTTCTTAATTTTTGTTAATCCAGAAAAAATATCTAATATTGAAAATTTAATTGATTATATTAAAGAAAAAACAATACCTGAATTTCCAATAAATGCTAAATTTTTAAAAGAAGAATTCAATTTTTTAGAAGGTAAGCAGCTTGGTGATGCTTTAAAAAAACTAGAAAAACAATGGATAGATAATGGTTTTAAAATTGATAAAGGAAATGTTAAATCTCTTCTTAATTTAAAAAAAATTTAGACATATTTTACACTTTTAACTTCATAAATTTTTTTACCAGCAGGTGTTTGAATTTCAACTATATTATTTAGATTTTTTCCAATTAATCCTTTTCCTATTGGAGATTTAAAATAAATTAATTTTTTTTTAATATCAGCTTCATCTTTTCCTACAATTTTATAAGTTTTTTTTTCGTTAGTTTCAGTATTTAATAATTCGATAGTAGAACCAAAAATAATTTTTCCTAAATTTGATAATTTTGTAACATCAATTATATTTGCTCTTGCTATAACATCATTTATTTCTTGTATTCTTCCTTCGGAATGTGATTGTAGTTCCTTTGCAGCATGATATTCAGCATTTTCTTTTAGGTCTCCATGCGATCTTGCCTCAGCAATAGCAGAAATTATTTCATGTCTTTTAACATTTTTAAGATAGTTTAATTCCTCTTTTAATTTTTCTAGACCTTTGATTGTAATTGGTTCTTTTTCCATCTTATTTCCATTTTGCCACTGGAGGCATTGACATTAATATTGCTTCAGGGTTACCACCACTATTTAATCCAAATTTTGTGCCACGATCATACATTAAATTAAATTCAGTATATCTACCTCGTTTTAGTAATTGAATTTCTTTTTCTTGTTTTGTCCATTTTTTAAACATTTTTTTTTTTGCAATTTCTTTTATCAAATATGTAAATGTATTTCCCACATCTTTAATGAACGAAAAATCTTTTTTCCAATTATCCATCTTATGATCAAAAAAGATGCCTCCTACGCCGCGCAGCTCTTTTCTATGAGCTAAATAGAAGTATTCATCACAATTTTTTTTATATTTTATATAATATTTTTTATTATGAAGATTACACATTTTTTTTATTTCATTATGAAAAAATTTTTTTTCTTTATTGTCTACAAGACAAGGTGTTATATCGATACCACCACCAAACCAACTTTTCTGTGTACTAATAAACCTAGTATTAAAATGCATTGCAGGGACTTTAGGATTTCTTGGATGCAATACTACAGAAATTCCTGAAGACCAAAAATTAGTATTATTTTTTGTTCCTGGAATTTTTTTTGCAAATTCTTTAGGAAATTTACCTATTACGTTTGAAAAGGCTACACCGCCTTTTTCAATTACTTTGCCTTTTATAGTTCTAAGCTCTCCATGTTTCCATTTATTTTTTTCAAATTTTATATTAGAACCATATTCTTTTTCTAAGTTTTCAACTTCAAGACAAATGATGTCTTGTAAAATAGAAAACCAATATTTTGCCAATTGTTGTTTTATTTTTATTTCCATATTTTTATAAATTAGAAGTTTGTCTTAAAGCTTCTGATAAAGTTATTGCCACACTAGAAACTATGTTTAATGATCTGGTATTTTTTTGAATTGGAATAATTAATTTTTGGTCTACAATTTGATGTATTTTTTCTGGCACTCCCATACTTTCTCTACCGAATAAAATTGTATCATTATTGCTGAACTTAAATTTATGATAATGAGTTTTTGCTTTTGTAGTCATCAAAACAATTCTTTCACTTTTTTTATTATTAATAAATTCTTGAAAACTTTTATGTGATTTAATTTCACAATTATTTATATAATCCATGCACACACGTTTAAATCTTTTATCATCCATAACAAATCCACATGGTAGGATTATATCAAGACGTGTATTAAAACAGGCACATAAACGTATTATCGCAGCAGTGTTTTGAGGTATATCAGGCTGATAAAGTGCAATTTTTAAGTGATTATTAATACTTTTAGCTGACTGTGTCATTCTATCAATAGAAAAAAATTTGTTTGTCTTTAGGATAGATCATATTACATAGTTTTATAAGTAATAAAATTTATAAATATAATATTAAAGAATAATGAGCTCATCTTATTTAATTTTGACTACAATAATCATTTTTTTGTTAATTTTTTTGTACATTTCTTGGATTTTTGTTTCTAATGAAATGGAAAACAAGAAGGAAACTGGCGAAAGAAGAGATTTTTTATATACAGCATCATATGCTTTAGGTGCTGTTGGTTTAGGAGCAGCTGTTTGGCCGCTAGTAGATCAAATGAATCCAGATGCTTCTGTAAAAGCTCTTTCAACAACAGAAGTTGATATAAGTAATATTGATGTTGGGAAAAGTATTACAGTTTTATGGAGAGGCAAACCTGTTTTTATAAGAAGAAGAACCCAGGAGGAGATAATAGAATCACAAAATACAAAACTCACTGAACTAAAAGATCCCCAAAAAGATCAAGATAGAGTGAAAAAACCCGAATGGTTAGTTATGTTGGGAGTTTGCACTCATTTAGGATGTGTACCCTTAGGAGGCAAAGGAGATTACAAAGGATGGTTTTGTCCTTGCCACGGATCTCATTATGACAAATCAGGAAGAATTAGAAAAGGTCCTGCACCAACCAATCTTCCAATACCTAAGTATGAATTTGTTGATAACAACACAATTAAAATTGGATAATTAAATGAGTGAAGAAAAATATTTCCCCAAATCAAAAATTGGACAGTGGTTTGATAGTAGACTTCCATTGTTATCATTAATGCATCATCTTAGAGATTATCCAACACCAAAAAATTTAAATTATTGGTGGACTTTTGGAGGAATTTTAACTTTTTGTTTAATTACACAAATAGTTACAGGATTGGTTTTAGCAATGCATTATGTGGCTCATGTAGATTTAGCTTTTGAAAGCATTGAACATATCATGAGAAATGTAAATTATGGATGGTTACTTAGATATGTTCATGCAAATGGTGCATCAATGTTTTTTTTGGCTGTATACATTCATATTTTTAGGGCGTTGTTTTATGGTTCTTATAAATCACCAAGAGAAATGATTTGGATTTTAGGAATGATGATTTACATATTAATGATGGCAACAGCTTTTATGGGGTATGTATTGCCATGGGGCCAAATGAGTTTTTGGGGAGCTACAGTCATAACAAATTTATTTAGCGCTATTCCTTTGGTTGGAGAAGGGATTGTTACTTGGCTATGGGGTGGATTTGCTGTAGCAAATCCTACACTAACAAGATTTTTTAGTTTACATTATTTTTTGCCGTTTTTAATCTTTGGATTGGTTGTTTTACATATCTGGGCACTTCATATTCCTGGAAATAATAATCCTGTAGGAATAGATATAAAAAAACCTTCGAAAGATACAGTTCCATTCAGTCCTTATATAGTTGTAAAAGATTTATATGCTCTAATAATTTTCTTAATTATTTTTGCAGGCATAGTATTTTTTGTACCAAATATTTTGGGTCATACAGATAATTATATTAAAGCAAATCCAATAGTTACGCCTTCCCATATTGTTCCTGAATGGTACTTACTTCCTTTTTATGCAATCTTAAGAGCCATACCAAGCAAATTGGGAGGAGTGATGGCAATGTTTGGTTCTTTATTTATTTTGATGATTATACCGTGGTTAGATACTTCTAAGATAAGATCTGCAGTATTTAGACCATTATATAAAATATTTTTTTGGGTTTTGGTGATAGATGTTTTGGCTTTAGGTTATTTGGGAGCAAAGGTACCAGAAGGGTGGTATTTATTTTTTGGTAGATTGGCAACAATTTATTATTTTGCTCATTTTTTAATAATTATGCCAGTACTTGGTTATAAGGAAAAAACTATTCCATTGCCGATAAGTATTTCGGATCCAGTTTTAGGTGAAAAAACAAATCTAACCACCACAAATCAAAAGAAGACAGTTTAGATATAATAAAATGAAAAATAAATTTAAATTAATAGCATCATTATCAATATTTTTTTTAATATCATTGAATATTAATTTATATTCAGCAGAATCTGGAGCTCATTTAATAAAAACAGAGTGGAGTTTTAAAGGTATATTTGGAACATTTGACAGAGGTGAATTGAGAAGAGGATATCAAGTGTATAGTGAAGTTTGTTCAAGTTGTCACTCAATCTCTGAACTAAGGTATAGAAATTTATCTGAAAAAGGTGGACCTGAATTTTCAATTGACTTAGTAAAAAAAATTGCTGCAAGTTCTGAAATAACTGATGGACCAAATAGTGATGGAGAAATGTTCACAAGACCAGGCAGATTATCTGATAAATTTGCAAAACCTTATCCTAATATTCAAGCAGCAACAGCGGCTAATGGTGGCGCTTATCCTCCAGATATGTCAGTTTTGGTGAAGGCAAGAAAAGGTGGTGCAGCTTATATATATTCTTTACTTCAGGGGTATGATGAACCTCCAGAAGGTTTTCAATTAGATGATGGTGTTTATTACAATAAATTTATGAGTGGTAATCAAATTAAAATGCCAAACATGCTTTCAGATGATTTAGTTGAATATGCTGATGGAACTAAAGCAACTACAGAACAAATGGCAAAAGATGTTTCCAGTTTTCTTACCTGGGTATCAGAACCAAGCTTAGAAGCAAGACATAAAATAGGCTTTAGAGTAATTTTATATTTAGTTGTATTAGCTGGACTCGTTTATTTAAGCATGAATAGACTTTGGTCACGTATTGAATCTAAAAAGTAAAATATCTCCATCTTTTACAATGTAATCTTTACCTTCTAATCTTAATTTTCCAAGACTTTTTGCCTGACTAAGCCCATTACAATTTATAAAATCTTTATAAGAAACAGTTTCTGCCTTTATAAAACCTTTTTCAAAATCCGAATGTATTACACCAGCAGCTTTTATAGCTGAACAATTTTTTTCAATTGTCCAAGCTCTAGATTCTTCGGGCCCAGAAGTAAAATAAGTTTGAAGTTTCAAAATTTTATATCCTTTTTGTATTAATAAATCTAAACCAATAGTAGAAATACCAGAATCTTTCATATAGATTTTTTTTTCTTCTTGATTTAGGTCGTTAATTTGATTTTCAATTTCAGCAGATACAACTACTATATTTTCCTCACCATATTTTTTAATACACATTTCTATGAATTTATTCCCGTTTTTTAAACTTTGTTCATCTACATTACAGACATAAATAATTGGTTTAATTGATAAAAGACCAGTTTGATTTAAAATTTTCTGATCAAATTTTTCTCTTAAAATAGATATATTTTTGTTATTATTTATACAATCAAAAGCAGCTGTTAAAATTTTATTTTGTTCTTCATCAAGTAATTTTTTTTTACTTTTTTCTAATCTATTTTGAATTGACTCTAGATCTGCTAAAAGCATTTCTGTTTCAACTATCTCTATATCTCTTAATGGATCTACAGAATTATTCACATTTTGTATCTTTTCTGATTCAAAACATCTTGTTAAATGGATAATTGCATCAACCTCTCTTATATGTGACAAGAATTTATTTCCTAAACCTTCTCCTTTTGAAGCGCCTTTTACCAAACCTGCTATATCAACAAAAGATATATTGGCATAAATTATTTTTTTTGATTGAGAAATTTTACTTATTTTATCTAATCTTTCGTCAGGAACTGCAACACTACCAATATTTGGATTAATAGTGCAAAAAGGAAAGTTAGCTGCTTGAGCTTTATTTGAATTAGTTAATGCATTAAACAATGTTGACTTACCAACATTTGGTAAACCAACGATACCACACTTAAAACTCATTAACTATGTTTGATTTACTTTACTTGAAAATAACTCAAGTTTTTTGTCAATTAAAATTGAAATTGATGAAGTAATTTTTTTAATTGTATGAATCATTTTCTCTTTTTCTTCTTCGTTAAAATTTTTTAATACATGATCAGCAACTTCATCTTTTGAATCAGGTCTTCCGATTCCAATTCTAATTCTTGAATAATCTTTTCCTATAAATTTATCAATAGATTCTATTCCATTATGGCCAGCACTACTGCCTGCAAATTTTGCTTTAATTTTTCCAAATTCGATATCTAGATCGTCATGAAAGACAAAGACATCTTTTAAGTCTATTTTAAAATATTCAATTAATTCTCTAATCGCCTGTCCAGAATTATTCATAAAAGTTAAAGGCTTTATAGCGTAGACTTTTTTATCTTCTATTATACCTGTAGTTAAAAGTCCTTTAAATTTAGGTTTTTGTTTTGAAAGGCTAAATTTTTTATTAATAGCATCAATTACCTTGAACCCAATATTGTGTCTATTATGTTCATTATCAGGACTTGGATTTCCTAAACCTACTAGCAATAACATTTTAATTTTTAGTTGTTTTCAATTTATTTCTTTGTAGGCTCTTTTTTGGTTTCAGGTTTTGTTTCAGCTTTAGTATCTCCTGGTTTTTTATCTTCTGGTTTTTTATCTTTTTCATCTAATTTTGCATCTCCTTCTTCAGTTTTTGTTTCATCTTCACCTTCTCCTATAGCCTCTTCACCTTCGGTGCCAGCTTCTTCAGCTGGTTTTTCTGGCTCAACAACAACAGTTGGTGCGGCAACAGTTGCAACAACAAAATCTCTTCCCTGAATAGTAGGCACAACATTTGTTGGAAGTTCAATTGATGAAATTTTAATGCTGATTCCTATTTCAGTATTTTCTAAATCAACAATAAGTTCTGTTGGTATATTTTCAGTTGGACATCTTAATTCAACTTTTCTTCTTACAATATTTAATACTCCTCCTTTTTTTAATCCAGGCGATTTATCATTATTAATAAATTTAACAGGAATTTCCAAGATTATACTCATTCCTTTAACTATTCTTAAAAAGTCAATATGCAAAGGTTCATCAGTTACAGGATCAAAACTTATTTCTCTTGGCAAAACTTTCTCTTCTTTTCCATTAATTTCTAAACTCATTTTATTTGACAAAAAATTTTCTGAATTAATAAGATTTTTTATTATTTTTTTGTTGATATAAATTTTTTGATTTTTTTCTACTCCACCATATATAATGCAGGGTATAAACCCTTTTGCTCTGAGGCTATTGATTTCACCTCTAGTTTTAGTTTCTCTTATTGTAGCACTTAAAGAAGTCATAAATGTATAAATTTTTTAAAAAATGGGTTTTAACTTATCAAATGAAATAACTCAAGAAAATTATTTAAAAAGATCGGAAACAGAAGTTGAATTCGAAATACGTTTAATTGCCTCTGCCATCAAATTAGATATTGATAATACAACTATTTTTGATGATTTTTTGATTTTGTTAGAGTTATCAATGGTATCTGTTAAAATTAATTTTTTAATTTTTGAATTATTTATTTGTTCAACTGCATTACCACTCAAAACACCGTGAGTAACATAAACATAAACATCCTTGGCACCTTTTTCTTTTAAGGCTTTGGCCGCGTTTACAATTGTTCCACCTGAATCAATTATGTCGTCAACTAACAAACAGTTTTTCCCTTTAACATTTCCGATTATATTCATAACTTGAGATTTTCCAGGAGCAGGTCTTCTTTTGTCAACAATTGCTAATCCAACATTTAATTTTTGTCCTAAGGCTCTAGCTCTTTCAACTCCACCAACATCAGGAGCAACACAAATTATATTTTTATTTGAAATATATTTTTTAATATGTTTTGAAAAAATTGGAGTAGAAAAAAGATTATCAACAGGAATATCAAAAAATCCTTGAATTTGTCCAGCATGCAAATCTACTGTTACAATTCTATGGGCTCCTGCATTAGTAATTAAATTTGAAACTAATTTTGCAGAAATTGCAGTTCTTGGAACAACCTTTCTGTCTTGTCTCGCATATCCAAAATAAGGTATTACGGCAGTTATATTTTTTGCAGATGATCTTCTTAAAGCATCTACACAAATTAGCAATTCCATTAAATTATCATTTGCGGGTGTAGATATTGATTGAATAACAAATATACTATTGCCTCTTATATTTTCATTAATTTCAACATAGATTTCTCCATCCGCAAATCTTTTAATATTTGAGTTAACTAATTTTAGTTTTAAATTTTTAGCGATTTTCTTGCTTAACTCTAAATTTCCTGTACCTGAAAGTAATTTCATGAATTATTGTGAATGCTTAATTAATCATAATTACAGAAATATTTCTACCATAATCTGAATGATTATCAAATAAGGATCTTCTGCGACTAAAAAAGTTCTTTTTATCTTGAAATGTATTGCGATTAATATGCTTAATGTTTTTAATATGGTTTAGCTTAAACTGATATTCAACATATTTTCTTAAGTTAAAAAAGTACTTATGATTCTTTTTATTAAAAAAAATTTTATTAATTTTACTTTTATGTAGAAATTTATCAAAAAATTTTGACCCAACTTCATAATTTTTCTGAGATATACAAGGACCAATTGCTATTATTAAATTTTTTTTTTGAGATCCTAACTTTAGCAATTTTTTTAGAGTATTTTGAATTATCCCTTTATAAGCTCCTCTCCATCCAGAATGAATAGCTCCGATTATACCTTTAATAGGATCATAAATTAAGACTGGAACACAATCAGCAGTAAGTATACCGATGCAAATTTTTTTTTTGTTTGTCAAAATAGCATCACAAATTATTTTTTTTTTAATTTTTGAATTTTTTCCAATATATAAAACTTTGTTACTATGAACTTGTCTCATAGTTACAATATTTTTATATTTACATCCTATTTTTTTCGAAACTATACGTAAGTTTTTTATGACATTTATTTTTTTATCTCCAGAGCCTATTCCACAATTTAAACTTTTATAAAAATTTTTAGAAACACCATTTTTCTTAGAAAAGAAACAGTGACTAATTTTAGATTTTTTTATTAAATTTTCAGAAAAAAACATTTAAATAAAACCTAAATTAAATTTGATTCCTTTTTTTTTAAAAAAAAATACTTTAAAGAGATTACCCATTTCATTAGGATGTATAAGTCTTTTAAGACGATAAAAAATTTCAGATTTTTCTTTAAAATTTTTATTTGATGACAAAATATTTGCCCTTTCAATAATACCCATTCTTTTTAAAAACTCACCTTGAGTTACAATTGCCTCACTTTTTAAGTTAAGTTTTGTAGTTAATTTATGAAAAAATGAAAAATTTATTAAATGTGTAATATCTTGATATCCTGGATTTGATAATAAATTCGAGTAAGAATGATTGCTAATTGACTGAAGTGAATTAAACATTTTTTTTTTGGTATATCCATAATCAAAACAAATTAATCCACCGTTATTTTTTTTTAATATTTTAGATATTTTTTTTATAAATTTAATAGCCTCAAATGAAAATTCTATAAATTTTTGATTTTTAGCTACATCAAAATTACAGACTTTTTTAAAATTTGGTAACTTTACTTTTATATTATTAAATTTAAGTTTATTTGAACTATCTAATCGAATATATCTTTCAAACCACTGTTTATTTTTTAATATATATTGCTTAATAGGCAATGAATCAAAAAATTCATTTGCTATAATTATTATTGGTTCTTTACCAACTTCTGATAATTTTGATATCCATTTTACTTTATTTGAGATTATTTTTTTTTTTTGTATTTTAATTAAATATTCGCTCTTTTCTAATAATTTTAAATTGTATGCTTTATCAAATTTTTTGAAGTTACAGAAAGTTTTTATTAAGCCCAAAGAAAGTGACCCATCTCCGGGTCCTATTTCTACAATGGTTACTTTTTTGGGACACCCTAATTTTTTCCAAAAGGAAATACACCAGATAGCTAACATTTCGGAAAATAAAATTGAAATATTAGGGGAAGTAATAAAATCCCCGTTAGCTCCAATTGGATTTTTTTTCATATAAAAACCATATTCTAAATCATACAACGCCTTGTTAATAAAATTGTCTAGAGATATGTTTTTATTATTTTCAAATATTTTAGAATTAAAGTTCATTTTTTTTATCTACTAAAAGTGAAATTAATATTAATCCACAAAAAAACATTATTAAGCTTAATACCTGTCCCATAGTAGTACCCAAATACAAATATCCTATCTGGATATCAGGTTCTCTAAAAAATTCTGATAAAAATCTAAATAAAGAATAAAAAGTTAAAAATAACCCAGAAATGAGTCCGTGTTTAAAAATTAATTTTTTTCTAAAGGCAAAGAAATTTAATAATAAAAACAATAAAAATCCTTCCAAAAAAGCTTCATAAATTTGAGAAGGATGTCTAACAATATTATCAACATTTGAAAAAATTATACCCCAAGGTGCATCAGTTACTTTTCCATATAATTCTGAGTTAATAAAATTGGCAATTCTTCCAAAAAAAAGTCCAATTGGGGTGACAATGGAAATGATATCTAAAAAATAAAATATATTAATACTTTTTTTTTTAGAAAAGATTAATGTAGAAAATATGACTCCGAGCAGTCCACCATGAAAAGACATACCTCCCTCCCAAATAAAAAAAATTTTAATTAAATTTCCTGAGTAATATTCAAGATTGTAAATGAATACATATCCCAAACGTCCACCCAATATAATTCCCAAAACCAAATAGGGAATTAGATCATCAAAGTCTTTTGAATTTAATGTTTGAAAGTTATTATTGCTATATTTTAATCTGTTTATTATTTTTTTAGCATAATACCAACCTAACAATATTCCAAATATATAAGCCAAGGAATACCAGCGTATTTCAAATATTAAAAAATTAAATGCTACGGGGTCAATATTATGGATTAACATAAAAAAATTAAATATATTTTATAAGTTAAATTATATAAACTAAAAGAACATATGTCTAAATCAAAAATTTTAATAGACAAGGTAGCAAAACTAATTGAACAAGGCATGATCACCTCAAAGGATTTAGGCGATGAAATCAAGAATATTTTAAAATTTAAACAAGATGAAATTGTAAATAAATTAAATTTTGTGTCAAAAGATGAATTTGCAATTCAAAAAAAAAGATTAGATAAGATTGAAAAAAAACTTAACGAAGTATTAAAAAAAAAAATAAAACCTAAGAAGGCAAAGAAATCTTAACTCGTAGACCATTATTTGGGCTATTTTCTAGAGAGATTTTTCCTCCATGTGATTTAATTATATCTGAGGCAATAGACAGTCCTAGACCAACACTTGATTTTGCTTCATTCCTACTTTTATCAATTTTATAAAAAGGTTTAAAAACATTTATTTTTTCTTTTTTTTCAATGCCGGGTCCATTATCATCAACAAAAATATGAATATTGTTCATAGATTTATTTAATCCAATATCAACTTTGTTTCCATAATTTAATGCATTATCAATTAAATTATTTATACATCTTCTTAATGAGTTAATTCTTCCATCAAAATATATTTTTTCTTCATCATGAAACTCTATTTTATTGTTATTATATTTCCTTATTACGTCTTTTAGAAATTCATTTATTTGAAAAGTTTCAGTATTTTCATTAAATTGAGATTTTGAAAATTGTAAATATTCATTTAACATTTTTTCCATTTCATCAATATCATCGGACATTTTTTTAGAAATTGTTTTATCTTTTAAAAAAGTTAGTTGTAATTTTAATCTTGTTAAGGGTGTTCTTAGATCATGGCTAATCCCAGATAACATTTCAGATCTTTGTGTTAATTGCTTAGTAATTCTTTTTTTCATTCTGTCAAATTCATATGCGGCCATACGTATTTCAAGTGCGCCGGAGGGCCTAAATTCTTCAACAAATTCACCTTTGCCAAATTTTTCTGCAGCTTTAGCAAGATTTACAATTGGTCTAGTTTGATTTTTCAAAAATAGCATAGCAATAAATATTAATAAAAATGCCGGAAGTGTTATCCATAAAGCAAAAATTCTTGCAGAAGAATTTGTAACTCTTGTTTTAGGTATTAAAAATTGTAAAATTCCGTTTTTATAATCTATTTTTAAAATAATTTTTTCTTTATAAGATGTGGCATCAAACCAATAGTTGCTAAATTTTTTTTTGAGCTCTCTTCTTAATGTTCTGTCTATCGGACTATACCATCTTTTATCATGAAAAACTGGAACAGTTTCATTTTCTATATATTTAATAATTAATTCAAAATTCTGATAATAAAGATCTGTTAATTTTTGTTTGTTATAATCTTTTTCATTTTTATAAGCTTCCACAAATGTATAAACTTCACTAACCAAAGATTTGGTCATACCTTTGTTTGTTTTAATCCAAAGGCTATCAAAAAATACAACACTTATTGTGATTTGAAGAATTATTATTGGTGCAGCAACAATTATTAAAGACCTGTAAAATAATCTTTTTGGAAGAATATTTTTGATAAATTTATTCAATCCATAAAACATACCCAGTTCCCCTTATAGTTTGTAAATATTTTGGATTCTTCGAATCCATTTCTATTTTTTTTCTTAATCTGGTTATAATTACATCTATAGATCTTTCTTTATCAATATTAATTAATTTACCTATTTCATCTCTTGAAAAAATTTGTCCTGGAGAATTAATCATTTTTTCTAAAATTAACTTTTCAGTATTATTAATTTTGTATGATTTATCTTTTTTTTCTATAATAAGTTTATTTAAGTCAAGAATAGATAGGCCAATTTTAAGTTTTTCTGTTTTCTTTTTTTTTATAGTTTTAGCTAAAATATTTTTAATTCTTAAAAGTAGCTCTTTAGGCTCAAAAGGTTTACCCAAGTAATCATCTGCTCCACGTTCAAGACCTTCAACTCTTTCATCTGTTTCACCTTTTGCAGTTAAAAGTATTATAGGTACTTTATTTTCTTTCTTTAATTCACCTGTAAGTTCGAGTCCACTTTTTTTTGGCATCATAATATCAAGAACAATTAAATCAAATTTAATAAGATCAATTTTATTTTTAGCATCAAACGCATCTTTTGCAGTTGTAACAAGATAATTATTGTCCTGTAAATATTGTTTTACTAAAATTCTTATTCTATCATCATCATCTACAATCAAGATGTGTGCTAAAAATTTATCCATTAATAATTTTTTGTATTACTTCATTAAAATTTAAAACTGCATTTGAATTTGAATTTTTTAAGGCTTTATAAATTCTTTTTTTTTGTTCATAGAAGATTTCATTGGATAAAATTTTGCCTTTAGCACTTAAGTAAACATGTTTGTGTCGAGAGTCTTCTTGACCTTTTTTATAAATTATTACATTACTTTTGTATAATTCTTGCAAGACTCTATTAAGACTTTGCTTTGTAATTTTTAATTTTAATATAAGTTCGGTTATTGTTAGACCCTCATATTTAGATATTAAATGCAAGGCTTTAAGATGTGCTATACCAAAAGAATGTTTATTTAGTATTTTTTTTGGATCAGCAAAAGTTTCTCTATAAGCATAAAAAAGCTTTTCAATAAAATCTTTTATTTGTGCATCCTTTAAATACAAAAGTTTGTTCATAAAATTTATTTGGTAAGATATATTGACATAATATATTAAGATAGATAGTTTTTTGAAGAAAATTAATCTATAAAGTTAAATAATATGGAACAAATCCCTTTTGATAAAAGAACAGGAAAAATTTGGTTTAATAATGAGTTAGTTGATTGGTCCAGCGCTAAAGTACATGTGTTAAACCATGGATTACACTATGCAAGCTGTGTATTTGAAGGTGAGCGTGTTTATGATGGAAACATTTTTAAACTATCAGAACATACTGAACGTCTTTTTCATTCAGCAAAAAGGATGGAAATTAAAATTCCATATTCTCAAAGCGAAATCAATCAAGTGTGTAATCAAATTGTTTCAGTGCAAAATGTAAAAAATGGTTATGTACGACCAGTTGTATGGAGAGGAAGCGAGATGATGGCAATATCAGCTCAAAAAAATAAAACAAATGTTGCAATTGCAACTTGGGAATGGGGTTCTTATTTTGATCCCAAACTTAAACTAAAAGGAATTAAACTTAATATTTCAAAATGGAAAAGGCCAAATCCAAATTCTGTGCCCTGGGATACTAAAGCGTCAGGTCTTTATATGATTTGCACTTTATCCAAACATGAAGCTGAAAGTCAAGGTTTTACAGATTCCTTAATGCTTGATCATGACGGCAATATTGCTGAAGCTACAGGGGCAAACATTTTTTTTAAAGATAAAGAAGGAAGTTTGCATACACCAATACCAGATTCCTTTTTAGATGGTATTACAAGAAGATGTGTAATTGATTTAGCAAAATCTAAAAAAATAAAAGTTATAGAGAGAAAAATCAAACCAACAGAAATGTCCAACTTTGTTGGATGCTTCTTGACAGGTACTGCAGCCGAAATTACACCCGTGTCTCAAATAGATAAATTTAATTTTAGTGTATGTAATATAATTGTCGATTTATCAGAAAGTTATCAATTACTTGTTAGAAAAAAAAACGTAGCTTAGCTTTTTTCATCCTCATTTATTGCGTGGTCAATACCTTTTCTTAAGTAATCATAACCAGTATAAAGAGTTAGAAATGCTGATAACCATAACAAAATTATCCCAATTGTTTGAGCATTATAATCTTGAAAATTAATTAATTTGTTTCCAGTTTCTCCAGTTAATAAAATTGCTATTGAAAACATTTGTATGAAAGTTTTAACTTTAGCTAGACCGGAAACCGGGATACTTATTTGTCCTTTTGCAAGAAATTCTCTTAGTCCAGATATCAAAATTTCTCTTGTTAATATGATTATTGCAGCAATTACTTCATAATTTTTTATTGTGTTTGTCATAACAAGCAAAACTAATGCTGAGGCAACTAAAATTTTATCAGCTATTGGATCTAACATTTCTCCTAACTTGGACTCCTCCTTAAATATCCTAGCTAATAATCCATCTAAAAAGTCAGTGAATGATGCAGTAATAAACAAAAAGAAAGGTATTAAATCTCCAAAAAATCCAGGTAGAAAAAAAGTACCTACAAATATAGGAACAATAATAATTCTTCCGATTGTAAGAATATTTGGAATTTTAAATATCATATTTGTTATTCATGAAAAAAATTATATATTTTTGTTGCAACTTTTTCCTCAATTCCTTGAACTGACTTAATTTCATCTAAGCTAGCAGATTCTACAGATCTTGCAGAACCAAAGTGATTAAGTAAAGCTTTTTTTCGTATAGAACCAATGCCATTTATTTGATCAAGTAACGATTTTTTCATCCTCCTTAGCCTTTTTGCTTTGTGAGTACTAATTGCAAATCTGTGCGCCTCATCCCGCAATCTTTGTAAAAGAAATAGAGAAGGGTCATTACGATTAAACTTGTAGTTTTCATTTTTATGAAAAAAAGTTTCATTTCCACTATTTCTTAATTTGCCCTTGGCTATAGCAATAATTGGCAAATCATATAACCCGCATTCATTAAGAGCATTTCTTGCAACAGAATATTGACCTTTGCCTCCATCGATTATTATAAGATCTGGAAGAGATAATGAACCAGACATTTCTTTTACAGCTTTACTAAATCTTCTAGTTAAAACTTCACTCAACATTCCATAATCATCATTTTCTATTCCTTTAGTTTTAATGTTAAATTTTCTATATCTTTTTTTAATAAAACCTTCGTGGCCATAGGAAATTAAGGCACCAGTACTATCTGTGCCAGAAATATGACTATTATCATAAACTTCAATCAAATTGATGTCAGCTTTTAAAGAAAATTTATTACAGATATTTTCAATTAAATTTTTGTTGCTTTCCGTTTCATAAATTTTTCTAGTCAACGCTTCTTTTGCATTTTTTTCAGCGAGTAAAATAATTTTTGCTTTTTTGCCTTTTTTTATAACTTCAATAGATACAGGTTTTCCTTCTTTAAACTCTAGTGTTTTTTCAATTAATTTTTTATCTTTAATATCAAGATTTAAAATTATTAGTTTAGGAACTTTTTTGTTTTCATAAAATTGCATTAAAAAAGAAGACATGATTTCAGAAATATCTTGATCAGGGTCATGTTTAGGAAAATAAGCTTGGTTACCCCAATTTTGTTTAGATCTGTAGAAAAATACTTGAATACAAGTTTTTCCAGATTCTTTATAAGCTGCAATTACATCTGCCTCAACTAGATTAGCTTCATTAATTCTTTGTGATGATTGAATTATATTTAAAGATTTAATTCTATCTCTAAAAATAGAGGCTCTTTCAAAATCTAATTTTTCACTCGCTTCCTCCATTTGTTTTGATAAATTTTTTTGTATCTCTCTAGATTTTCCAGAGACAAATTTAATTGCATCATCTACTGAATTTTTGTACTCCTTTTTTTCAACATAACCTACACATGGTGCAGAACATCTTTTTATTTGATATAAAATACAAGGTCTTTTTCTGTTTTTAAAAGTTGTTTCATCACAAACTCTTAATAAAAATATTTTTTGAAGCATTTTTATAGTCCAATTTGCAGATCCAGCAGATGTAAATGGGCCAAAATAAAAACCTTCTTTATCTTTCCTGCCCCTATGTTTTGTAACTTGAGGCCATCGATCTTTATTACTAATAAAAATGAAAGGAAAAGATTTATCATCTTTTAATAATATATTAAATTTAGGTTTAAATTTTTTTATTAAATTAGCCTCTAAAAGCAATGCTTCACTTTCGTTTGCAGTTGTAGTTATCTCAATTTTAAAAGTTTGAGATAGCATTCTTTCAGTTCTTATGATGTGATTTTTTTCAGATACATAATTTTTTAGTCTATTTGGTAAATTTTTTGCTTTACCAACATACAATATATCACCTTTATGATTTAACATTCTATAAACACCGGGGCTTTTAGGTATTAAAGATAGTTCTTTTTTAATTACCCTTTTTCCAAGGTCAGAGCTTTTCATGGCTTCTTTTTTTAGAAATTTGAATACCAACAGAGGAGCAGTGTTTTAAAATTTCTAATTTTTCTATTTGGAGCATTATTTTACCAATTCTTCTATCCTTAAATAGCTCATCAAATACATCTTCAGCTAAGGTTTCTAAAAAATTATAATGTTTGCTTTTAACTAATTTTGAAATTAATTTTACGATTTTGTCGTAGTTTACAATTGACTTAATATCTTCATCATTTGTTGGTTTTTTGTCTTCATAATCAATTTCTAGGCTAAATTTTACCTTTTGTTTTTTTTCTTTTTCAAAATCATAGTAACCAAGTTTTAAATCTAAAGTTAGTTCTTTTATAAGAATTTTTTTCTCATAATTAAATAAGTTTTTGTTCTTATCTATTTTAACAACTTTAAGATTATTTTTTTTCATTCCTTTGTCCCAATAAGATCAGGCGTTTGCCAGTTTAAATTTTGTCCACTATCAACAGCCAATACTTGCCCAGTAATTGACCTGTTTTTAATAAAAAAGTCAACTGCATTGCAAATTT
>Ga0208747_1000112_pt1 | contig 22184 bp, 17 predicted proteins | sample Knorr_S7_td_AAIW_FD_185597 | JGI IMG/M metagenome (GOLD analysis project Ga0208747, IMG submission 185597) | Marine microbial communities from Southern Atlantic Ocean transect - Knorr_S7_td_AAIW_ad_750m_LV_A (SPAdes) (version 2) | ecosystem: Environmental > Aquatic > Marine > Oceanic | place...
ACACAAACCCTACAATAACTGGTGTCACAATGGCAAGCAGTCCAGGTAAAAGCATTTCTTTAATAGCAGATTGAGTAGAGATCTCAACACATTTACCATGTTCAGCTTTTGTTAATCCCAATTCATACACTTCCCTGTCAGCATCAGACCAGGTTGATTCATCACCTTTATTCATGACTTCCAGCGCAGCCTTTAATTCGGGAATATCTCTGAATTGACGACGAACTTCCTCTATCATAGCCATTGCTGCTCGGCCAACGGCACCCATTCCCATGGAAGAAAACAAGAAGGGCAGCATTCCGCCGACAAATAAACCAGCCATTACTTTTGGGTTGGAAATATCAATACTTTTTATTTCTGCTTGAACCATAAATGCTGCAAATAATGCCAAAGCAGTTAAAGCAGCAGAACCGATGGCAAATCCTTTGCCAATGGCTGCAGTTGTATTACCAACTGCATCAAGCTTATCTGTACGCTCGCGGACTTCTTCTGGCAATTGAGCCATTTCAGCAATGCCGCCTGCATTGTCAGAAATCGGACCGTAAGCATCTACGGCTAATTGGATTCCGGTGTTTGCAAGCATTCCCAATGCTGCCATTGCAATACCATACAATCCTGCAAAATGATGCGCACCCATAATAGCCGAAGCTAAAATTAAAATTGGAATTGCGGTCGATTGCATCCCAACACCAATACCGGCAATAAGATTTGTAGCCGGACCCGTTACGGATTGTTTAACTATAGACAAAACAGGAGTTGTGCCCGTACCGGTGTAATGCTCGGTGATTAAACCAATTCCTAATCCGGCAACTAGTCCAATAACTGTTGCCCAAAACACACCCATTGAGTGAGATGCGGGTAAAAAATGATTAACCAAAAAATAAATAACGGCTACCATAATGGCTGAACTTCCAAATTCACCAATGTTTAATGCTTTTTGAGGATCACCGCCTTCTTTAACAGATACCATAAACGTTCCAATTACAGAAACAATAATTCCAGACCCCGCAATAAATAAGGGTAATAATACAAAATTGAGGCCATTGGTTATTCCCGTTGCGTATATACTTGCTCCAAGTACCATCGAACCAACAATTGAACCCACATATGATTCAAACAAGTCAGCGCCCATTCCGGCAACATCTCCAACATTATCACCTACATTGTCTGCAATTGTTGCAGGATTAAGCGGGTGATCTTCTGGGATGCCCGCTTCTACTTTACCCACAAGGTCAGCACCAACATCCGCCGCTTTGGTATAAATACCACCACCAACGCGTGCAAATAATGCGATTGAAGATGCTCCCAAAGAAAATCCGGAAATCACATTTAAAACCGTTTTCATAGAATGAATATCTGAACCAAAGTGATTTGTGTAGTATATAAACAATCCGCCTAAACCTAAAATCCCAAGGCCTACAACGCTCAACCCCATGACAGTTCCACCAGTAAAAGCGACATTTAAAGCAGTGGATAGACTGGTTCTAGCAGCGTTTGTTGTGCGGATATTTGCCTTTGTGGCAACCTTCATCCCTAAAAATCCAGCCAATCCCGAAGCCAATGCACCCACAATAAATGACATGGCAATCAACGCGCTTGAATCACTACGACCAGCATTCGCAAACCCAAGCAATAACGCAACTGCAATAACAAAAATAGTCAATACACGATATTCAGCTTTGAGGAAAGCCATAGCCCCTTCAGCAATACTGGCGCCAATTTGCTTCATTCTATCTGTGCCTTCATCTTGTTTATTGATCCAAGTTGTTTTCCAAAATGAAAACAGCATGGCAAGCATACCAGCACCAATAATGAGTGATCCAAATGGTATCATTGACCTAATTTTTCCTTAATTTGATTAGTTTCAAGAATTATACTTATTCATAGTTTTAGAAATACCAATACGCAATATTGACTCAACGGCGTCTGCAGTTTTTACCACCATTTCATCAGCCAATACTTGATCTTTTTTACGAAAAGATTTCAATACATATTTTTCTGCAGGACGCAGTTTATCTTCTGTAGCGATTCCGTATCTTAGGCGCGGAAATCGTGTGCTTCCCAAATGGTAAATAACCGATTCCATACCACGGTGACAACCATCGCCGCCTTTTGGACGAATACGTAACTTACCTAATGGAAGATCCACATCGTCCAATATGATATACAGATCTTCCAAAGAAACATTCCAATGTTTAAGAATATCCTTTACGCCAATTCCACTACCATTCATTCCTCTGGTTGTTTTCACTAAGAGGACATCTCCTTTGATTTTTTCAGAATAGAGATACTGGCCTTTCCCTGGTTTATAACTAATTCTCCAGCGACGAACCAATTCATCCACAACCCAAAAACCGGCATTGTGTTTTGTGTCTGCATATTCATTGCCAGGATTACCGAGCCCTATAAAGGCAATCATGATTCTTCTGAGGATTCATCCTGATCAGCATCTTTTTTAGGCTTTTCATCACTTTTACTATCTTCATCAGTTGTTTCTTCATCAGTTGTTTCTTCGCCCTCAGCCAATTCAATTTCTTCATCTTCAACAGGCTCAGGTTCAACTTCTGCTTTCGGCGGATTACAGGTTACAATGGTTGTGTTTTCAGCAGATACTAGTAGGGTATCCACGGGTAATACAATTTCTTCTGCAGCCATGGCACTATTAAACTCCAAGCCAGAAATATCTACTGTAATACTTTCAGGCACATCGTTAGGAAAACACTCTACATCAATTGTTGTTGCAACTTGAGCTACAATACCACCTTCATCTATGCCAACTGCATCACCTTCTAAAACTAATGGTATTGAAAAGGTCATTTTTTCTGTTCGGCGAATACGCATTAAATCCACATGCATAACTTCTTCAGTAACCGAATGATATTGTATATCCTTAATCATGATATAAATTGTTTCATTATTGATATCAACTTCAAAAACTTGTTGCCCAGAATGAATAGCATGATTAAATGCTTTTTTATCAATAGCTAGATTTTGATTTGCTTCGCCACTATAATAATAGTTTGCAGGAATTTTTCCATTTCTTCTGAGTTCGCGAGCTAAACTAGCCCCAGATCCAGTGCGTATTTCTATCGGAAGTTTATAATAAGATGCCATTTTACTTACCTTCAATTAAAATTCGAACAAAGCGCTGACTGATTCACCATCATATACCCGACGAATGGCTTCTCCGAACACGTTTGCTACTGTTACTATTTCCATATTACCTAATTTTTTTTCATCTTCAATAGATACAGTGTCCGTTACTACCAATTTCCCAATATTAGATTTTTTAATCCGATCAATTGCAGGAACAGATAACAATGCATGTGTTGCTATAGCAGTTACACTTATTGCGCCATTTTCTTTTGCCTCATTTGCTGCATTTACTATTGTACCTGCAGTGTCAATCATATCATCAATGATCAGTACATGCTTATCTTTTAAATCACCAATCATATGCATAACCTGTGCTTTATTAGGCGCGTAACGACGTTTATCAATCAGTGCAAAATGCATCCCCAGTCGTTTAGCATAGGCCTGACTCATTCTTGCCGAACCCACATCTGGTGATAATACAACTGAATTCTTCGGATCTAGTTCTAAGCTATTGATTGCATCCTGCAAAACCATCCGACTATATAAATGATCAAATGGTATTGTTGCAAAACCTTGGATTTGCGTGGAATGTAAATCCATTGTGATAATACGATTAGCACCTGTTGCAGTTATGAGGTCAACCATGACCCGAGAAGAAATTGGTACACGGGGGTTATCTTTTCTATCCTGACGACCATACCCAAAATAAGGTATCACTGCTGTCACTGTATTAGCTGATGCACGAACTGCCGCATCAATTATCAATACTAATTCCATAATATTCTCTGCCGGACTATTAGTAGATTGTATAATAAATACATCAGTCCCACGTATATTTTCCTCAAATTTGATCCACAATTCACCATCAGCAAAGTTTTTAATAGTAAGTTGTCCCAATCCTATACCCAATGATTCAACAATCTTTTCAGCTAAGGTTGGATTGCTACGTCCACTAAATATTTTTAGGTTATTATTCATAATATTTTAAGGTCCCCTTTTATCAGGTTTATCATTGCAAAACCAATAAATATACCTTTGATTTTGGGTAGTTAATTATCTTTAATTTTTTTCTGCTGGGGCGCAGGGACTCGAACCCCGACTGCCGGGACCAAAACCCGGTGTCCTACCGTTAGACGACGCCCCAAATACTCTGTTTGTATTAATTTTATGATTGTGATTCAAAAGGAGGAAGTTAGGCAGGATGAGCCAGAATGGTCTGATAGGAAGTTTGGAAAAATGACTCGGCTTTTGTTACTAAAGTGTCATCGTCAAAAATCCCAAACACAGTCGAGCCACTGCCCGACAGACTGGCAAACCGTGCACCTAACTTAAGTAGTTTTTGCTTGATGCTACCAATCTCCGGATATGCTGGAATCACGATCCGTTCAAAATCATTCTCAAAAATCTCAAACTTATACGAGGAAATATCCCCGTTAAAAAAGCCGGGGAAGTTAGGTACTTTGGTATCGAATTTCAATTTTTTTCCCAGTTCCGTGTAAGCCCATGAAGTATTGATAAAAATATTTGGGATAACTAATAAATATATCCCTGCAATAGGGTTAGGAAGAGGGGTAAGTTTATCACCAATCCCCTCACCTAATTGTGTCCCACCACGAATAAAGAAAGAGACATCAGCACCTACTGACACCCCAACTTTTTCCAACTCAAATATAGATAATCCAAGATCATATAGATTATTTAATTCCTTCAAAACTGCTGCTCCATTTGCTGAACCGCCACCCAAACCAGATCCGATAGGAACCTTTTTTTTAATTTGAATACTAATGCCTCCTAAATCAGGATAAAGATTTTTCAAGGCATTATAAGCTTTATAGCAAATGTTTGATTTATCAGTGGGTATCCAGTCCACATTCGATGTAATCAAACAACTATTTTCCGTTTTTTCAAATAATAATTCATCGCCAAAATCCAATTCTTGGAATAATGTATATATATTATGATAACCATCTTCACGTAGTTTTAATACTTTAAGTCCAACATTAACTTTTGAAAAGGATGGGCAGTATATACCCACAATTACACTGATTTTAAAGTAGCAATCGCCTGTGCAGCAATACCTTTACCTTGACCAATAAATCCTAAATAATCCGAAGTAGTTGCTTTTACAGAGACCTGAGATTGATCGATTTGTAAGGTATAGGCAATTTTATATTTTATTTCAGGAATAAAACCGGAAAGTATTGGTTTCTGAAGAAAAACAATTGAATCAATATTACTGATTTCAAAAGAAGCGTTTCTTAACATTTCACCAACCTTATTCAGAAAATGGAGACTCTCTATATCTTTCCACTGTTCATCTTTACTTGGAAAAAGCTGGCCAATATCCCCAAGATTAGCTGCGCCGAGCAATGCATCCACAATCGCATGAACTAAAGTATCTCCATCAGAATGGCCAATAGAGCCAACCTGACTAGGGATTTCCACGCCCCCGAGGATTAGTTTTTCACCTTCTGCTAATTGGTGAACGTCATATCCAATGCCTGTTTTAATCATCTATATATACTTGTCAACGTTATCTTGTCAATAACTGGTTCAAATGATAATTTAAATTAATCATTATTCAAACTTTTGTATATCGCTTCTGCAAAAACCCAATCTTCTTCTGTTGTAATTTTAATATTGGTGGGAGATCCTTCTACAAAGCCTACTTGGTATCCTATTCGTTCCAATAATGAAGCTTCATCTGTTCTAAGAATATTCTCTGATTCAGCCAGTTCTAATGCCTCTAGTAAAGCCTGCTTAGTAAAAACTTGTGGTGTTTGTGCTCTCCATATGGTTTCTCGAGGGAGTGTCTCAAGAATTTGATCATTCATGACTTTTTTTATCGTATCTGTTGAAGGCTGTGCCAAAATAACACCATCGTGTTGATCACAAGCTTGAATTACCTTATCAATAAGCGTTTCAGTGACAAAAGGGCGCACAGCATCGTGTACGCATATAAGTACTGATGATTTGTCAGCTGCCTTAAGACCATTAAATACAGATTGTTGACGAGTATCCCCACCTGATACTACTTTAACTGTCTTAACTGAAATCGTAGATTTCAACTCCCGATCTACCTGATACACATCATCTTTTGATACAACAACCACGATTTCAGTTATTAATTCAGAGGCAATAAATGGCTGGAGTGTATGAAAAAGCAATGGTCGATTACCCATTCTTTTTAGCTGTTTTTTACCTCCAAAGCGTTCCCCGCTTCCAGCTGCCGGGATTATCGCAGTAATTTTCATTCTATGTTTTACAATTCTTTAATTAAAGAATAAGCATGGCATCGCCATAACTCAGAAACCTATAATCATTTTTCTTGGCTTCACGATAGGCTTTCATTATCTGGTCACGATCTGCAAAGGCTGATACCATCATAAGAAGTGTACTTTTTGGCTGATGAAAATTGGTAATCATGGCATCCACCATTTTAAATTTATAAGGTGGATAAATGAATTTATCTGTCCAACCTCGTTTCGGCGAAACTTGAAAACCGGAAACAGCCACTGTTTCAAGAGATCTAACTGTCGATGTCCCAACTGCAAATACCCGACGCCGTTTTTTCTTGGTTTCATTAATAGATAATGCTGTTTTAGGATTGACTTCAAAATACTCTGAGTCCATTTGGTGCCGATTCAGATCTTCAACCTGAACAGGACGAAATGTTCCTAGTCCAATATGAAGCGTTGTATAAGACGTTTTTGCCCCTTTTGCATGGATTCTTTTAAGTAACCCATCAGTAAAATGTAGACCTGCTGTTGGTGCAGCTACCGCTCCACGTTTTTCAGCAAAAACAGTTTGATAACGTATTTTATCTTTAGGTTCAGATTCACGTTTAATGTATGGTGGCAGCGGTGAGATCCCCACACGATCGATAACATTATAAATATCTTCACCATTATATTCAAATCTGACAACACGCCCACCTGAAATCGTATTATCAATCACATCACAGTAAACATTTTTAGTAAACATTAATTTATTACCAATACGTACTTTTCGAGCTGGGCGAACCATGACTTCCCAAAGATCATTTTCTAATTCTCGCAATAAAAAAACTTCCACTTTTGCATCTGTACGGTCTTTGCTAGCATAAAGTCTGGCCGGAAATACTTTCGTATTATTTAAAATCACCAAATCGTTACGTCTTAAATATTCTGGGAGGTTGGAGAATGTTTTATGTTCAATTTTACCTGTTTCACGATGAAGAACCATTAGTTTAGATAAATCGCGCCTCTTTGCAGGATACTGAGCAATATATTTTTCTGGGAGTGAATAATCAAAATCGGCAAGTTTCCATTTTTTCTTCTTCTCAATCATTTAAATAACCTTTGTTGTTTTTTTGTAATTGTCTTACCTAAGAGACTATATGCCTGTTCTTGAGCAATACGACCTCTGCTAGTCCGCTGAATAAATCCTTCTTTAATCAAATAAGGTTCGTATACATCTTCTATGGTGGCAGTATCTTCGCTCACGGCTACAGACAGCGAATTCACGCCTACGGGGCCTCCATTAAATTTTTCGATCAAAGTTGATAGAATAGTACGATCCATATCATCTAATCCATATTCGTCAATTCCAAGATATTCTAAGGATCCTTGTACCACAGTTTTATCTATTCTACCCTTAGCTTTTACTTGGGCATAATCTCTTGTTCTTCGCAAAATACGGTTGGCAATACGTGGCGTTCCTCTAGAACGTTTTGCAAGTTCGTGCGCACCTTCTTCATTAATTTCAACTTCAAGAATCTCTGCTGAGCGAGTCACAATCTGAAAAAGATCCTCGGGATCATAGTAATCAACTCTTAGTACCACACCAAAACGATCTCGCAGGGGAGACGTCAAATTCCCCAAACGTGTTGTTGCACCCACTAAAGTGAATGGTTCTAAATTGAGTTGTACGCTACGAGCGCCTGGGCCTTTGTCAATCATAATCTCAATACGGTAATCTTCCATAGCAGAATAAAGATATTCTTCAACAACTGAATTCAAACGATGAATTTCATCAATAAAAAATACATCTCGATTCAAAAGATTTGTGAGTACTCCAGCCAAATCTCCGGCACGTTCAAGTACTGGGCCTGAAGTCTGTTTTATATTGACACCTAGTTCATAGGCAATAATATTTGAAAGGGTTGTTTTTCCTAATCCCGGCGGCCCAAATAAAAGTACATGATCTAGTGCTTCGTTCCGTTTTTTAGCAGCCTCAATATATATTTTGAGACTATTTATAACGTCCTTTTGGCCAATGAACTCATCCATTCGACTTGGGCGGAGAGATTTCTCAACAACTAGATCATCTTCAAAGGGCTGTGGATTAGTTATATGAATTTCAGTCATTTATTGAGGTAAAATAGAAAAAGTTCATCCTTTCGGGGCTGGAAGGTACAAAAATGAATGGGGGGTCGTCAAATTTTTGTCAGTTTATACAGGAATAGAATCTCGGACAGAATTTAATCTTTGTTCTCTTTCTTTAGCAAATCGGTTGATTCCTTCCCAAATACTAGTTGGATCTAGTTTGGATTCTGCCACAATTTCTTCCAATGAACCCCCTGTACGCCAACGGTTATCAAAATCTGGACTCATACTGTATTTTACTACGACACGATTGGCCACCCACTTATGCATAAGTCTAAGGGCCCCATTGGTAATAACCATGGCATCCATCCATTCTTGGTCTGATATAATACTACTTCGATAGTCTACGGGTTGACGCTGAAACAGCTCCCATGAAATAGCTGCTACAATTTTTATATTATGGTTTTTTGCATCAAATCTTGGTAAAATTTTCATCAAAGAATTGGTACAACTTGTACCGCGAATAATTACAACACCTTCTTCAGGACGCGATTTATCATAATCTTTTATTATATAAGCGCCTTTAGCTGCTTCCATATGGGAAGCCATGTTTAATGCTTTGCGATCCGGGATTTCAACTGGAGGACGAGTCAAATGAAGCGCCACGATTGGAACATCCGTGGCAAGAGCAGCTGCTAATGCAGGAGCAACTTCATTATGCTCCCATGGATGCAGATTGATAATATGTCCATCCGGTAATAACTGGGTTACTCCTGGGGCAAAAATACCAAAATGTGTGCGACTGTCCTCTGCTGTCTCAGGACCTGAATGTCCAGCTACCCAAATCAATTTCCCCACTTTAAGATTTGAATCTTGAGCCACCTGGCTAAACAAGCGAATTGGTCCGTATTTCAAATAGCTAAATGAACCATATGTACTCATAGCACCGTAAAATCCGTTGAATTCTGAATAAGGATCTTCATTCAGATTAACAGTCGCCAGTCCAGCTAGCATACCTGAATTAGTAAATTCTGTAATTCCTTGAGGCATCAACGGGCTATCAGGATTAGTATCTTTGTCGTACAGCCCAAAATCAGGAGATCCATTATATCCTTTGGCAAAACCTGAAATATTGGTGGAATCAGCTAAATCTGCACTCATTGCGATAACTAACGGACGGCCATATTTTTCAATAGACTTAGAGTTGATATAACTAGCATATTTTGAAAATCCAACTCGATTTGGCGCTTTCTCTCCTGGTGCTACGAATAAATCACTTGGGAGGCTTCCCACGTTAAAAAGTGTTTTATCATTGGCCGGATTTTTTACCGTTACTTTACACCCATCGATTTTTTCAGGCACTGAATCACCCAATGATATCAATGTGTCTGAAAGATAATCAACCAATTCTTGGTTTGATTCCATTACAGAAAAAATAGTGTTAAATAATGAGCGAGCTTGTTCAACTTGTCCATCCCAGGATTCTGGTGCTTTTGAACCAAATCCTTCAAAATCAACATTGTATTTTTTTGCAAAATCTTTTTTTGTTTTCCAGAATAATTCTGAATTTCTTTTATGTGCAGCACCATGACTAGCATAATCAAACTTATGATATCCGCGCCCTTTTCTTGAACGGGCATATACGACTTTAGGAATATTGGGATCAGCATTTTCAATCAAAAGTCGATGGTACGCTTTTGTCAACTCACCCCAGTTTTCACCTTCCATTGTACCTTCTACGTGCCAACCATGAGAACCAAACCAGTCTTTTGGCGTACCATAAACAATTGAACTAAACGGGCGGGCGTCAATACCATAGTCATTCCAATCCATGAAATAAATTAGGTTCCCAAGACCTAGGCCCCAGGCAGAATTGATAGTCTCGTGAGAAGCACCAGTAGTAAATCCACCTTCTCCCTCAAAAGCAAAAACTTTTACTTCTGGAACTTTAGCAAATTTTAAGGCTAAGGCTTCACCAGCAGCGGGGGGTGACCCGTGTCCGCTAGGACCTGTATTAAATTTGAAAAAAAGTGTTTTTCCTTCCATTTCTGCATGACCAGGTAACCCCCCATGCTTACGAAGCATCAGCAAATCTTCCCACCTTAATTGGAATTCATCCCCTTTAAAATGTTTATATTTGGCATTCCCAGTCTGATTGTACTTAATTATAAGCGCTTCATTCAAAACAGCCAATGTAGCATATACAACTGGGTTCGTATGTCCAGCAACTAGTACATATCTATCAGCAAAACGTTTCCCTGCATCGCGAATATCCCATCGCATGGCTCCAGATAGTAATGTTGTAACCATGCCATGAACTTTCGATCTTGAACCACCTGGGTGCCCGCTCTGACGAAGGTTTAACATAATGTCAATACACTGATCTATTAAATCTTTTGTGATTTCCCAATAGGGATAATATTGCTGGAGTTGTTTGGGTGACTGCATTATTTACCCAGAGCCCCATTCAATGTGGTTTTCAAAAAAGTTCCTGTATAAGAACCCGGATATTCCGATAATTTTTCAGGTGTCCCAGAAAAAATAAGTTGACCACCTTCCTCACCACCTTCTGGTCCCAAATCAATAACCCAATCAGCGCTTTTTATCACATCCAAATTATGTTCAATGACCACAACAGTATTGCCTCGATCAACCAATCTTTGTAAGACCGCCAGTAACAAATTTATATCTTCAAAATGAAGTCCAGTTGTCGGTTCATCCAGTATATAAAATGTACGATCTTGGGATACACGAGATAATTCGGTTGCTAGTTTTACGCGCTGAGCTTCACCCCCCGATAAGGTGGTGGCCTGTTGGCCAAGTCGAATGTATCCAAGGCCTACATCATAAAGGGTAACCAGTTTTTTCTTAATTTTAGGTATGTTTTTAAAAAATTCTGAAGCTTCTTCTATTGACAGGTTGAGAATATCCGCAATATTCTTCCCTTTATATTTTATTTCAAGTGTTTCTCGATTATAACGGGCACCCTTGCAAATTTCACATACCACATAGACATCGGGTAAAAAGTTCATTTCAATTTTGATAATGCCGTCTCCTTCGCAGGATTCACAGCGACCGCCTTTAACATTAAAAGAAAAACGCCCTGGTTTATACCCCCTAATTTTTGATTCTGGAAGTTGAGTAAATAAATCACGGATGAATGTAAATACGCCTGTATATGTAGCGGGATTGGATCGAGGTGTTCTTCCGATGGGTTTTTGATCAATTTCAATCACTTTGTCCAAATATTCCAATCCTTGGATTGATTCATAAAATAGTGGATAGGCTCTAGCACCATTTAATTCCTTCGATAAAATCGGAAAAACTGTTTCATTTACTAGGGTACTTTTTCCTGAGCCACTTACTCCAGTAACCACTACCATTTTACCTAAGGGAAATGACACTTCAATATTTTTTAAATTATTGCCATGAGCCTTTTTTATAGTGAGAATTTTTCCGCTTCCATTCCTGCGGCTTTTTGGAACCGGGATCGCTTTTTTACCAGAAAGATATTTTCCTGTTATAGATTTTTTTGAAGTTAGTATCTTTTGAGGTGTCCCCGAAAAAACAACTTCTCCACCATGCTCACCGGCACCAGGCCCTAAATCTATAATTTGATCAGCTGATTCCATTGTTTTTTGATCGTGTTCTACTACAATAATAGAATTCCCTAAATTACGAAGTTTCCTCAAAGAATTTAAAAGGCGGCCATTATCGCGTGGATGAAGCCCAATTGATGGTTCATCTAAAATATATAATACACCTACCAATTGACTACCAATTTGTGTCGCTAATCGAATGCGCTGGGCCTCACCGCCGGAAAGAGTGGCCGCAGATCGATCAAGTGTTAAGTAGTCCAATCCAACATCAATCAAAAAACTCAGACGTTCTTGGACTTCTTTTAAAATTTGATGGGCTATAGCCGCATCTGTTTTAGTAAGTTTAAGGGTACTAAAAAATCCCTTTGCATTTTTTATTGAATAAGATGATACCTGGCCCAAATTAATGTTTCCTATTGTAACAGCACGAGTTTCTTCTTTCAACCGAGAGCCATCACATTCTGAACAGGCGCGCATACGCATAAATTGCTCAATCCAATCACGAATGTGATTTGATTTAGTTTGTTTATATCGACGCATCAAATTGGGAATAGTACCTTCCCAACCACCTGTGTAAGTACCACTCCATCTTTCTGATGAATATTCCATTTTTAATCTTTTCGAACCGGTACCATTTAATAACATCTCTCTGATCTCACGATCCAGTTTGTACCAAGGCATAGTAAATTTAAAATTATAATATTGAGAAAGGCTTTTTAAAATACTTCCATACCAGTTTCCCCTAGGCTGTTCTCCTAAGGGGAAAATTGCTCCTTGTATCAAAGATTTAGTTTTGTCTGGCACCACCAGTTCGGGATCAATTTCCATGTGAGAACCAAGGCCATCACAGTGAGGGCATGCACCATAGGGCGAGTTAAATGAAAACATTCTCGGAGAAAGTTCCTCCATTGAAACTTCACAATGTGGACATGCAAAATGCTCGCTGAATAAATGATCTTTACTAGGTAATTCATGAACAATCATCAAACCAGAACCAATTTTTAAAGATAATTCAACTGACTCAGTTAACCTTTCTTTGAAATCACCCTCTAAAACAATGCGATCTACTACTACTTCAATTGAATGTTTTTTATTTTTTTCTAAAGTGAACTTTTCATCAATTTTATATACTTTACCATCAATGCGTACACGTAGAAACCCTTCTTTACGTATTTGCTCAAAAACACCTTTATGCTGACCTTTTCGTCCACGAACTACAGGTGCCAATATATTAATACGAGCGCCTTCACCAAATTTCATGATAGTATCCACGATTTGCTGAACCGTCTGCCGCTGAATCGGACGGTTGCAAAGCCAACAATGAGGTCGGCCGACATGTGCATAAAGAAGACGCAAGTAGTCATGAATTTCTGTTACAGTCCCCACTGTAGATCTTGGATTGCGAACAGTGGCTTTCTGCTCAATTGAAATAGCCGGAGATAAGCCTTCAATATAATCCATATCTGGTTTTTCCAATAATCCCAGAAACTGGCGTGCATATGAAGATAGTGATTCCACATATCTTCGTTTACCTTCTGCATATAAGGTATCGAAAGCCAGCGAAGATTTCCCAGACCCAGAAAGGCCAGTAATTACCACTAATTTATTACGTTCAATTTCAACATCAATATTTTTTAGGTTATGCTGCCGAGCGCCTTTTATAATAATTTTATCTGCTGGTTTTTTCATTATTTTTTTGTCTATTTATCTCATAATTCTAGACGGCCTTGAATTTACTACTATATTAGCACCTGTTCAAAAAACGATTTACTCAATTTTTTCTATAAATATTATTTATAGTATTCACTCTTACAATTGCATAAGATATAGCATGAATTCGATAATAAATCACATACTAATTTCCATGCCTCACATGCAGGATACATACTTTAATCGTTCTGTTATTTATATGTGTGAGCTCAATAAAAAGGGGGCGATGGGACTAATTATAAATAAACCATTCAAAGATCCCACTTTGAATAAAATTTTTGAGAATTTTTATGATGAAAAAGGTGAAATATTCAATGCTGTAGATCAAATTTATTTTGGCGGGCCTGTAATGGTAGAAAGGGGAATTGTACTCCACAGTGGTAACTATAAGTCAAACGATTCCATTAAGATTTCAAATGATTTTTTTATCTCTAGTCATAAAAAAACACTAGAAGATATTTCAGCCCAAAGAGGGCCTGAATTATGTCGCCTATTACTTGGTCATGCTGGATGGAAGGCGGGACAATTGGAACGTGAAATTGAAAATGGAGATTGGCTGGTCCAAGAAACTACACCAGATTTTGTATTCAATATGCCAGAAAGACAAATGTGGTCGGCGGCAATTCGTTCCTTTGGAATTGATATTGCAGATTTTTCATCATTTGGGGGGCAAGCATAAAATGATTCATGGTGTCTAAATCTAAATTTTCCAGTGTTATTCCAGACATTATCGCTGGTACGGTTAATGGTATTATTATTATTGTATCTGCCATGGCTCTTGCAGCACTGGTGTTTACGGGCCCATTAGCGGAATTCCTTCCACAGGGTATTGGTATTCTTCTGGTAGGATCGCTAATATTTGCACTGTTTTCAGCTTTTACTTCCAAATTTCCAATTATTCTTAGTGCACCTCAAGATATCCCCATTGCTATCTTAGCCTTAATGGCATTAACGCTTATAGCAAGTGATGGTGCACACTGGTCAGGAAGCGAGCTTTTTTCCTTTATGTTTATGGCTATTGGCATGACATCAGTATTAGTGGGTATCTTTTTTTATATTCTTGGTCAGTTTAAACTCGGTAAGTTAGTCCGCTTTATACCTTACCCTGTGGTAGGGGGTTTTCTAGCTGGTACTGGTTGGTTGATTGTAAAATTTTCTTTCAGTATGATGACAGACCAGGATTTGACATTAGAGTCAGCCCTAACATTTTTTAACCAACCGTTATTAATAAAATGGCTCCCTGGATTTATTTTTGGAGTTGGCATGCTACTTGCTGGGCGTTTCTTTTCTCACTATCTTTTATATTTGGCAATATTATTAGGTGGTATCATTATTTTTTATCTTGTAATGTATTTTTTAGGCTATTCATTTAGTACTCTCGAAAATCTTGGGTATTTACTGGGGCCATTTCCAAAGGGCGGACTTTTCCCTGGTTCGCTCCATGCTCATTTATCTTCTTTCCAATGGAATATTTATTTTGCTCATCTACCCACTATAGCAACTATGATGGTGTTAAGCGCTATTTCTGTTTTATTTAATTATAGTGGATTGGAACTAACAGTAAAAAAAGATTTTAACCTTGATCGTGAGCTAAAACTCACAGGCTTAAGTAATATACTTGTTGGTATCGGAGGTGGATCGCCGGGCTACCTTACGCTAAGTGAGACTACTATGGCTCATTCAATAGGTGCGAAAACAAATATCAGTAGCATTACTGTGGCCATACTTTGTGGAATTACGCTTCTGTTTGGAGCTGATTTATTATCTGTTTTCCCAAAAGTAATTCTAGGTGGACTACTACTTAACTTAGGTATTTCCTTTCTCGAACAGTGGCTATATGATACATGGGGCAAAATTTCTAAAATGGATTATGGTGTTATTGTCATTATTCTGATTGTTATTGGTACAATTGGATTTTTAGAGGGTATCGCCGTTGGATTGTTAATGTCCATCGCTCTGTTTGTAATTAATTATTCCAAAGTAGAGGTTATCAAACATGAACTTTCAGGACAGACTCTTCATAGCAATGTAGAAAGATCAGAAAAATTAAATTCTGTCGTAGAACAAAGGGGAAATCAAATTTTTATCTTGCCTCTACAAGGGTTTATTTTTTTTGGTACAGCTCACAGATTATTAGAGAGAGTTACAGATCGCCTTGCACTTGACACAGAAGAAAAATTAACATATCTAATCTTTGATTTCCGACAGGTTACAGGATTGGATTCTTCTACAATCAATAGCTTTAACAAACTCCATATTATGGCAGAAAACAAAAAATTTAAGGTTCTTTTCTGCGATATTAAAAAATTCATGGCCCGACAGTTGGCTGTTGAAGGATTACTCCCTGATGATTCTGGTTTATTTATAGAATTTTCTGATTTAGATCACGGGTTGGAATGGTGCGAAGAACAAATTATTGACCAAGAAGAGGCCACTACTGTGGAATCAATTAAAGCTAGTGAATCATTTAAAATTAGGTTCGTTGATATTGCAATATATTTTAAAACGATGGATGTTAAACCAGGAACCCTAATTATAGAACAAGGTAAAGATCCCAACGGTATTTATTTTATTGAATCGGGGCGTATCACAGTTCAACTTGAAACCGAAAAAGGTAAAGACATTCGTCTTAAATCAATGGGTGATGGTACTGTGGTAGGCGAGGTCAGTCTTTATCTAGGATCAAAAGCATCTGCTTCAGTAATCACAGAAACAAATTGCCTGATTTATTTTCTTTCCAAAGATCATTTTCATGCAATTAATAAGGAGTCGCCGGAAAAAGCAGCGGAACTCCATACATTTATTGTGCAATTATTGAGCGAACGTTTGGCTAAATCCAATGCTACCATTAAAGCACTTATGCGTTGATAATTTTATTAATAAACTATTATAACAGTTTCCGAAGATTTATCTATGATATGTAATTTCAAGGGATGAAAAAGTATCTCCCCCCTTTTGCAGTTATTTTTACCGCTATTTTATGGAGTCTAGACGGATTTATACGTCAGAATCTGTTTAGCCTACCTTCATTTTTAATTATTTCTCTAGAACATATTATTGGTGCCATAATTTTTTTACCTCTACTATTCAAAGGATGGAAAGAAATATCTTCTTTGAACCAGCGAGGTTGGATATCTGTATTATGGATCAGTATTTGTGGAGGAATCCTAGGCACATTTTTTTACACAAAAGCACTTAGTTATGTGAATCATATTGATCTTTCAGTGGTAGTGCTCTTGCAAAAATTCCAACCTGTATTTGCAATCGCTTTAGCAGCTGTCATCTTGAAAGAAAAGATTACATCAAAATTCTTAATCTTAGCCGTAATGGCAATCGTTGGGGGATATCTCGTAACATTTGGAACAAGTTCCATGAACACTTGGGACGATAAAACTATCATCGCCTCCCTTTTAGCTTTACTCGCCGCTTTCAGCTGGGGCAGTTCGACGGTTCTAGGGAAACATGCACTAAAACGTTTATCCTTCAAAACGGTTACTTCACTCAGGCTTACAATAACAGGGGTCATAACATTTTTTATACTTTTTTCCACAGATCAATACGAAGCTATTGAAAAAATGACCTTGTCCAACTGGGCCTATATTATTCTAATTGTTATAAGTACAGGCTCTTTAGCTCTATTTATTTATTATTATGGGCTTAATCATTTACCCGCATCTCATGTGACACTTTATGAATTGTTTTGGCCCTTATCAGCCGTTGCTTTTGATTGGTTCATCCGAGGGAATATGATGTCGCCAGCCCAGTGGTTCGGGGCGCTCTTGCTTTTAGGATCTATAGTTTTACTTACCCGGGAAGACAGCATTGGCCAAACTGACTATTAGTGATCATCATTATAATTTATTAGGGGTGTTTTTATGATGGCAGGATTATTTACAATAGTGTTGTTTGTTTGCCCTCTTAACAATCAATTAAAAAATCAATAAATGTTTTCCTTGGATTTCTAAGGATTCGTGCCGCAATTTAATCGTTACAAAATGAAGTTTTGTATTACTAAAACAGTCCTGATTTTATCGCTTTCATTTCTGATTAGCGGATGTAAAGAAGATCCCGAGCGCCATTTGAAATTGGGAAATTGGTATGTCCAAAAAGGATTGGTTGAAGAAGCAATCCTTGAATTTCGAGAGGTAACTCGACTTTATCCAGATTCATACAAAGAACTAAAGAGAGAAGATTTTGAGACTCTCAGTAAAGCACATTACAATTTGTCATTAATGTATACAAAAAAGGGATGGTGGAACTATGCATTAAAAGAAGCAGAAACATGCTTCCAAATGCAGCCAACCAAAGCTAATTATGATTTGGTTACCCTTATAAAACAAAGAGCAAAACTCGAAGAATCTGGCTCTTAATTAATTTAAAAATTATCTAAATTAAATAGAACCTGAACGGTGCTCACCGCCATCACAATAGATGATGGAACAGTTAATAAAATCTGCTTCTGGTTTCAATAGTAACGATATGGTTCCAGCTACATCTTCCGGTGTTGTTGTTCGACCCATTGGGTTACGCTTTTTTGTACTTTCAATCCAATCTTTCCAGTTTTCAGTAATTTTTGTTAAAGCTCTAGTGTGTGTTACACCGGCTTGAACTGAATTAGCAGTTATACCATATTTCCCGAGTTCCCAGCCAATCTGACGAATGATTGCTTCCATTGCTACCTTTGCAACACTCACCGGACCGTAACCATCCATAGCCAGGTAGTTACCTTCACTAGTCAAGCCAATCACCCGGGAGCCTTTACTTAACAAATCAGCTGCAAACAATTTTTGTGTCCAATATAGAATAGAATTCCCCATTACGTGAATGGTCATATCCATTTGTTTTTGCGTGACAGGTTTACTCCCAAAAAAATTGGTAGTTGTACCAAATGCAATTGAATGCAATAAAAGTTTCAATGGTTGGCCACCGGTAATTTCTTTGATTTGGGGGATATACTTATCCATTACTTCTTCCGATGCAGCATTACTATTAAAATAATGACAATCGCCTTTGGTAATTTCACCAACTTCAGTGATGGTTTCTTCAGCAATTTTTTTTGCTTCACCACGATCAAAATGAAAGGCGATAATACCATAACCATCTTTAGCCAATTGTTTTGCAGTTGCAGCACCATGACCAGTGGAACCACCTAGTAATAATACCCATTCAGCCATTTTTTTCTCCAAATAATGAAGTTTGAATTTAGGCAGATGTATTCACCAATAAAATGAGATAGAAAACATTATCTAAATAATTCTTCTATTAAAGGTAAATTTACGGAACCTTTAAGTATGATTCATGGAACGTAAAAATAGTTTCACCAAAGAAGATTTAATTAACAGTGGGTCAGGTAAATTGTTTCCAGAAAAAGGTAAACTACCAATGCCGCCCATGCTTATGATGGACCGTATTCTACATATTTCTGATGAGGGTGGTAAATATGGAAAAGGAGAAATAAAAGCTGAACTAGATATCAGTGAATCTTTATGGTTCTTTGACTGTCATTTTAAAAACGATCCAGTTATGCCTGGATGTCTGGGACTTGATGGATTTTGGCAGTTAATTGGGTTTTTTCTCACTTGGGCTGGTGGCCAAGGCCGTGGTCGTGCTTTAGGGGTAAAAAATTTAAAATTTAAAGGTCAGGTTCGTCCATTCCACGAAAAAATCGTTTACCAGATTGACATACGAAAATTCATTACTAAACCTACCTATATGGCGTGGGGAGATGCAGTATTGGAAGTCAAGAATAAAGCCATTTATTTTGCCAAAGATTTACAGGTAGGTTTATTTAATAACCTAACATGGGATTACGGTAAAGACCCGGCTTTAGACCCGTTTTAACATTATTGTTTTTTACTTCATTCAATATTAATTAGGAATTTTCTATGGCCCTTCGATGCGGCATTGTCGGCTTACCAAATGTTGGGAAATCGACCATATTCAATGCATTGACAACATCTTCTGTCCCTGCTGAAAATTATCCTTTTTGTACAATAGAACCTTATATGGGTATTGTTTCTTTACCTGACCCTAGATTGAAAGAATTAAAAAAAATATTTAACTCAGAAAAGACGACACCTGCGAATGTTGAATTCACCGATATTGCCGGATTGGTTCGAGGTGCCAATAAAGGGGAGGGGCTTGGTAATCAGTTTCTCAGCCAAATCCGTCATGTTGATGCTATTATTCAAGTGGTGCGTTGTTTTGAAAACGAAAATGTGACCCATGTAGAAGGTAATGTAGATCCGGTTCGTGATGCAGAATTAATAGAAACAGAACTGCTTTTGGCGGATTTACAAACACTTGAAAAAAGTGTAAATCGTCTTTCAAAACTATCCAAAAAAGAAAAACGTTATCATAAAGATTATAATGTAGCCAAACGTTTACAATCTCATTGTAATGCAGGCAATAAGGCTAGGACTTTTGAGGAAAAAGAAGATGAGCTATCTTTCACCAGAAGTCTTTTATTATTAACGCAGAAACCAGTACTTTATGTGGCCAATGTAGATGAAGACGAAATCACTCATCAAAAAAGAGGTCCCCAAATTCAGTCTCTTTTTGATTTCGCAAAAAAAGAAAATAACGCAGCGATTCGACTATGCGGAACATTAGAACAGGAAATTTCTATGCTCGATGATAATGACATGGTGATGTTTCTAAAAGATTATACCCTTCCCGAACCAGGGCTCAATAAATTAATTCGTGCTAGTTTTCACCTGCTTGACCTGGAAACCTACTTTACAGGTAACCAAAAAGAATTGCGGGCCTGGACCATAAAACGAGGGGTCTCAGCTGTAGAGGCAGCCGGGGAAATCCATACGGATTTTCAAAGAGGGTTTATCAAAGCAGAAGTGACTAAATATGATGATATGATTGATATGGGTTCTGAAAAAAACGCAAAAGATGCGGGCCTCGTCCAACTCCAAGGCAAAGATTACATTGTGCAGGACGGAGACTGCATTTATTTTCATTTTAATGTTTAGGTAATCTGATGTGGTTTTTTATGATTCTTTCTTATGTCATGGTAGCTATTTCAGGTATTGGGTTATTCCTAATTGGGATGAATCATTATTTTGATCTATGGCCTCAAAATCATATTACGCTAGATTTATTGATTAGTATCATTTTTGTTGCTACCCAGACTCTGGTAATGTTCTTTTTTGTTGGGACTGGTGTTAATATACGGGAGTATGTTGAATCACATAGTGATGTGAAAAATGATTTGTACCAGCAAATGCTTGGCCTAAAAAGAAAATTATATCCACCAACAATGATGGTTACAATTTTATTTATGGCCTTGGTTATAATTGATGGTGTGTTTTTTCTTGGAAAAGTATCTGAATGGTGGTTTCACATTTTATATATATTAACAGTTTATTATTATATTAAAGCAACAACCATTCAACATCAATCTTTTAAAGAAAGCACCCACATCGTTTTGACAATGACTAAAACAGTGCGGACAGATTACTAAGTAATACCTTTGGTAATTAATTTTATTTCTTCATCTCATATGAAAATAAAATATTTATTTCTAATCTTATTCTTATTCATGGCAGGGTGCACAAAAAATGAGCCTGGATGGAAAACCGGACAGGTTTTTCGGAAAGACAAACTTTCCCCGCCTATTGGAAATGGTAGATCTGGTTTTACGTCAATAAACTCTACCCATACAGGAGTCACAGCGGCAAATCAAATTGGTGAAAAGGAAGTCCTTGAAAACCAACATTTAATGCATGGATCAGGAGTTGCTCTGGGCGATGCGAATGGAGATGGTTTGATTGATATTTACATAGCCCGAATCCGGGAAAATAATGTCCTTTATCTAAACAAAGGAAACTGGCAATTTGAGGATGTCTCTGAAGCCGCTGGTGTTTCTTGTTCATCACGTTATTCAACTGGTGCCGTCTTTGCAGATGTGGATGGCGATCGGGATCTCGATCTAATTGTAACTGCACTAGGTGGCCCAAATAGTTTATTTATCAACAAAGGTGATGGTACGTTCAATGAATCCAGACTAGCTTCTAATTTAGACAACCCTGGCAGTACTTCTTCTGCTCTAGCCGACGTAGATAATGATGGAGATTTAGATTTATATATCACCAACTATAAACGGCTGGCTATTCGCGATTCTCTCCCGCCACCGATCTTAAGTTTTGAAAACACTTTAATTGAACTTGCTAATAACCGTTGGATTGTTCGTCCACCATTCAATCAACATTACGAAACTGAAGTACGAAACAATATTCTCCTCCGATTTGAAATGGCTGAAGTAGATCAATTTTACCTCAACAATGGAAATGGAAAATTTGAACTAGTCAATATAACAAAAAATCATTTCACTGATGAAAATGGTCAGCCTTTAGAAACACATCTCAGAGATTGGGGCCTCATGGCCCAGTTTCGAGATTTGAATAATGATTCCCATCCAGATATTTATATATGTAATGATTTTGAAAGCCCAGACCGTATC
>Ga0208747_1000116_pt1 | contig 21760 bp, 19 predicted proteins | sample Knorr_S7_td_AAIW_FD_185597 | JGI IMG/M metagenome (GOLD analysis project Ga0208747, IMG submission 185597) | Marine microbial communities from Southern Atlantic Ocean transect - Knorr_S7_td_AAIW_ad_750m_LV_A (SPAdes) (version 2) | ecosystem: Environmental > Aquatic > Marine > Oceanic | place...
TCCTAATATGAGCGTTAAAAAATTATCACATGTACAATGTAAATGAAATTTGCAAGGATGGCCAATCTTTGCCCTTAAGCACAGAAGGAAATTTAAGAGTTGTCTTTTTGGGAGTTGGTTCAGCTTTTACCAAGCGTAACCGCCAGTCAAATTTTTTAATAATACAAGGGGATCATCATGTTTTAGTTGATTGTGGCACTCTTGGGCCCTTAGCTCTTGATGATCTTGGATTAAGCGTCAGCAAAGTTCAATGTTATCTTCCCACCCATAGTCATGCTGACCATATCGGTGGCTTCGAGGAGGTTGCCTTAGTTAATCGCTATATTTCAAACGCATCGAATAAACCTAAAATGATTGTTCCAAAAGAGTATCAGGGTTTACTTTGGGACAAGAGCCTTGCAGGGGGCATTGAGTTTTGTGAGGTTGCGCAGGGTCAGCCACTCCAATTGACAGATTTTTTTGATATTTTTCGTCCAAAAGAAATGGAGTTATTTGGAAGAAAACTCTGGTCTTACCAGCATGGCCCAATGGAATTGATTCTCATGCGCACACTTCATATTCCAGATTCTGCAATTAGTATTGATGAAGCACAATGGTGTAGTGGTATTTTGGTAAACAGGAGAGTGTGGGTTTCAGGTGATACCATGTTTGATAAGGATTACCCAACACAGTTCTCGAAAATATCAGAGGTGATGTTTCATGATTGTCAAATGTTTCAAGGAGGGGTTCACGCTTCTTATCGTCAACTTATGACGTTACCCGATGAGGTACGTTCTAAAACATATCTATATCATTATAATGATAATTGGGATAATCCAAAAACTTGGGTTGAAGATTCAGATAACTTCACAGGTGATCCTGTCAAAGACGGTTTTCTAGGTTGGGCCGACCAACAGGTGGCATACGACTTTGTATAGTCTTGATTCTAAAAGAGCTACTAAACTCTTAAAATCAGGGAACAGACACAGGCTAGATTGCTAGGTTTTAAAAACGAACAAATTTAATGTAGTCACTTTTTCCGCGATTCGTAGTGTTTCCTTTATTTTTCCCACCTATCTCAAGATCGGCCCGCTACAGTTTTCTTTTAGTTATTGCTCTGGGAACAAATGGAGATAAATTATGATTGTTGTAACCGGCGGGGCGGGTTTTATTGGAAGCGCCATCGCTCAAGAGTTAAATATGAGAGGGAGAATGGATCTCCTTATAGTTGACGATATAGATCATCCTGAAAAAGAAAAAAATATCACATCAATCAAATATCAAGAACTAAGAGGAAAGAATTCATTTTTGGAAAAAATTCTTAATCGAAACATCGATTCAGTTGAAGTGATAATTCACATGGGCGCCTGTTCTTCAACAACCGAAACCGATGAAAAATTTCTTATAAAAAATAACTACCACTACACTCGGCACCTAGCAACCTATGCTTTGGAGAAAAACATTCGTTTTATTTATGCCTCCAGCGCTGCAACATATGGTAATGGAGAAATGGGATATATTGATGATGAATCTAAACTTAATACATTAAAACCACTTAATTTATATGGGGAAAGTAAACATAAATTTGATCTGTGGGCAGAAAGCCAAGGTATTCTTGATCGTGTAGTAGGGCTAAAATATTTTAATATTTTTGGGCCAAATGAGTACCATAAAGAAAATATGCAAAGTATGGCGGGAAAGGGATTCATTCAGGCAATGGAAAAAAATAAGATTTGTCTATTCAAATCATATAAAAAAGAATATAAGGATGGCGGGCAGGAGAGAGATTTTCTTTATATAAAGGATGCAGTTAACATGACCTTGTTTTTTCTAGAAAACCCAAATATTGGTGGGATTTTTAATATTGGAGCGGGTCAGTCTAGAAATTGGAACGATCTCGCTATAAATATTTTTAAAGCAATGGGTAGAGAACCCCAAATTGAATATATTTCTATGCCAGAAACTATCCTTCATCAATACCAGTACCACACTTGCGCAGACATACAAAAGATTCGCGACGCTGGCTATACTCAGTCCATAATGTCTCTAGAAGACGGTATTACAGATTATGTAAAAAATTACCTTGTATCCAATAAGCGATTAGGAAATTAGTTCAAACGAATAGTATTAGTTCAAACTAAAATTCATTTTTCTGCAAGATAAAAGCCACTAGGCTTTATTTGGTCTATCCATCAAGTCCAACTTGTTTTCCTCTCAAGGTTAGTTGTGCTAGTACTTCGATTTTCTAATTGGACTTGTGGTTTTCAAGAATTTTTGTGACTATATTGGTTGTGGAAAGTCCTTTAACAATAGGAATGAGTTCTACTTTTGCTCCATAACCTTCGACAATTTCACGCCCGGCGACTTCGTCTTTATTGTAGTCGTCTCCTTTAACAAGAATATCTGGACGTACTTGACGAATGATTTCTTCCGGGGTAATTTCATTAAAAATCGTAATGTAGTCGACAGATTTCAATGCAGAAATAATATTGGCACGTTCTTTTTGTGTCTTGATGGGACGATCATTTCCTTTAATGGATTTCACAGATTCATCGCTGTTGAGTCCAACGATTAAAAGATCCCCTTTTTCTCGGGCCTTCTGCAAAAATTCAATATGTCCGCCATGAATAAGATCAAAACACCCATTGGTGAACACAATCGTTTTGCCGACGCTTTTTGCAAGGCTGACAGTTTTGGTAAGTTCTTCTAGATTAAGAACAGCTTTCGAGGTACGAAGCATTTCTTCGTGAAGATATTCATCAATTTCAGATAGAGTGACAACAGCGGTTCCTATTTTACCAACAACAATACTCGCAGCCATATTCGATAGCCAAGCAGAGTCTTGATAATTGAATCCAATAGATAGAGCCATTGCAAGAACCGAAACGACGGTATCCCCTGCCCCAGTGACATCAAAAACTTCTTTTGCGTGAGTAGGGATATCAATCGGATTTTCCTTATTTGGGTAGAGAGTCATTCCGTCCTTACCCCGAGTAATCAGGATTGATTCCGCATGAGTCAAGTTCAAAAGGTATTCTGCCGCACGATCTAAATCGATTTTATCCTGAATTTTTATGGGGACGGCTTTTTCTACCTCAAGTTGGTTAGGGGTGATAATACTTGCTCCTTGATAAAGTTCAAAGTTAGAGCCTTTAGGGTCAACAATAACTCGTTTTTTTGAGTTTTTAGCCCTATGCGTGATAGCGTTAAAAACTTTTTCAGTTAGTATGCCTTTGCGGTAGTCCGAGCAAATCACAATATCCATATCAGGTAGGGTTTTATTGATAAACTTGATAATCTTATTTTCAGTTTCTTCTGTAATAGGGCGATTATCTTCTTTATCAATACGCAGAATCTGTTGATTGTGGCCAATAACTCTAATTTTTGATGTGGTAGGTCTGTACACAAAACGGAAAATACCCTTAGATGATATTTTTTTGCCTTCTATGAGAGCGAGTAATTTGTCACCTTTTTCATCGTTCCCGATTGCGCCTACCAGATGAACTTCGCATCCAAGAGCAACCAGATTATTGGCAACATTAGCAGCTCCTCCTAGAGTCAGATTCTCTGATTTTGTTTCAAGAATAGGCACGGGTGCTTCTGGTGATATGCGGCTAACAGAACCCCATATGTATTCATCGAGAATAAGGTCACCTACGACCATGATTCGAGGTTGATGGTCGTTATCTAGAAAGTTTTTAAATTTTGTTTTCATGAATAAGATCTTGTTCGATAATTTCGCAAATAATATGGCCGATAGTGATATGCACCTCTTGAATCCGTGCCGTATCATTGGATGGAACTATAATACCGACATCAACACAATCTTTCATACCGCCGCCATCGTTACCAATAAAGCCTATCGTTTTAGAGCCTATCTTTCGAGCAAGATTTAGCGCAAGAATTATATTTTTGGAATTACCGCTAGTACTGATTCCAACTATCGCATCATTGGGAGTTGCGAGGGCTTCCACTTGACGAGAAAAAATGGTCTCAAACCCATAATCATTTCCAATAGCAGTCAGTGAGGAAGAGTCCACAGTTAAAGCAAGTGCGGGGATTGCTTTACGCTCTTTTTTAAACCTTCCTATCAATTCGGCCGCAATGTGTTGAGAATCAGCAGCGCTTCCCCCGTTACCCATTAGCAGTAATTTACCTCCATTAGATAAACAATCGCGTATGGTATGTGCAGCCTTCAAAATTTCACCAGCCAAGGTCTCGGCAACTTGGTATTTCAAGTCACCACTATCATGTAAAAATTTCTTTACTCGTTCCATAAAATTTTAAATGTAGTTTAAAAAATTGTTAGTTTCACTTTGGCTCAAAATATTGGTTTATTTTACTTAGGAAGATTCAATCTCTAGCTGGCTTTTAAAATACTCTATGGTCGTTTTCAGTCCTTCATCTAATTTAACCTGAGGTTCCCAGCCTAAATATTTTACTGCTTTCTCTATATTAGGTTGTCGAACTTTTGGATCATCCTCTGGTAAAGGCTTATAAGAGATCTTACTATGGCTACCGGTGGCTTGCAAAATTTTCTCAGCCATTTGTTGGATTGTCATCTCGATAGGGTTCCCAATATTGGTCGGGTCGTTAATATTAGACATCAGCAATCTATGGATTCCTTCTATTAGGTCGGAGACGTAGCAAAAACTTCGTGTCTGAGATCCATCGCCATATGCAGTAAGTTCCTTTCCTGTCAGCGCTTGTTTGAGAAAATTTGGGATTGCCCTTCCATCGTTAAGACGCATGCGGGGACCATACGTATTGAAAATTCTAACAATTTTGGTATCAATATTGTGATAGCGGTGATAAGCCATGGTAATCGCTTCTGCAAATCGTTTTGCCTCATCGTATACCCCTCGCGGGCCAATTGGATTAACATTACCCCAGTAATCTTCCGATTGCGGGTGAACTAGAGGGTCTCCGTATACTTCCGAAGTAGAGGCAATTAGAAAAACAGATTTCTTTTTTTTAGCTAGACCAAGTGCATTGTGGGTTCCCAGTGAGCCAACCTTCAATGTTGGAATCGGAAACTCAAGATAGTCGATAGGGCTTGCGGGGGAAGCAAAATGTAAAATGTAATCTAACGGGCCGTTAATATCAATAAACTTGGTGACGTTATGTTCAATAAAAGTAAATCGGTCGTTTCTAATATGCTTTATGTTTGCAAGGGACCCGGTAATTAAGTTATCCATACAAATAACTTGATGGCCTTTATTCAATAAATAATCGCATAAATGAGAACCAAGAAAACCAGCTCCCCCTGTAACCAAAGTTCTAGGCATTATTTTTCCTCGGTAGTTAAAGACTAGTTTTTAGGTAATGATTGTTTGGAAAACGTATTTCCGATAATTAATTTATGCCCAGCTAAAAAACTTTTTACGTCCATTCTTTTTTTCCCTTCTGGTTGTATTTCTGTAATAACAATTCTTTCATTTTGGGTTCCGACCTCTATGCCATGTCCAGAAATACGGAGGATAACACCTGGTTGGTCGGTTAAATCACAACTTTTTGTTTCAGTTTTACAAATTTTAAAACGTTTAGACCCTAAAAAAGAAAATGCACCTGGCCAGGGGGTAAGTCCACGAACAAGATTGTGAATTGTAACGGCAGGTTGATTCCACTTTATCAAACCGTCTTCTTTTTTAAGTTTTGGGGCATAGGAGGCTAGGTCTGAGTTTTGGGAAGTCGCTTCCAATGACCCAGAATCCAACTGGTTTAATGTTTCCATGACAAGAGAGGAACCTTGATGGGCCAAGGTGTCGTGAAGAGACTGGGCATTGTCTTTATTACGAATTGGAACTTTTCTGGAGAGCAAAATATCACCTGTATCAAGTCCGGCATTCATCTTCATAGTGGTAACTCCTGTCTCGGTTTCTCCATTGATGATGGCCCAGTTAATTGGAGCAGCACCACGGTATTTGGGTAGTAGAGATGAGTGTAGATTTATACAGAAATGATGCGGAAGAGCTAACAAATTTTCATCTAAAATTTGACCAAATGCAACAACAATAAAAACATCCGCATTCAATGCACCTAAGGTTTTTACAATCTCAAGATTTGTGCATTTTATTGGTTGGAGTACGGGGATTTTTTTTTCTAATGCGAACTGTTTTACCGGCGGTGGAGTTGATTCTCTACCTCTCCCTTTGGGTCGATCAGGCTGAGTAATTACTAATAAAACATCGTGATCTGATTCATAAAGTTTATGTAGGGTGGGAAGAGAAAACTCGGGAGTTCCCATAAAGACAATGTTCATGATTCTATTGCTTTAAGTTTTTTCTTGAACTTACGCTGCAGTATATCTCGTTTTACTTTACTCAGATTATCCCAGAATAGAACACCATTTAAATGATCCATTTCATGCTGAAAGGCTCGGGCAAGAAAACCCTCCGCCTCGTAACGTAATTCATTTCCCTTAAGGTCATAACCTTTGACTTCGACACGTTGAGAACGTTTAACTTCCGCAAATACTTCTGGAATACTCAGACAACCCTCTTCAGCCATAATTTTATCCTCAGAAGCTGTGATAACTGGATTAATTATAATGACAGGATCACGTTTTTCTTTATCAATACCCACATCGATTACAAAAAGATCGGAGGGTACTCCCACTTGGTTTGCGGCCAGTCCTAAACCGGAAGCTGAATACATGGTTTCGATCATGTTATCTGCCAAAGCGACCAAAGCTGCATCGATATTTTCAATCTTCAGGCATTTTTTACGGAGTACCGAATCCATGCAGTTGACAATTGTTAAAAGGGGCATTATTTGGGATAAGCTAAAAAATTATAAAAGATATGCTACGCGAGAAAACAGCATAGATTATTGAGTTTAATATTTTCTTGATCAGCTTGTGTCGCCATGCAGTTTCTCTTCCAGAGATCTCTAGAAAAAAATTAATTTTTTATTGGTTAATTCTAAATAAAATCCTAATTTGTAGTTTAACGGACTTATCAAGAAAGAAAATTTGCACCTCTCCTTTAATATAGTGCTTGTATACGGAGTTATTTAGATCGCCTTACTTTCACCATATCAAATTCCTTTAACTAAAGAGAAGGTTTTGGCTGGAAGTCTCCTTACGTTGTATATTCAGCGTTAATGCGAACGTAATCATAAGACAAATCGCAAGTGTAAACCTCGTCCGAGTGAATACCTGATTTGAGGTCGATAACAATAGAAATGTTTTTGCTCCTCATTTTTTTACGAAGCGTTGATTGTAAAGCCCCATTTGCTGGCTCTCCATTATTAAATAGAACAGAACCGTTGAGTGAAATTTGAACCTTATCCGGATTAAAGGGTACTCCGGCATAACCTACTGCAGCGATAATTCTTCCCCAGTTTGGGTCTTGTCCAAACAAAGCGGTTTTAACTAAAGATGAAGTCGCTACTGATTTCGCAACCCGATGGGCATGTGTCTTTGTTTTTGCGCCTTGTATACGAATTGTGACAAATTTAGTTGCTCCTTCCCCATCAAGTACAATTTTATGAGCAAGATATAAACATATTTCGGTTAATTTTTCGACAAATTTGTCGTAGGCGGAACTGCCCGCTCGAATACTTTTATTTTCGGCTTTACCATTAGCTAAAAGTATAGCCATATCATTAGTGCTAGTATCGCCATCGACCGTGATTCGGTTGAAAGTTTTATTATTTGCTTCTCTAAGAGCGCGACCGAGTGTTTTTTTGTCAATAGCGGCATCTGTGGCAATGAAAGCAAGCATTGTCGCCATATTTGGATGGATCATTCCAGATCCTTTGGCAATGCCACCCATAGTGATTTTATCTTTCCCAATGTAGAAACTAAGCGATTTAAATTTCGGAGTTAAGTCAGTGGTCATAATCGCTTCAGCTGAACTAACCCATCCGATAGGAGATAACTTGCTAGACAAAGCCGGGAGGGCTTTTACAATTTTATTTATTGGTAAAGGCACACCTATGATTCCTGTCGATGCGATTAAAATTTCTTTTGGTTCAACCGAAAGTTTCTGTGAAAGCTTGGAGGCTAAAGATTTACAGTCTTCCATTCCCTTTGGCCCTGTACAAGCGTTGGCATTTCCGCTATTAACCACGATAGCGCGGAACCTTTTCGAACTTTTTAGAATTTCTCGGCACCAGGTTATGGTAGGGGAAACCACTTGGTTTGATGTGAATAGACCGGCAGCAACAGAGGGCTCTTCCGAAAAAATCAGAGCAAGGTCTTTTTGTTTGTTGGTTTTTATTCCACAGAAAATACCGGCCGTGGTAAACCCTGGGACTCGGAACCCTCGGCCTACAGTTTCTTTTTTCATAGTGAATATATCTAGGGAAAAATGCCAGGGAAGTTAAGTCCGGTTGTTTCTGAAATTCCTAGCATGAGATTCATATTTTGCACAGCCTGTCCAGATGCACCTTTTATTAAGTTATCAATGGCGCTGGTGATGATGGCCCTTCGGTTGCGTTTATCCACCTGTACACCGATATCACAAAAATTGGACGATAGTGTAAAATGAGAGTTGGCATACTTCCCTAATGGAAGTATTCGAACAAATGGCTCTTCTGCATAAAACTTTTGAAAGTGCTCAATTAGGTTTTCAACGGATTTATCTTGTTTTAAATTGATATAAACCGTACTTAGCATTCCTCGTGTCATTGGTACAAGATGCGGTGAAAAAGATATCTGCACATTAGTTTTGGCTAACGCTGACAACTCTTGTTCGATTTCTGGTGTATGCCTGTGGACAGCAATGTTATAGGCAGAAACTCCTTCATTAACTTCAGAAAACTGGGTGTTAAGAGAGGCCTTGCGTCCAGCACCAGAGATGCCAGACTTAGAATCAACTATGATACTAGATAAGTCCACCCAGTCTTCTGTTACTACGGGGGCTAGCGCGAGAGTTATGCTTGTTGGATAGCATCCTGGATTAGCTACCAGACGAGCGGGCTTAATTTTCTCTCGGTGGATCTCCGGTAAACCATAGACTGCATCCTTCAGCAGTGCTGGTTGTTGGTGCGGGACCGAGTACCATTCCTCAAAAACCGCAGGATCTTTTAGTCGATAATCAGCGCTCAAGTCGATGACCTTAGTGCCTCCCTTTAGAAAATCCGGTACCTTTTCCATAGAGGTTGTATGAGGGAGAGCAAGGAATACAATGTCGCAAGTATCGCTTGATACAGATTCAATTGAGGATAGTTTTGTATTGACAAATCCGCTGATAGAAGGAAACACCTTTGAGATGTCTTCTCCTTGATAGGTTTCAGAGGTGAGAAAAACGATTTCGGCATCTGGATGATTTGTGAGTAGGCGAAGTAACTCAAACCCGGTATAGCCACTGGCACCTGCGATACCAATTTTTGCCATAGTGTTATCCTGTAGATAGCAATCTTTAATCCTTGCGTAAGTCCCAAAATAAGGGAACAAAGACCAAGGCTATTGTAGTATTGAACGGTTTAATATAATAGCTGAAACTGATTTTTGGGGTAGTGTGTTTTCCCGAAACGTTAGCATGCCCAGAATAGAAACTGGGCAGATAATTTTTGTTAACGTTTAGAGAACTGGAAACGTTTGCGGGCACCGGGTCTTCCGTATTTTTTACGTTCGACAACACGTGCATCTCGTGTGAGAAAGCCCCCTCTTTTGAGAGCTGCCCGATGTTCGGAATCAGCTTCTAAGAGAGCGCGGGACACGCCTAGACGGAATGCCCCAGCCTGCCCAGATAGACCGCCACCAATGACGGTAGCGACGATATCGTAAGACTCTGCGGTATTAGTACAAGTAAGTGGTTGTTTAACATTCATCACTAGAGAATCACGCATAAAATAGTCCTTAACTTCTTTAGAGTTTACAGTAATTTTGCCAGAGCCAGCCTCGATCCATACCTTAGCTATAGCTCGTTTCCGTTTACCCGTTGCGTAAAACTTTTCGCCGTTGCTTCCCATAGTGTAGATTTCCGTTTTTTTAATTGATTACAGTTAGTTGTTGAATACCACCGGTCGCTACGATTCAGATGGAAATGGTCTCTGGATTTTGCGCGGCGTGGGGATGTTTGTTGTCGTCATAAATTCTAAAATTACCAGCCAGCACTCTTCCCAGCCGATTTTTAGGTAACATACCTTGAATGGCTTTTTTTAGCAGACTAGAGGGCTTTTTTTCCCTCATTTCTTTGGCCGTGGCCGACTTAATTCCACCAGGAAACCCGGTGTGGTGGTAATAAATTTTTTGATCCCATTTTGCACCAGTTAGTTTCACCTTAGCGGCATTAATTATGATTACATTGTCGCCGCAATCAACATGCGGAGTAAAGGTGGGTTTAGTTTTTCCACGAATGATGGCCGCAACCTTAGTCGCGATACGACCCAGAACCTGATCAGCAGCGTCTACGACAACCCACTTCTTATCTACAGTATTCACATTTAATGAAATCGTTTTCATAAGCTAAACGGCTTGAATTAACAGGGAGTTCAAAGTAAATATGGAAGCCTGCAATACTAGATAAATTACGGCTTGATGTCAACTGGTTTCATAATTTTTTGGCATATTTTTTTATACGTAATACACGTGCGATGCGTTTAAACAAACTCACCAAATCGTAAAAGCTTTATTTTTTACTTTAAATAAGCTATTTTAGCCGTTTCAAGTTATGGCCTCTAAACTTTGGCCTATCCAGCGAGTAGTTCTTAAAGTTATTTATCTATTTAAAATCAATAGTATGCTGGGATAGCTTCAAATTTTATGAACGATTTTTCGACCTCTCCCTTCACAGTGACTGAAAATCAAGAAAATACCTCGATGAATTTTGATAAAAGGTTAGATTCCGCAATACATAAATCGCGCGATTTTTTGTTGTCCCGGCAAACAGAAGAGGGCTACTGGGTCGACGAGTTGGAGTCAAACGCTACTATCACAGCGGAGCTTATTTTTTTTATGCACTTAACCGAAACGGTTGACTTAGAAAAACAGAAAAAAGTTACCACTTATCTCCTCCATACACAACGAGAGGATGGAAGTTGGCCGCTATATTTTGGGGGGCCTTGTGACATCAACTCTACAGTAGAATCTTACATGGCATTAAAGCTGGCGGAAATTCCCGAAAGTCGTCCAGAAATGATTCGAGCGCGCGAAGCTGTTTTTGCAAGCGGTGGTATTAAAAGTACCCGAGTATTTACTAAAATTTTTCTCGCTATGTTTGGACAAATTTCATGGGAAGTTTGTCCAGCGGTTCCTGTGGAAATTATTTTGCTTAAAAACGGGTTTCCCTTAAATATTTATGAAATGTCTAGTTGGTCTCGTGGCACGGTGGTCCCGCTTTCGATCGTTATTAGTCATAAACCAGTGTGCTATCTACCGGAAGGACGTGGCGTCAAAGAACTCTTTACCAGTGATGATCGTAAATTAGATTTTGAACCTGACGGATCAATTTTTGGTTCTTGGAGAAATTTTTTTATTCACCTAGACAAGCTTATTAAATTTGTTGGCAAATCACCCTGGAAACCCTTTCGTAAAATAGCTCTTAAAAAGGCACTGCGTTGGGTTATTGAACATCAAGAAGAACAAGGTGACTTTGCTGGGATCCAGCCGGCAATGCTCAATTCTTTATTGGCCTATCATTATGAGGGAATTCCCAAGGATGATCCAAAATGGATTAAAGGGTGGGAAGCGGTGGAAAGGTTTCTCATCGACAAGCGAGAGGGTACACTTTTGCAGGCCTGCGTTTCTCCATTATGGGATACTGCCATAGCAGCTAATGCCCTTTGTGATTCCGGGATGTCTGCGGATCATCCTGCTTTAGTGAAGGCGGCCGAATGGATCCTAACTAAACAGGTAGTCAAAGAGGGGGATTGGGCTATTAAGAATCCTCAGGTGGAGCCAGGTGGTTGGCCATTCGAGTTTTATAACGAGCTTTATCCGGACTGCGATGATACGGCGGAGATTCTTATATTTCTTAACCGAATAAAATTACCGGATTCCCATCACAAGTTAAAAGAATCGGAAAGGGCGACCTCATGGCTACTCAGTATGCAATGCCAGTCTGGTGGTTGGGCAGCGTTTGATGTAGACAATGAAAAGGAAATTCTTAATCAGGTCCCATTTGCAGACCATGGTGCCATGCTGGACCCGCCAACAGCAGATGTGAGTGGGCGCGTTTTGTGGCTACTTAGCCAAATTGGGTTTAAAAAAAATCATCCAAAAGTTGAAAAAGTCATTGGTTTTCTAAAAGGGAAGCAAGAAAGTGATGGATCCTGGTGGGGTCGCTGGGGAGTCAACTACATTTATGGGAGTTGGTTGGCTCTTACTGGCCTTGCTTCCATCGGCGAAGACATGAGTCAGCCATATGTTAGTCGAGCGATGAAGTGGTTTGAAGATCATCAAAATGAAGACGGTGGTTGGGGAGAGACTTGCGAAAGTTATAAAACTCCATCGTTAGCAGGAAAGGGTAATAGTACTGCCTCGCAAACTTCTTGGGCGGTGATGGCAATGATTGCCGGTGGGGAGCAAAAAAATTTAATTGTTAAGCGTGGAATAGAATTTTTATTGAATAGACAAAAGCTACACGGGTCGTGGTATGAAGACGAGTTTACGGGAACGGGATTTCCCATTCATTTCTTTATCAAATACCACATGTACCAACACTTCTTCCCGCTTATGGCTCTTGGAAAGTACCGATCTGCCCTTCGGTCTTAACTTTCAAAAGAAAATTTAATTATTTCATCGTTAATGTCAGGGTTATTTATTGATTAAGAAGTGGTTAATGCTGCCTAAGCATCTCGACTGCGAACTTGGTACGGGTGAGATGCTGTGTTGCCGAAGAGATTACTTCCCCGGTTACGACATCGGTCAAAGTAAGGTGCATATCGATATTGGTACCTAGATCAGTAATTTTTCCGGTTAAGATGGCTTGAGAGTTAAGTGATTCACCAAGTGCCTCTAAGTCGTTTTTCGCATACAAGTAGTTATGCTGCAGGTTTAGTTGCTGTAAAACTTCGTTGACCTCGCCTTTTTGCGTGACGTGAAAAATACGGTCTTGAAACAGCGAACGGTCAGTAAACGCCTCGACTACTCTAGATGAAAGATACTCACCAAGAATCGATGTTCGATTCCCCTCATCGACAAAGTCCATAACGGTGATTTTATTAATTTCGTATTCCTCGATATCCTTGGCTATTTTATTGGTTAAACTTTCCGTTTTTCCTTGGTAATAACTCGAGTCAGTTTGTGTTCGAAAAAGCTTGGACCAATATTTTTGGGTGTCATTCAAGTTCACACAGGCAGACAAAAGGGTAAGTAAAAGTATCGAGTAAAATATTCTGTAAGTTTTCATATCAATTTTTCTCTTTGTTATTAAATGCTATATCGTAATATTAAGCAAAGCGCTAAAGCTTTTTCTGCAATTCAGATACCCAATTATAGGTTTGTAAGAATATTTTCTAAAAACCCTTATAATAAAAGAAATTAAAAAGATTTATGATGCTTAAATAGCGAAGAAAATTATTAATTTCTGTAAATATTTCAAGAAATAATTGCCGATTTTGAATATTAAAAGCACATTCCTTGCTAGGTATATTCAGAGTATGCCATAGAAAGAATGGGTTTTTGCGTAGGAGTACCCACAGATTCATAATATGGTTTTAGTGCCTTAGTTTGACTAACTAAAACTGAAACCGGACAGGAAAACATTATAAGTTTGTGTTGTTGCGGGTTGGTTTTTGATCATCCATCAATAGTATACTCCATGATGCATTACAAAACTGAGGACTTTTCTGGAACCACTCTAGGATTTAGAGTATAAAGAGGGATCAAATAAAAATTATTTAAACATTTTTTAAAGCATTTCTTGATGATTCGGTTTGCTATTTGTACGGGCTATTTAATGTCGATGACGGTTTTGTTCGCGTGTGATGGTGCTGAGAAAGCGAAAGGTCCAGTTATTCAGCCAAAGAAGGAAGCCACGTGGGTTCGCACAGAGAAAGTGCAAACAACCAAGGAGGAAGTTTTCTCGGGCGCTAAAGAAATTTTGGCAGACATTCCCCTTAATACTTCTTTAGTTGCAAAACTTACTGCCAAAAAATCTGATTCAGTTGTGACGATAGATAAGGTTTCTTGTTTAGATCGATTAGGCTCATTGGATTTAAGGCGAACTTTAGTTCAAAAACATGGAGGAATGTGGGGTGCCTTCGAAAGGAGTGTGGGATCCAAACCTTATTCTTTTCACGGAATGCAACTCGATAGCAATGTAAATAAAATGATTTTTAGCTTGCGATATTTGTGTAAAACGTCAGAAGGGGTACCTTTAAACAAGGTGGCTATTGAATTTAAAAAAATGCTACAAGACTATGGACGTGAAGAGACAAAAAAAATACTGATCTCCCGCGGAGAACATCCTGAAGATATTGAAAATTATCTCAATTATGAGGAGTTTGCTCGTAAGATAAGCGCACGAAAAATAGATTTTAAAATGATTAATCTTCGCTTGGATCAGTCGGATCGTCTAATGAATCTTTATGAAGAGTTATCAAAAAAGTCGACCAACGAACAAACTATTGATGTGTTCCTTTCTAACTCTGTTACTTTGCTAAAAGTAATGAATGAATTTATGCAGACTGATCAGGTAATGGCTATGGTTTTAAATGAAGATGCATTAGTTCCTTATCACCATATAGACCAGGATATGTAACCTCCCTCCCTGAGTTGGTGAGGCAAGAGATTTTACAAAATTTTTAGTCATGTGGTATATGTGCAAAACACCACACTAAGATTGAGAGAATGAAAAATTAGTTCAGCGTGGTTGCAGGTTGTTGGCGAGAGCTGGTTTGCTGTTTCCTGGTTTTTGTTTTAGCTGGTTTTTTCCCAGGGCTTAATTTTTTTTCAAACGCTTCTTTAATGGCTTCATCCATATTCGAAACTGGATAAAAATTCATTTTCTTTCTAATTTTATCCGGAATTTCAGGGATGTCTTTTTCATTTTCCTTCGGCAGAATGATTTTAAAAATACCCCCTCGATGAGCGGCTAGAGATTTTTCTTTGAGTCCACCGATAGGTAAAACCTTTCCAGTTAATGTTAATTCACCCGTCATTGCAACGTCGTGTCGCAGAGGATTTTTTGTCAAGGCGGATACCATTGCGATGGCCATAGTGATTCCCGCTGAGGGGCCATCTTTAGGCACTGCTCCTTCGGGGATATGTATATGGATGTCAGTCTTCTGATAGAAATCTTTTTTAAGCCCGAAATCTTTGGCTCGTGATCGAACATAACTAAGTGCTGCGTGAGCAGATTCTTTCATAACATCACCCAGCTTACCTGTGGGGGAAAGTTTCCCGCTACCAGGCAAAACAGTTGCCTCAATTGATAGTAGTTCGCCCCCGACCTGCGTCCAAGCTAATCCGGTGGCAACACCCACCGGAAGTGGTTTGTTGGCGGGCAAGCGTTGGTATTTAGGAATACCTAAAAATTCTTTAAGATCGTCAACTCCAACTTTAGTTGAATATTTTTTCCCCTTGTCTACAACTTTTCTGGCGATTTTACGACAGATGGTAGCTATTTCTCGTTCTAAATTACGAACCCCTGATTCGCGGGTATAATTATCCACAATTCGGTTTAGGATTGTTTTTGTAAATTTAACGTTGTTTTTTGTTAATCCGTGTTCTTTTATTTTTTTAGGGATAAGAAACTTTTCGGCAATCCCGACTTTTTCCTCATCCGTATAACCATGCAAGCGGATTACCTCCATTCGGTCCAAAAGGGGCTGGGGTACGGTGTGGAGAACGTTAGCAGTACAGATGAATAGAACTTGTGACATGTCATAATCCGCCTCAAGGTAATGGTCGTTGAAGTTAAAATTTTGCTCAGGATCGAGTACTTCTAGTAACGCAGAGGAAGGGTCACCACGAAAATCAGAATTCATTTTATCAACTTCATCCAGCATAAATACAGGATCCATGGTGCCGGCTTTTTTTATTCCCTGGATAATTTTTCCCGGAAGTGCCCCAATATATGTTCTTCGATGACCCCTGATTTCTGCTTCATCACGGACTCCGCCCAAAGAAATACGAATGAATTTTTTCCCGGTAGCCTTGGCAATGGACTGCCCTAGGGAAGTTTTACCAACGCCCGGTGGTCCTGCTAAACATAAAATCGGTCCTTTAATTTTTTTGACTAACTTAAGTACTGCTAAGTGCTCGATGATACGCTCCTTAACTTTTTCTAGTCCGTAATGATCTTTGTCGAGTGTTTTTATTGCTTCTGGAATTTTAATTTTTTCAGAGCCTACCCCCTGTTTCCAAGGTAGATCAATGAACCACTCAATATAGGTTCGTGAAACGGTTGCTTCGGCTGACATTGGTTGCATGAGCTCCAGTCGCCTCAGTTCTTTTAATATTTTTTCGTTAATTTCCTTTGGCAAGCCAACTTTTTTTATTTTTTCCGTCAATTCATCGATGTCTGATTTAAGCTCATCACGTTTCCCTAATTCCTTCTGGATAGCCTTGAGTTGTTCGTTTAGATAAAATTCTTTTTGACTGCTTTCCATCTGTTTCCGAACACGTCCATGAACCTTTTTTTCGATTTTAAGAATCTCAACTTCGGACTTTAGAGTGCTCAGTAATTTATCTAAGCGATCGCCAGGGTTGAACGTTTCTAAAAGAGCTTGCTTTTCATTGGATTGAAAAACCATATAGGCTGCAATGGTGTCTGCGTAACGATGTGGTTCAATAATGTTCGTTGTTGCAGAAACTGCTTCCAGCGGTATTTTCTGGTTCAGTTTGACATACTGTTCGAATACACTGCCAACACTTCTCATAAGCGCCTTAAGTTCAGGTGTGATTTGCTCATTTTCTTGAACGCGCTCGATTTCTACCTGATAAAAATCAGTGCTTTTACTGAATTTAATGATGCGCCCGCGTTGCAGACCCTCAACTAGAGCCTTTATTGTGCCATCGGTTAATTTTAGAATTTGCAGGATATTGGCGATGGTACCAGTTTCGTAAATATCCTTTGGAGTTGGGTCGTTATAATTGGGGTTACGCTGGGAAGCTAGAAAAATATTTTTTTGTTCGGCCATGGATTTTTCCAAAGCGCAAACAGACTTCTCTCGCCCAACAAAAAGCGGGATCACCATGAAAGGAAAAACAACTATGTCTCTTAGTGGGAGTAGAGGTAACAAGGGGTGGTCTGAACTCATTTAACTTGCCTGTTTTTGCTTGTGATAAACGAGGAGCGGTTCTTCACTATTTTTGATTACTTCTTCATTGACTACAACTTCTTCAATATCATCTCGTGAAGGTAGTTCGAACATGATATCAAGCATGTGTTCTTCCAGCACTGAACGTAACCCACGTGCACCTGTTTTATGGGCGATCGCTTTTTCTGCGATCGCTCGAATGGCATTTTCTGTAAACTTTAATTTAACATTTTCGAATTCAAAAAGTTTCTGAAATTGTTTTATTAGCGCATTTTTGGGTTCTGAAAGTACTTTCATTAAAGCAGTTGTGTCGAGTTCATTAAGGGTCGCGACGATAGAAAACCGCCCTACAAATTCTGGAATGAGTCCGTATTTGAGAAGATCTTCCGGTTGTACCTTTTCGAGGATAGCTTCCGTTTCCATTTTTCCTTTTGAGATTGGTTCTTGGCTGAATCCAAGCGTTTTTTTTCCTACACGGCTACGAATTATACTGTCGAGGCCAACAAAAGCGCCACCACAGACAAACAAGATATTAGATGTATTAACTTGTAAAAATTCCTGGTGAGGATGTTTTCTTCCACCTTGTGGTGGAACACTGGCAGTGGTGCCCTCAATAATTTTAAGTAAGGCTTGTTGTACACCTTCCCCTGATACGTCACGAGTGATTGATGGATTTTCTGTTTTGCGAGATATTTTATCAATCTCATCAATATAAATAATTCCTCGCTCCGCTTTTTCCACATCGTAGTCTGCAGCTTGTAATAGTTTTAGGATAATATTTTCTACATCCTCTCCAACATAACCGGCTTCGGTAAGTGTTGTGGCGTCAACAATAGTAAATGGTACGTCAAGAATTTTTGCCAACGTTTGAGCCATTAAAGTTTTCCCAGAACCGGTAGGACCAATAAGCAGCACATTGCTTTTTTGAAGTTCTACTTCGTCCATATTTGTATTAGCTTCTATCCGCTTGAAATGGTTGTGAACGGCGACTGAAAGTATGCGCTTGCAACGGTCTTGTCCAACAATGTAATTTTCGAGGTGATCGTAGATGTCTTTGGGTTTTAATATGTGTTGTACATCCTCGGACTTTGCTTGGGCCCATTCTTCTACCATGATTTCGTTACATAGTTCGATGCACTCATCACATATAAAAACAGTTGGGCCAGCGATCAGCTTTTTAACCTCATCTTGGCTCTTGCCACAAAATGAACATCTGTAGTTATTGTTCTTTGGGGGCCTTTTTTTGCTCATAGGATTCCTCTATTGGGTGATCAAGAGAAAAGGTAGCTCATATTCTCGGTCAAAATTTACTCCTTTTTCTTTTCGGCCTCTTCGCGTTTAGTGATTAGCTTATCAATTAAACCATATTTTAAAGCTTCCTCACCAGTCATATAGTGATCCCGCTCCGTATCCTTACGAACCTTTTTAGCATCCTGTCCGGAGTGCGTTGCGAATATTCCGTCAAGAATTTCTCGAATGCGGGAGATTTCTTTGGCCTGGATTTCAATATCTGTATGTTGGCCTTGAAACCCACCGCTCGGTTGATGGATCATTATCCTTGCGTGTGGAAGAGAAAATCGTTTCCCATTAGCTCCAGCTGCTAATAGCAAGGCACCCATACTGGCTGCCTGCCCAATACAAATTGTCTGCACGTCTGGCTTGATATATTGCATGGTATCGTAGATAGCCATTCCCGAACTTACCTGTCCACCAGGACTATTGACGTATAGATAAATATCTTGATCCGGTTCATCTGATTCTAAAAAAAGCATTTGGGCTATAATGGCGTTGGCTACATTATCGTCAACTCCAGTACCAAGGAATATGATTCTGTCTTTAAGTAGGCGAGAATAAATATCGTAAGAGCGCTCTCCGCGACTGGTTTGTTCAATTACAATTGGTATCAACTGGTTGTAAGTATCCGTCATATACTCTCTTTCTTTTTCAATTATAGAATAATGAGAAGGCTAAGTCATGTCCTCCTAGCCTATGTGGCGCTCAAGAACTGCTTCGAGTAATGCAAAAAATAAGCTAAGACGTGTTGCCTTAATTATTGTCAATATCTTCTTTTCTGTCAACAACTTCTTCTTTGATCTGAACTTCCTTCATCACTGCATCGAGCGTTTTATCGCGCTTGATTCGGCTTTGTAATCTCGCCAAGACTCCATTTTGTTCCCACTGTTTTTTCATTTTATGGGCATTCGTTTCTCCCAACATACGAACCATATTATTGACTTCCGCATTGAGTTCGCTTTCATCAATCTTAATATTAAGGTTCGAGGCCAATTGATCAAGTACCAGCTCCTGTTGTAAGAGTTGGATGGCGTTTTCTCTGTGTTCTTTCTTTTGTGAGTCTGTTACATGTATTTCTTCTTCGTTGATAGATTCTGTTTGATTTTTGGCCTGTTGTTCCTTTTTTAAAGCCTGAACGACCATATGCTTGATTTGTTCTTCCACTAAACCTTCGGGAACTTCGATAGGGTTCATTTCAGTGATTTTTTTTGTGACGATTTTTTTAGCCTCTCTATGGGCATCTCCGCGAGCGTGCTCTTCAAGTTGAGACCTGATTTGTAGCTTCATGTCTTCTAAGCTAGCGAACTTATCTTTCGGCTCAAGATTTTTAGCAAAGTCATCATTCAGTTCGGGGAGTTGGTTTTTCTGGATTCCTTTTAGAGAGACATGAAAAATAACTTCTTTGCCTGCGATGGATTTGTTAGAGGAGTAATTTTCAGGAATTTGAACAGGGATATCTTTTTCTTCATCCACGGACATACCTATGAGTTGATTTCCCATGTCCTTCAACAGGTACTCAGAGCCAATTTGGACTATATGGTCACTGCCCTTCCCGCCTTCAAATGCTTCGCCGTTCAGAGTTCCATTAAAGTCAAGCTTAACAAAGTCCTTATCTTCAACAGGCCTGTCTAATACTTGCACTTTGGTGCCTTGACGTTCACGTTGATAATTAATCGCTTGATTTACATCCTCATCAGTCACTCGTGTGATTTCAATGGGAATTTCTACTTTGGAGTAGTCGTTAATTTTAAAGTCAGGAACAATTTCTACTGAAGCTGAAACACTTATATCAGTTCCTTCTTCAGCTTCGACTTCTAGAATTTTTGGTGGACTTACCGAGCGGAACCCTTTTTCTTCTATCACTTCAGCAAGCCGCTCGCTGACAAGTTGGGTCATGACCTCCTTCTTAACATTTGGTCCAAATCGTTTTTCTAACATTGATATTGGTGCTTTCCCCGGACGGAACCCCGGCACCTTTACTTGCCGGGCGAGAGTAAGGTAAGAGCTTTGAACCTTTGCTTGGTAGTCTTTAAAAGCAATATCAAACTTGATTTTCTTTTTACAGGAGTCAATATCCTCTATTTTTGTATTCATGTTTTGTATTAAGGTAAAGATTGTTAATGTGGATGGGAGATTTTAGACTTCTATTTTTCTCTGAATACAATTCTAAAATATAACTGGTGCGGATGAGAGGACTTGAACCTCCACGGGTTACCCCACATGATCCTAAATCATGCGCGTCTGCCAGTTCCGCCACATCCGCAATATGTGAATCAATTATCAAGATTACAACGGTAATATTCCTAGCTGGGAACTGTACGAGAGTAGATTAAAAAAATCAATACTTTTTGGTCTATTTCCCATATGCAATAACACTTTAAGGGAGATTTATTTTGGACGGGATTTTGATTTATGCTCTGAAGGAGTTATGAAATGTCCAGGGGGGTGAAAACCTTTGGAGACAGTGCAGTTTGGATAAATCCAGTTATCCTTACCAATCAAAACACCAGGAGATAATACTGCGTTACAGCCGATTTCGACGTTGTCACCTATGATTGAGCCAAGCTTGGAAAGCCCGGTTGAAATTGGTTTATTTTCTATGGATATCTCAATATCGTTGATAGTATCGTTCATCTTTTCTTGTAACCCACGAAACTGGACGTTAGCAAGCCGTGAACCCGCTCCCATATTGACATAACTTCCTAAAATGCTATCGCCAATGTAGTTAAAATGGCCCGCTTCCACATGATTCATGAGTATGGAGTTTTTAATTTCTGTGCAGTGACCTATCACACAACTATTTCCTACCACGACATTACCCCTTAGGTATGATCCCTGACGAATGTCATTATTTTTTCCTATGACTGATGGGCCTTTGATGATAGCGGTAGGTTCTAAAACGGTTCCACTATCAATTCTAATCTCAAGTGCCTGGGATATGATAGGAGTTTCAAGTTTTATCCAGCGTTTCACAACGATGCTCTTAACGGAACTACTTGCGTCAATTGTAAGGCCGGAAACGGATTCGATAGTATTACCTGTAGCGTCTTCCGCTAATATTCTAGTGATAACTTTATCAAGGTTTTTAAGGGGATCCCAAACTTGTTTGATATTTTTAAAAATATCATTATATGCAAAGTTGTTTAGTTGCGGGAAATAGGTGTCTGAAAAATGCCTCATGACGCTAAGTGCAAAGAGAAAGTAGGGTCTTTCATGCTTACCCCTTGAAGATAAAGGTTGTTTGTGGGAGAAACAATCTTTTGTGTTCCCATGGAGCTTAAAAAAATTCTATTTTAACCATTCTGTTTCTTTATAGATAGGTACCATTTTC